>Ga0224554_1001187_pt1 | contig 17352 bp, 14 predicted proteins | sample 714S22024metaG_FD_180666 | JGI IMG/M metagenome (GOLD analysis project Ga0224554, IMG submission 180666) | Peat soil microbial communities from Stordalen Mire, Sweden - 717 S2 20-24 | ecosystem: Environmental > Terrestrial > Soil > Wetlands > Peat | place: Sweden: Norrbotten County, Stordalen...
GATCTGTGACTGACGATATAAAGGCTGGTGATCACAAAATTTTGCAGTGACAACATGTGCCAGCAGGCCAGGTCCCGGCAGACCACGATCGATCACGCGATCCGGCGCCGGAGCCTGCACCACGCAGGAGCACTTGCGGCAGCTCATCTTCGGGCGCACATGGCGGATAACGAAGAAGCTGGCCGGCATATACTCGAGCATCTCCGACGCGTCTTCGCCCAGCCTGCGCAACTCTCCATCGCAGCATGGGCACTTGGTGTGTTCAGGAAGGTGCGTTCTGACTTCGCGCCGCAGATGCGCCGGCAAAGCGCGGCTCTTGCGCGCGGCACGTGCAGGCTTTTCCTTGCTGGCTTCAGGCGGTTCGGCCTGCGCAATCGGTTGAGCCTCGATCACGCTACCGCTCAGGCATAGCGTCAACTGTGCCTCGTTGACGGGTAGCTTCTCCGACTTAGGCCCGAACTGTTCGCGCTTCAGCTTTGCGATCTGAAACTCAAGCTGCTCAATCCGTGTCATCTGCGCGATCACCAGATGACTCAACGCGGGTGCGCCCATCTTCTCTATCTCGCTCGGATGGGCATGCACGCAAATCATGTACGCAGTATGCCACAATCATAACTTGAATGCATAAATAAAATGCAGTAACTCAAGGATAAGTTAGCGACTATAACTTACACTGCCATCGGAGGCTGCCATGTTCGCGCAGGCTGACGCCAATCAATTCCCTCGCACAGCATCGACAGTTGTGCACGCGTCAACGACACAGCTCCGCTCGTTGCCTGCGGCCATACAAATCGTCCACGATCAAGCCGCTTTTGGAACAGGCACATTCCATCGCCATCATGCCAAATCAGCTTTACCAGGTCACCTCTCCGGCCCCTGAAGATGAACACTTGCCCCGACAGAGGGCTCTTATCGAGCGTGCTCTGGACCAGGCCGCCCAAGCTCGAAAACCCTCGGCGCATATCTGTAACTCCCGCCACAAGCCAGATCTGTGTGTTAGCCGGGATCATCCGCGCAAACTCTCAAGAACCGCACGAACAATCTCGGCATCGACGGCGCCCGCAAGGCTGACCAGCGCACCGCCCGGAAACTCGATGTTCATCGTCAACGGCGGCTCCGCACTCTCGTGCGTGCCCTGCTCTGTCTCCGATGCCTCGGCCTCTGCTGACTCTTCGTTACCCACCGAAACAGGGAGAAGACGAAGGCTCAGCGCGTCAGCAGAACTCTCTCCACCGAGCTGGCCCGCATGATAAAGCTTCCGCCAATAGAACACCTGGTTCGCGTTCACGCCATGCTGCCGCGCCAGCGATGCAACCGACTGGCCCGACGATAGCGTCAGCTCCACGATCCGCCGCTTCTCCTCAGCAGTCCAGTAACGCCGACGCCCAGCAGCGCCTTCACCAACCTCGGCTTTAACTTCCATCCAAGCCCTCCGTGACCACATGGCCACCACAAGTCGAGCTTGAACCCTGAACAACCCCAAAACAAGACGGCCAGAAAATGACGCTTACAAACAATCACGTCTCAGGCCAATTCCGTTGGCCGGTTTTGAACTGACCACGTATGGCCGGTTTTGAGGTGACCACCGAGGCGTTAAGTCTCGATTTGGCTCTAGGTTGCGGCAACTCCGCGACGAGCGGGGCTATTCTCAGGAGGAGCTGGCCGAGCGCGCCGGACTGCATCGCAACTACGTCGGCGGAGTCGAGCGCGGCGAACGGAACGTCGCCTTGGAGAACATCGTCAAGCTGGCGAAGGCACTCGCCATCAAGCCTGGCGATTTGTTCAGTGATTTTACTTGATGGGCAACAGACCATTATTCCTATGATGATCTGTTCATGGCAGGCAGCAGCGGCTTGAGAACCCGCCAGCCGAAGTCTGAGTGTATGGCGCGGCGTTCGAGTCCAAGTCTTGCGCTGATAGCGGGTGTTCAGGCAGATAAGCATACGATTTTTGGGGGGGGAAGCGACCGCTTAGAGCGCCCATCCCCAGAACAGTAAAAGAATGCCAGCTTCACGCGGGCGTGCTTCGCCGCTATGCAGTACTACTCGCGTGATTGACAAAACGATAAACGCAATCAAACAATAGGATACCCCTCGCTCTCCACTCTGGATTTGATCTCTATGAGTCTCTTGCACTGCTTTTCGGTAGGAATCTTGCGGGGGATGGCACCTGCTACCGAGACAAACGAATAATCATCAGGACTGAGCAGTGAACGCTGTTGCGCCCATACCTGAAGCTTCTTCCAGTAATCGCCTCCTAAGTTAAGAACGGCAGTCTGAAGTTCAATACCGCTCTTGAGAGCTTGGTCCGTCTCTGCGGCGGCCTTGATGATTCTGTCCTCTTCACGGCCTACCAACTGTTTCGCCAATTCCGGCAGCAGCGGGATTCGGAGATTCTGAACACGACTCCAGCAGAGTTCCTTCTTCGCCCATTCGGTGACGTTTTGGAATCCACCTTCGGGCGCAACAATTACCTTGAATACTTCTCCGGCAATGAGCGTCAATTGATTCTCGATTGCTGGTGACAACGATTGCCGACTCCAGCAAGCCTTGAAATCAAAAAGCTCACCCGTTCCTTCAAACTGAATGATGTGTGCAAACTTGGCGATTGTGTAGGCAACGACGTTTGCTCGATATCCATTCTGATACCAGGGCTGCGCAGTAACGAGTTCTTCCGTTCGCCGGAACAGCATGGCTTTTACGACGACTCGTTTGTAGAATTCCTCATTGAACTGCGTCTGATTCTTTTCCCATTCTCCCTGAATATAGTTACTGAACGCCATGAAGTTCTTCTGAGCGCCTTGGCTGACAATGTTCGGCAGAAAGCGCCACGCATTCTCGTATTTGGCCAAGTCCACTTTCGTAATCAATTGCTTGGGAGGGTTCTGGAGTTTGAAGAGATTGCGTTGAGCCTTGGTAAGTTTGGCTTGTTCGTTCAAATAGGTCCCGCGCGCCCGCTCATAACGCCAATGGGTTCCGTACTGTGCTCCGCCCAGTGCTGGAGCGCGAAGCAACTGTGAAATCTTCTCCATCTGCTGATGGAATTCATGATTGGAAAAGAAGTCAGCATCGCTTACTTTGTTCTGACTGTTGGCATAGCGAGCGATCAGTGGTATGTATTGACCACTGGTCTCAGGGGGAATGACGGACAGCTTCATTTGTACGAATGTTTGATCTAGTCCCTGATCTTTCTCTGCCAAGGCATTTGCAAGTGTTGCTGTAGTCTGGCCACCATTTACGATTTGTAGATCAGTGACCTTGGTCAGTCGAAGCCCGTTTTCCGTATCAATGACGGCATCCGTGGAAGTAGCTGCTATGCCATTGTTGTATGCAAAAAACATAGTGGGTTCTGCCGTGACCGTTTTCCGAATCATCTTGTTGATTCGGCCTCGTGTACCAAGAAAAGATCGGACGTTTCCTTCAAGCAGCCTGCTGCCATACTGCTGATAGATGTCAGCAAGAACAGTTCCTGGAATCACGCAGAGATATGCGCGGTAGTTGTCTGCTTCAACACTGGCAGCAAGGCAGGGCAAGCCACCTGGCACAACTTCTGTGAAATCGACAGTGAGTTCGTCTCGTCCTGTCTTGGATTCATAAACCTGGTGAAATCGATTGATGTCCCAAATGTGAAACTCGGTTGGAATCCCGCCGGCTTCCCCTTCGGGCCAGTCGCGTACGCGCGCACTGAGGGCAGCATCCGTGATCAAATACAATCGAAGCCGTGCAATCTGCTTTCGCTGTTGCTGGAGCAGCAATGCAAGAGAATGAGCAGGTGTTGATTCGTCGATGCTATCCTGCAGGCGTCCTGAAAAGGCGTCTTCGCAAAATGCAACTAGTTTTGCAAACATAGCTTTTGCTTGGGTCTGGTTCAAGGTCTGTATTTCATCGCTTCCGCTGAAATCCGCGATAACTAGACGCAAGGAACCGTCCACACTGTCCTGAGCGAACCCGTCTACGGCAAGAGAGCGATTGCGAGAACCGCTCCCACGGAAGTAACAAGGTTCAAAATCCGAAAGTTCCTCGGCATCACCCAGCAACTCCGCACATACCTCAACGAACATGGAGTGCGTGAAGTTTGAAGCGGCACTGGCCTGCGCGTTGAGATCTTCGAGAAATTCTGCCCTGTACTCAGAGATGTTCATGGATGTATTCACTCCGATACTCACCACATTGGTGGAGGTCAAGATCGTAGGTAAGCCGTGAAATGCCAGATGGAATCTGACTGGACGAAATTCGTGGAAATCCGTCGCCTACTGGATAGAATCGAATTTGATCGACAGAAAACTGAACACGTTCATATTCGGGACGATCTGCGTATCCGGCTTCAGCCAGTCGCAATTCAAATTCTGATATACCTCCGACGCTGGCTTCTAATTCCTGTCGAATGTTTGCAATAAGGCTGGGCAGGGAAAGTTCTTCGGAAGGGTGCAAGGAAACCACCGCAAGTTGCAGCGAAGATGCCCCATGCTCCAATTGCTCTGCTGAAGAGATTGAGACGTTGTGGACGCCGGGAAGAATTGCTTTCACTTCAACGAGGCCTGCACCAAGCTGGAAATCCTGCGGTGCTCCCAATGGCCCATTCCATCCGTTGATGGCATTGACGGCACCATGGACAGGAATTGCGATGGTCCAGAGAAACCAGAGTTCTCCGTAAAGTCCTCGTAGTTCACTGTCGCTTAGTCCACCCCGTCCTGACTCAAGAAGCCTTCGCCAGCGATTCAACCGCTGTAGTAATGCTGCTGCTCCGTTTCCTCTCTTGGTTGTCCGAGTAGAATCGATCAAATCCTGGCACAAACGTCCGAACAGCTCATTCAACTCGGTCCGTGCGAGACGGAATAGAACCGCATAGTCGCCATCGCTGCGCAAGTTCACGGTGACTTCTACGGCTCCAGTGGCGGGAAGCTCCTCCGGTGGATGTTGCGTTACGAGCATCAATACACGTCGATTGTCCTGGTCGAAACCAGCGTACAAATCCAGTGGGTGCGACTCGTCAAGTAGACGGAATACGCCCTTTGAAACGGCGCTGTTCGCGATTGTCGACCAATGCGTTTCAATCAAGGTCATCTTCGTTGTCCTTCTCAAGTTCCTCTTCGTCGTCAATTTCCTCGCTTGCCCGCAACTCCACCAAATTGATTCGATAAGTTACGCGCTTAGCAACGGCAGAGTCGTCAAATGTCATGAAGCTCAAACCCAAAGCTATCAACTCGTTGGGCAAAGCCACTGAATCAGTCCGATTGCTTTCCGGCTCGATGAAGTGGATAAGCAAAAGAGGCCGAGGTCTCACCATACGAAATATCCTGTCCGGAATGCTCTTCCCCGGATTCTTTTGCCTGAATTCAGCAGTCAGATCGCTAATCAAGGACTCTGGCAAGCCTTCACGTTCGATTCCGCGTGATGCGACACGGGCACTCTTGCCGGAAACAAGAACACTGCCCACATCCACTTGAACCTTTCGCTGATTGCGTCGAACGCCGAGACTGCCAATCGGAGAATCGCCGCCTTTCCCTTGCGGTAGAACCACATCCCACTCTTGCAAGAAGTCGTCTGTAGCGCCTTCCACAAAATTGGCAAGATCCTTCGCTTGGAAAGAAATGTTTGCTGGGTCAACAGAGAAACTTCGAAGCAGGTATGCGACTAGCTGCTTTGGGACTCCAGTCCACAGGGGGTTGCCCAAGCCAGAGGTGCCAGGGGATATTCCAGCAATCCCGATCTGACGGATGAATTCCTCCACTACAATTCGGTTGGCGCGGATGACGTTTTCATTGGTTTTCAAATGCGTCGTTTCAAGACTTTCTCCGCTGACACTTACTACTCTCTCGATCAGGGTTGAGCGGCGCATCTTGTTCTGGGCTGTCACAATCAAAGAACCCGGATGTGCGCGAACCTTCAGTCCAAAATCGATAGGTTGGCGTCGTTCTTCTCGCATTCTCCTGAGTTCCTGGCGCAGCTCATCTGTCGCTGAGGTGATATGCGCATACCAATGCGCCGCCTCATCTGTCAGCCAGACACGGCATAGATCCTCGTAACCATCCCTGTATCCGAACCATCTTCCCATTTGAAGGAGGGTATCGTACATCTTCGTGCTTCTGAAAAAATAGCTTGTGCTGAGTCCTTCAAGGGTTAGTCCACGTGACAGACTGTTTCCCCCTACAACGATAACCCGAAGGCCAGTCTCCTTGTGCTGACTGAAGTCAAGACTGGCCGCTCCGGTCCGTTGATTTACAGCTTTCAGGCTGACAGGGAGAATGCCCTCGACAAGCGCGATCTGAACCTGTTCCCAAGTGAATTCAGAATCACTGAATTCAAGTTCCCATGCATTCTTCAGGTCAGATAAACTGCTGTTGCGAAGAGCTTCTCTGCTGTCAAGCTGGCTGTAGTTGCGTACATCCTGCTGCACCTGTGAGAGCCATGTATGCAGGAGACCAACGACCTGTTCCTGGACATTGGTGTAGTGGCTCACATTAACCAGCATCGACCTGTGTGTAGGGCCTTCTCCGCGCAGATCTCGAAGTGTTGTGGAAAGCAGGAAGACTCTTGCAGCGTGAAAGAGACTTTCAGGAAGCGCGTTTACCTGCAGAATTGATTTGTGGCGCGGTGGAAATAGGATGTCTGCGTCTTCAATTGATCGGATTACATCTCGGCGCGGCTCGTCTCCGAAGATCGCCTGCGGTCCAAAGTAGTTTGACGGTGGCTCCAGAGCATAAATGAAGTCCCGAGGGAAGAGATCGTTTTTCAGCATCTCGTCATTGGTGTCCGGGTCAATGAAGACATTTGCGAATGGAGTGGCAGTGAAACCGACGTAACTTGAGTGAGTAAATCGAACAAGCAGAGACCGTATGCGCCTGTTGATCTCAGCAGGGTCTTCGTCGTCCTTCCGTGTGTTCACAGATGCGTTGTCCGCTTCATCGTCGATTACAAGCACCGGCGCAGCGATCTTTCCATCCGGGCCAGCATTAAATTCGGCAAGCCATTTTTCGAGATTCTGTAGAATGCTCTTATTCTTCTTCATGACAACGAGTACAGGAATCTGAAATGCATCCAAGCGGAAACCAAGGGCGTTCACCAGTTCCTTGTTGAAGTCCCTCAGCCGTGAGGTAAAAACTCCTGCCGCCTTGGTTCCGTCAATGAGACCAACTCCTACAGCGCGGTTCGTGCGAATCGTACGAACTGTAGTGAGTTCGTAGCTGTCCAAGCCAACGAAGCCTTCGTCCATTCGCTCTTGGGTCTGACGCCGAAGATTCTCCAGCGTTCCAGTAAGAAGAATGATGAGGCGGTATCCGGCGTCGCCAGCTTTACAGGTCAATGCGGTATAGGTTGCAGTCTTGCCAGATTGGACATCTCCAACAACCAAGCCGCGACGTTCCCAGTGATCCGTCTGAGCCGGGTTCCCCAACAGATCGAGAATCTCGTCTGATACACGATCGAGTGTACCAACCACTTGAGGGGGCCAGTCCTTTTTTGAAAGGAGCTTTTGAAAGCGTTGCCAGTAGAACGGGTCAATTGACGGTTTTCTGGCGTTGAGCCAAGGCCGATGCTCGGATACCAGCGCAACTCCCATATCCATTGAAATGGAAACTTTCGTGTAGACCTGGCGCAGTAGGCCCTCGAATTCCTCGTCATCCATTGCGAACGATGCGCGAAGCTGAGTGGCAAGTGTTTTTACCTCTCCTTCGGTCGGTGGGCGATCATTCGGTAGGAGCACCAGCAGCGCACGCTCCATGAGACTTACATTGGTGTTACGCATTTGAGCCTCGCTGCAATCTCTTTGGCAATTTCTGGATGAAAACTGAAGGGTTCGATTGACGCGAGCATATCCAGAAAGCGTTGGCCTGCATCTGTATCCCTCCCAATGGAGGCAACTATCTGGGTTGCAAGAACTTCGAGAGTCGAGATTCTGATAGCGCCGTCGTCAGTTGTTACGGCTGGTCTAATTTGTGAAGCCAGGTCAAGATAAATTGCATCCAAAGGGATCATCTGCTCAAGCAGGTCAAACGTATCGTGCAGCAGATTGCGTGTTTGCAAAGGGATTTCTTGATTGAGGGCTGACAGCAATGGATGTTCCCGGTTGATCCTGTAGGAGACTCCATCCCGCACTATAGAGCGATCCCATGCGTGAATTATCTTGTCGTTCGAGGCCTTTTTTCCCTTGAACATAAAGACATTCCTGCTCCCTTCCGTGATTCGGCCAATGATTTGCTTCAACCCTTCACGCAGTGCCTCCGGGGGATAGGTCGTCGATTTGGTGATGTCCAGCTTCCATAAGTGGTCGAGCTGGTTTGAAAGGTCTACCTGGACTCTGGCGAGTTTTGTCAATTCCTCTTGTCGCACAAGTCGGAACCATGATCCCCAGCTGATGAGTCTGCGATTCCTGTAAACATAAAATCCTTGGTTGCGACGCAGACCATCTTCGCCGCCGGCGAGTCGCAAGTCGTCATTGGAAAGTCTGGATATATGTGGCAGGATATAGGGCTGCACATGAACCCGTTCCCCAGCCAGCGAAAAATCCTGAAAAGGGAGTGCCTGAGTCGCCTTGTTGCGGGTAAGGAACGGATCGAACGGCCGTACGGGGTTGTTGTTGATGGCGATTGTGATTGCCGAGTTGTTTGCGTCGGGCGTCAATACTCGATGAAATACCAGCGAGAGGTGCTCGCGCAAAAGATCCATCCGATTGCCGAACGCCCGTTCTATCGAATGTTCTCCTGCTCCTAGGCGATCAAAATTCTGCCAGAGTACAAGTGTTCCATGTCCGCGACTCTGTAGTTGGTCGATGCAAGGCAGACCAGTCAATTCGGCATCCGATAACTGAAGCAACATCCAATCTTGCCGAACAGCGATATGATCCAAATCCCAGCATCGGCCACTGAGAAAGCCTTCGCACAGAGATACAACAGTCAGTCGCCTGCATTGAGAAAGAGAGGCCGTCTTAAGGCCAAGGCCAAATCTTCCCAAGTCTTGTTCATTGCGCGCCAGATTTGGATTCTTGCTTCCATGACGCATGGCCGCAGTCAAATCGGCTGGCAGCATTCCCGTCCCATTGTCCAAAATGGAGACGTAGGGATTGTCGTGTGGCGAGAACTTTATGTCGATTGAGCTGGATTTCGCAGAGATGCTGTTGTCGAGGAGATCGGCGACAGCGGCCTCGAAGGAATAGCCGAGAGCCCGCATGGACTCAAGCAGATCAGAAGCAGCCGGAGGTAGGAATATTTCGTTGAAATCATCCATCAGATCGATCTTCCGCAGTAGGTTGTGGTTGTTTGAATCCTATCCTAGCCGGGTTGAAGATGGAGCGAGGGTTCTCTTTCCCGTGGGAGAGACATGAATCCACTGGCTTTTTACGTCTTGTCGCGAGCTGAGTAGAGCCAACACTGCGTCGCCGATCTGTTTCGCGAGAAACGGCGGTACGGCATTGCCAACTTGAATAAACTGTTCAGTTCGATTGCCCATGAAGAAGTAATTGTCAGGAAACGTTTGCAGGCGCGCGGCTTCTCTGACCGTCAAGGATCTGCATTGCGTTGGGTCAGGATGAATGAAGTAGTGTCCATCCTTGGATATGTGGCACGTAATAGTTGTGGATGGCTGTCCCTGGAGCTGCACTCGGAAACGGTCGTTGAAGTTACCCGATGCCCAGCTTTTATGTTCCGGTGCAAGAACATTCGGGAAGTGGTTTGCCTTGGGAGTTACCGATTTCACTTCTCCGTAAATAGCTGCTAAAAGATACCTGGCAAGATCCGAGGCCATGTGTCCCCTTGTCTCGTGATTTGGTAGAGCCTTGAGTCGAGAATCCAAGAGCCATTGCCGCAAAGCCGACGGGCATTTGAGGCCCAAGCCGTTGGGACGCCTGGCGCTCCGCAAAAGATGTTTCGATTCTTCTTGTACGATACGGGCGCACTCTTCTGTGCGCTCTTTGAGGCGGCGCTTCTCAGACTGAGGGAAAGATGAGAAAGCTGACATGACGGTCTTGACCGCACCTTGCATTTCTCGTGCCCAAAGATCGGCAGAGTCATGATGACTCAGGCCACTTCGCAGTCTAGCCATGCCATCGAGAACATCTTCGATTACAGCGCGGTGGCCGCATGGTTTCAGGAGTCCAGCGCCAAGATGGGCTTGGTCAATCTTCAAACGATCATGGCGTAGTCCCGTCACAATCACTCGGTGACGGGCCTGCGGAAGCCCGAAGTCTTCTGTGCGAATGATGAAGTCCGTGGGGCTGGGTTCCCGCGAAGAAAGGCCCAATCTCCGTTCTTCTGGAGGAGCCAACGCAATCAGACGATAACCGCCTTTATCTCCTGCCGAACGAAGATCCGCTAGAACCTTTGCGAAGATTCCCTCGTTATTGACGGACGAGGACAGCATCCCTTTCACATTCTCCATTACAAATGCGGCGGGTTGCAGACGTTCGAGGATCAATATGTACTGTTTGTAGAGGAAATGCTTGGGGTCATCTTCTGCAACATAGCCCTCCACTCCGCAATTCCGCGCACGTCCTACCAGTGAGTAGGCCTGGCAAGGTGGTCCGCCGATCAGGATGGTATTGTCACCATACTCTTCATGAATCTCGTCGATTCGTTCATACAGGAGCTTGGTTGTCTCTTTCTTCCCCAACTCCAGCAGTAGCGCGTGGTGATTTGCTGCCTTCCACTCCCTCGGGTACAGTTTCTCCCAATCAGGTTCAGCGGTCCCGCAATTCAGAAAGGAATAGTATTCCGGAGGAAAGCCGTCGCTAAATTGGCGAAGGAACGTTCTGAGAAGGAGCGTCGAGTGCGCTGCTCGTTCCTTCTCGACCGACAAAACGATTTTGAATGGCCTTTTCCCATCCGGCGCAACGACCGAGGAGAATCCCTCTGCCAATCCCCCTGGACCGGCAAAAAGATCCACTACCGCGAATTCCCCCGGTTTCCTGCTCATTCTCGTACTCTTTCTCTTCGATGAGTTCTGCAATCATAATGATAGGTACGGTCAGGGGAATGCGGCAATGGCAGACACCGTAGACAAGGCGACTCGTTCACGAATGATGGCTGGAATTCGTGGCAAGGACACAAAGCCGGAGAAAGCGATCCGCTCGGCGCTTCATTCCGCCGGATTCCGCTACCGCGTTCATGTTGCGGGACTGCCGGGTAAGCCGGATATTGTGTTCCCCAAGTATAAAGCAGTCATCTTTGTGCATGGGTGCTTCTGGCATCGTCACGCTGACTGCTGGTGGAGCACGACTCCTTCCTCAAACGCCGTATTCTGGGCGGAGAAATTCGCCCAGAACGTCGCAAGGGACAACAGAAACATCGTGGATCTCAAGAAAATGGGCTGGCGGGTTGCCACTGTGTGGGAATGCACCTTGCGAGTTCAGTCCCAGGCAGAAGCGGCGGCAGCCATCGAGCTGTGGCTTATAGGAAACAGGCGAAGTCTCATTTTGCCGAAGCCCGCCAATTTGAGGAAATCGCCAGTAAAATAGCTTGACTGCCATTCTCATGATGATCTTCAACAGGGATACGCAGCATAGCCAGGCGTGACGAGTCCTTACCATGCTTTTTCGTTATTGCTCTCAGAATACAGCTTGCAAGATCTCTCCGATGGAGTTGAATCCCGCACATGAATCGACGGTGACCTTCAGTTCTATGATGTCGGCACCATCCATCCCCAAGGTAGCGCGAGAATGCCATCCTCAAGCGGACGCGCTTTGCCGCTATGCAGCACCACTCCCCGGACCAGAGAAGATTTGCGCTTCAAATCTTCTCGGAAGGCGCGAATGCCGGTTGCGTCGCTGGCCGTTACCTGACTGCTCGACTTGATCTCCAGCGCCACATACTTCCCGGCTTCTTCCAGGATGAAATCCACTTCGTGACCTGTACGGTTACGCCAGAAATGCAGTTTGCGTTGACGGGGATCGAGGGATCGCCAGGTCTCGAGTGTCTGAAAAAGGGTTTGTTCCAACCAGAATCCGCTGTCCATTCTCGCCGCTACGTCGGCAGACGATCTGATTCCGGCAAGCCAAGCAGCAAGCCCGCAATCTGTCCAAAGCAACTTCGGCGCTTTCACCAGCGCCGCCGTGGGATTGGTCCCCAGAGGACGGAGGCGCGTGATCATGCATCCGGTCTCAAGCAGGTTCAAATACCGGTGTGCGGTCGGATGGCTGAGCGCCGCATCGCGCGCCAGGTCAGCCTGGTTGAGCAGTTTGCCGGTCCGTTGTGCGGCCAACATCATCAAGCGCTGAAAATCGGGCAGGCTGGAGATGGCGCTCAACTGGCGCAAATCCCGCTCCAGATAGGTCTGCACATAGGCGGCAAACCACAGGCCGCGGTCTGCTTCCGAAGCAATTTCAAGTGCAGGCGGAAAGCCTCCCCGCAGGAGCCATCGCGTCCAGTCGCCCGGTTCATCCGGCCATTCACGCCAATCGAAATCCGCGGCGAACAAACGATCCAGTGGCGACAGCGCGCCCTTGCGCTCCTGCCACTCGGTTGGGCAAAACGGCGGCAGATCGAGGTAGATGGCGCGGCCAGCCAGCGTCTCCGCCACCTGCTTCATCAACAGGAGATTGGCCGAGCCAGTCAGGAGGAAATCTCCGGCGCGACGGCCGGTGTCAACAGCACGCTTGACGGCAAGCAGGATCTGCGGCGCTCGCTGGACTTCATCGAGAATGACTGGGCGGGTCGAAAGCAGCGAATCGGGATTGCGCTCTGCTTGGTCGAGAATTCCGACGTCGTCGAGAGTGAAGTAGGTCCGCGCTGGCTCTATCGCCCGAGTCAGCGTGGTCTTTCCGGTCTGCCGCGCGCCCGTCAAGACGGTAACGGGCAGGACTCGCAAGGCGGCTTGGATATTACTGCTAAACCAGCGCGGTTTAATTCTGTCCATATAATGTAATAAATCATTTCACGGCGTGAAATGCAATAGAAATCCTCGTTTCGCCGGTCCAAGCGCGTTGACCTCTGAGGTTCATTTCGTATGGACCTTGTGTCTAGTTTGGAAACCGGAAATCACGGTCCGAAGGCAATCTCAAAAAGCTGTTTCAGCGTCCAGCAGGCCCAAAAGTCTTATTCAACGAAGGGTTCAGAAAGGTCCCGTCTCTCCGCCGTTTCGGCGAACAAGTCCGCGCGGTCACGTTTCGTCATTCATGCAACTTTGTTCACGCGGTCTCCACTGCAATCCGGCTCGCAACTTCATAAATCCAATCCACGCCGAATCTGGCATCCCGGACGAATTTCTTCCTCTCGGACGGCGTGAGCGCCGCCCGCAGCACTTCCATCTCGTGCGTCCCAACGTTTTCTTTGCCCAGATGACGCAATGCCTGGACGACGAGAGCGATCTTCCCCTCAAGCCCGGTGAGCACCTTTGGACGAGCGTGTTTGAATACAATGCTACGCCGCCCAATGGGTACTTCATTGTTCGGTCCGTCGGTCAGGTAGATGATTTTCGCCGGCACCTGCGTCGAAAGCCCCAGCAGGTTTGCCGCCCACGCACCATCCGGCACGATCTTCCAGCGTTGTCGCCGCGCAATTGCGCGCGCGGCTTCGTCGATGTCAGGGCTGAGCGTTCCACCAAGGGCGGGATTAACGCGCGGCATGTCATAGAGACCGCGGCGGATGCGGCGTACTGTGCCCTTGAGCGCCAGTTCCGCCAGAGTCACGTCGATAGTCGTCCGACTGGCAATGTCAAGGAAGTCCTTCGCCGAGAAGGCTTTCCCTTCACCGAGCCGTTCAATTCGCGCAACTATTTGATCCCGCATGGATTCCATGCGATACCCTCTCTTCTCTGTTAAGAAAAAATATACCTCTTTTTCTTAACGACGCCAAGACTGTTTTTCCTCCAGGACCAACTCTGGTACCCCCTTCAGGCTTTTCCTCTCGATTTGGCTCATATCGAGCTGAAGAAATGCATTGCCCTGCGAGCTGTCTAAATGGTTAAACAGGAGCCAATTCAGCGAGAGTTATTCTTTCTGCCGCCTAGATCAAGATGATTCGTCACGCTTAAGATTCAAAACCATCTTGCAAGGAGTTGACGCGCATGGACGGCGAGCTTTCCTTATTGCCGTTCTCTTTGCCGAAAACTCTTTCCCAAGCCGATCAAAAATACCTCGGAATGGGCGGACTTCATTGTCGTAGGAATCAGCAATGCTTTCTACCCTGGCGTCTTTTTTAACACCCTCAAGGAAAGTGTGTAGCCCGAACCCACCCAGAATCGCCATCCTCGTAAGGTCGTGAACGAGTCCAGCGTTAATGGCAAAATGTCTGTCGTCTTGTGAGCGTGTGCCGTGCATAACATCGCACCGAAGATCGTAAGCTTTCTGAGCATCGCGGTATGCCCGTTCGAGTGGTTCCGGTTCGCGCTCTCCAGTTAAGATGGCGACGCGCTCAGAGAAGACATTCGTGCTGAAGCCACCTGTTGTAGTGAGCCGCTCCAACGCCGTAACCCATTTTGCGATTTGAACCCCGCTGGACTCCTCAAATGACGCATCTCCAAACCACTTCAACGCGTCGACAAGCCTGTTGCTTGCCTCCGATTGCCTTCCATTCAAACACCTTGACAATAGATGACCGGCAAAACACCGAAAGTTCTGAGGAATGCTATCGAACCAATTACCTCCGACTAGAGCGCCTTCCAATTCACGGCCATACCAAGTCCATTCAACTTTCCCATTCGTCTCAGAAAGAACGCACGTCTCACGATTTCTAGCCGCACTCGTATGCGGAAGCCTCATAGACTTGGCATGGCGAAGCCCGATGACAAGTTTCAAGAAGTCAATGGCAGCACCAACGATGGTTTCTGCCCTCGCACGTGAAACGTCCGGTGCGCAACGTGGGATCGACACGGAGGCGACCCAGCCATGCTTTTTAGCGGCCTCAACAAAATGCTCCAGCGAGCCACCAACCTCCTTTTGCTTTTGCTCCACGCTTTGATTCAAGTCTGCAAGGAAAATCTCAAGCCGACGAAACTTGACAGGACCGAGATCGAATTGGTCGGGTCCAGGCTCCCCCGCAATCGGATTCTTAGGTAACTCATGCGTGAGTACACACGGCAGGTGATGACAGATTTCCACGTGCTCGGTTTCAGATGATCGGGCGTACGATTTTAGAATTCCGACGAATTCATTATCGTCAGTAATGCGATCAATCATCACCTGGACTATTCTGTTGGAAATGGTCTTCGCTATGGCGTCCGAACTCAAGTCCGGGCCATTTGGAGCTTCTTCAACCAGCCGCTGTGCCATTCGGCCAATGGCGTAAATTCCCTCACGACGACATGGCACGATGCTATGGTCCAAGGGACGATAGATATGACAAAGCGCATCCTCAGGATGCTTGGCATAATGATCTTGGATTGCTGTAAGATCACCATCTGTGGTTATTCGCTGTTGAAGAGCTAGCATTTCCTCAATGCCTTCCATGAGGCATTCAAAATCAGCGACAAATGCGCGCGTAGATTCCTCACAATCGGGTGGAGGCATAGACATACTTCTCATCCTTATCGTACCTGGCCGGCGGTCCAGGTTCTCCCAAACTACATATGACGATTCCCCCGATCTGACGCATCTGGGGACCGCTGATGGCAAATACTACCTCGTAGGGATTTGGCTGAGAAGTCGATAGACCCTGCGGGCGTCTGCTTCATATGTCCGGATGGTCGCAACAGAAAGGCCGATAGTCGTTTTGCCGGACTCGGCCCAATTCCAGGCTGACAAATATGGGGAGACTGCCCCCGGTTTGACGCCATCAGCCAGAAGCACCTCAGTCAAGCGATCAGAAGTGGATTTCATTGTCTTAGACATGAGCAGATTTTACCTCTCAGAACCAGATGAAGGAGCGCAATTTGATCGCTTCGGCAAGACGTCAGCTCAACATATCTCGGTTGTTTTTGTATGCATCGGCGAATAGGTGTCGATAAACGGGGGTTGGTCCGGGAATCTGGCTTCGTAATGCCAGCCAGGATTCTGGACGAGCGCCCAATTGCCGGGCACTGATGGAGGGCCACCAACAGCAGAAGAGTCTTGCGTGTTGCCAGTGTCCCGGTGAACTCCATTTGAACTCCATTAAGAGCCGCGTTGCTGAAAACTGCGAATTCCCCGTAAATTCAATCGCCTGAAAGAGGTGCCGGAATTCGCTATGTTCTTTGTTTTCAATTTTCAGTCATTTTCCCAAGCTGAATGTCGCCGGTTCGATCCCGGTCTCCCGCTCCATAAAATCAATATGTTACGGGCAATGGTTAAAGTAGAAAAAACCTGAAAACCTCACTGTTACTATTGTGTAGCGGAATCACCGCCCAAAAGGGATGGAAGCATTAGGTTCACGCGGCAGCGGTACCAGAAAGGTAGTGTGCGCAAAGTTCCTCGTTCTCAAGGGTTTGCGTGGGAATTTAGATACCACTACACGGATGCGGACGGGCGGCGAAGGGAAAAGGTTCAGACTCTCGACTCCTCGGACTACGCGACGGAGTTCGAGGTTCGCAAGGCGATGGAGAGCCAGATGTCGGCGCTCAACGCCGGCACGCTCCGAGAACGGATGGATTTGACGTTCGGGGACCTAGTCACCAAGTACCTGACTGAGGAACTGCCTAAACTAAAGCCGTCTACGCAGGGCACCAATGCGAGCATGGCCAAACTGCACATCCTTCCACAGTGGGAGGACCACCGGATCGCCGACGTCGATGCCTATGCCGTTGACGAGTGGCTGACTGCCCTCACGTTTGGACAGGCTTCGAAGGAGAGAGCGCGGAACATGATGAAGCGCCTCTTCGACCTGGCGATGCTGTGGAAGTGGATCCCCCTCGGGCGCAATCCGATGGATCTGGTCAAAGTTAAGAAGGGTTCAAAGCGCCTCAAGAGAATCGTGATTATCAGTCCGGAACAGTTCCGGGCGATCGTCCGGACACTTCCCGAACCATACAATCTGATGGTGCTGGTATGTGGCTGCCTTGGCCTCCGGGTGAGCGAGGCGCTGGCGCTGAGGTGGTCGGATATCAACTGGGAAGCTGCGACGGTTGGGATCGCGCAGGTCTACACACAGCCAGCTGCAAGACAGCCCGAAGACGGACGCATCGGAATCCGAGCTGCCGATCTTCCCGGCCTTACTGGCAGCGTTGCGGGAATGGCAGGGACGACAGCAGCACAGAGACTCTTACGTGTTCGCCAGCCCGTACACGGGTAGGCCCTACAGCGCCGACACCATCCGTACCCGCTACCTCCGGCCGGCAGCCCTACAGGTGGGGATCAAAGGGTTCGGCTGGCACTCGATCAGGCACAGCTACAAGTCGTGGATGGCCGCGGCAAAGATCAACCCGGCGCACACGAGAGATCTCATGAGGCATAGCGACATTGCCACAACAATGGACGTGTATGGTCACACCCTTACGCCGGAACTCCGGGAGAGCA
>Ga0224554_1001191_pt1 | contig 17336 bp, 17 predicted proteins | sample 714S22024metaG_FD_180666 | JGI IMG/M metagenome (GOLD analysis project Ga0224554, IMG submission 180666) | Peat soil microbial communities from Stordalen Mire, Sweden - 717 S2 20-24 | ecosystem: Environmental > Terrestrial > Soil > Wetlands > Peat | place: Sweden: Norrbotten County, Stordalen...
CTGGGGCCAGTGGCACCGCGATGACGCCAAAGGCATCGGCGTGGACCGAAGCGTAGCAACGGGAACAGGCTATGCCGGCCAGTACCCACCCGAAGTGGCCAGGATGTATGAGTCGCTGGCCACCACGCCGGACAGCCTGCTCCTCTTCTTCCATCACGTTCCGTGGACCTGGAAATTGCATTCGGGAAAGACTGTGATTCAGTACGTCTACGACAGCCACTACGAGGGCGCCGAGGAAGCGGCGCGGCTCGGCAACGAATGGGCGACGCTTAAAGGCAAGATCGATCCGCAGCTCTACGAAGATGAACGCGCGCGGCTCGAGTACCAGGCCGGCCACGCGATTGTCTGGCGCGACGCAATCGTGCAGTATTTTCACAAAGAGACCGGCATCCCCGACGCGCTCGACCGCGCGGGGCATTATCCCGGTCGCCTCGAGGCCGAAGACGCGCGCCTGAGCGGATTTAAGGTCAGCGATATCACGCCTTGGGAGAACGCCTCCGGCGGAAAGGCAGTGGCGTGCGAACTGAACTCAGCGCAAAAGACCTGCATCGCCGAGTGGACCTACACCGGGCACGCCGGCCGCTTCAACATCGCCGTCCAGTACTTCGATTTGCCGGGCGGCGTTGCCCACTTCACGCTCGGGATCAATGGAACAGGAATTGTCTCGTGGGCGGCGGACGCCAAGTTGCCCTCTAATCACGCGGGCGACAGCTCAACGCGCTTCACCGCGCGCGGCCCCGATGGGCGAGGCATCGAGTTGAAACCTGGCGACACACTGCGCGTGGAAGGCGCGCCCGACGGCAAGGATCTGGCGGCGCTTGATTACATCGAGATCGAGCGAGCTGAATAGTCTGTGCTTGAATCTTGCCGGCCAGCCCGTTCCAGTGCGTCGATGCCGTGTGTTGCGGCTTGATCCGAAGGTGGAAATTCGCTGTCAGCCATGGCCATCAGCCGCCGCAGGCTGCGCCGCGCGCATCTGTTCGATTTCGCCGATAAGCTCCAACATCTGCTTCCGCTTGCGTTCGCTCAGATCGAGAAAGCGGATTCCCACATTGTTGCGATCGTGGATGGACTGAATAACGCCGCCCATCCGGAACGGCAGCCCCTCGAGCCGAAACTCCGTCTCCACTCGCGTGTAAATTCCCACCGGAAACCGTTCGTCGGTGCAAATGCGGCAGCCAGTCAGGCTCAAGTCCAGGATGCGGCCGCGCAGAGTAGATCCGACGTTCACAAGAAGGATCTTGGCAGTGGTGTCCACTTCATGGCGGGCCTGCTCACGGCGTTCGCGGCCCGCGAGTTTTCGCGCGGGAAGCGGCCTCGCTTCCGGCAAAGGCGCGTGCACGCCTGGCCGCGCGGCTTCGGGCAGCTCCATGCCCACGCCAGCAAACGGCTCGCGATTCCGGTCCCGGCTACGCTCCGTGGTTTCGCGCCCGGCCAATTGTGAAGCTTGTTGTTCGGCGAGCAAATGATTCACGGCGTCAGCTCGGCCTACCGAGGCTTCCTCCATCGTGCAAATCACTTTGGCCAGCTCCACCATGCGCCGCGGGATCATATTCACGAAGCGAATGCCGAGAAGGTTTTTCCCGTCAGTCCATTGCAAAACGCCTCGAAAGTGAAATGAAATTCCGCTGATTTTGAAGAAGACTTGCACGGGCAGGCGGGTGCGTGCCGTCACCCGCTCCTTGGTGCGGAGGCGGCAACCTTCCTGGCTCAAATCGACAAGACGAGCCTCAAGCGGCGCACCATGGCCAACAAAAAGAACAACGGAATCTTCATCGACCGAGTAGCGCGGATCGGAACGGCGTTCCCGCTGGGTCGCAAACTTGTCCCTGTCTTCCCACGCGCCCATGGCCTGCTCCGCACAAACGTTCAGCGGAGATCGATGCCCGCAAGCTAATGCCCGTCGGCCAACTCCAATGCCTGGTCCGATGCCTGATCCGATGGCTGGTCCCAGGGCTCGACTGGCGCGGCATCTACGGCTTCGCGGCCCACCAGGCGATCGTAACGATACACATCGCTGGTTGTGCCCAGCGACTCGTTGTACAGACTGATGGCCCCGATGAGCTGCGTAAGCTCCTCGCTGAACGCGTGTATCCCCTGCAATTGACTGGCCGTCGCGGGAACCTCGTATTGGGAAGTCTTCATGAATTTCTGAAAGCCGCGGTCCAGCAATCGCGCCACTTCATCCTTCACCAACACTCCCGGGTGGACGGCGTATGCCGCTGGTACCCCTTCCGGATCCTCGGTGCGGCGTGCCGGCACCAGAACCGCTCCCACCCCGTGCTTGCTCACCAACGTGCCCCCGTCGACGCCGGCGTATGGCGACACGTCGAAAGAGTGTGCGCGAAGCAGTTTGAGCGTCTGATCGAAGTTCGGATGCGGGGATTTCTTCTTCATGAGTTCAGCCTGTTTTGGAAGAATACAACCGGTCTCATAAATGCCTCTACCGCCTCGTGAGCGTGTATGGGACCCAACAACAAGGCGGGTCCCATGATTCCGGCGAGTTGACAAAGACGGCTTATGAGACCGGTTCTAGTGAATAGAACCTGCGAATCTTTGGTACTCCAACTCTCGCACACCTGTGCTCCGCGCCGCAATTCCTCATGGCGCATGCAGGTCACAGTCCGGACGCCGCACCTGCTCGATGCGAACGGAGTCGGCTCCGCCGGCGGGCGCGAAGGGCATGCCACCGGATTTGTGATCCCCGGATGAATTCGATCGGCGCCTACGCTGTGCAAGATCAAAAATTTCTTTACATTGCGGGGCGCATGGATTAATAATCGTTTTCCTTGGAGAGCTTGCGCTTCCCGATTCATTTCCCCCATCGCCAAGAAACTCCGAGCAAATCAAGGAGGATTCACAGAAAATGAAGATACTAAGCCCCGCTCTGTTAGGACTTTCTCTCGCGGTCGCCGGAAGCCTGTTCGCCGCGGCACAAGACATGCAAGGGCCGCCCAAGGTAATTGAGCTAACGCGGGAATTCGTCAAGCCTGGCAAGGCCGGCGCCATCCACGACAAGTCGGAGAGCAAATTCGTGGCCGCGATGGCTGCCGCCAAGTGGCCCACTCATTACTTTGCCCTGATGTCACTCTCGGGCAAGACGCGGGCTCTTTATCTCACTGGCTATCCGTCCTTCAAGGCGTGGGAAGACGATTACCTGGCCACGATGAAGAACAAGGCTCTCTCTGCCGAGCTTGAAAAAGCTTCGGAAGCCGACGGCGAACTGCTCGATGGAATGGACCAGTTCGTTCTCTACTACGACGAGGATTTGAGCTACAAGCCCAGCCCGACTCTGGCTCATTCCAAGCTGATGGAGATCACGACTTTCCACCTCAAGCCTGGCAAGGATAAGCAGTGGCACGAGGTGGTTAATCTGGTGATCGATGCGCACAAAAAAGCCGGTGACAGCGCGCACTGGGCCACCTTTGAAGTCGCATACGGCGGCGGCGATGAGTACGTTATCTTCAGCGACGACAAGTCGATGGCCGACATTGACACCAGTTATGCGGAAGACAAGCAATTCCGCGATGCCCTTGGCGACGATGGACTGAAAAAGCTCCGTGAGCTCGCAGCAGACTGCATTGAAAGCTCCGATGCGGAGCTGTTTGGCATCAACCCAGCCCAGAGCTATCCGCCCGATGAGTGGGTCAAGGCCGATCCCGATTTCTGGAAGCCGAAGCCAGCCGCGGCGCCTGCCGCCAAGCCGGCAGCAAAGCCCGCGCAGTAGCGTCCCGCGCTGCTCAACCAAACGTCTCGCACCGGCGGCTTTGCACGATGCAGAGCCGCTGGTAGCGATGCGCCATTCGGCGCCGGCCCGCTACACTAAACCCGGTAAACTGAAAACGACCGGAGAATCCGCGCCATGGGCACCGCCACGAACAACGGAATTCCGCAAATCACCGTGCAGGAGCTCAAGCAGCGCCTCGACGAGCACGTCGGGGCCGGCGAAGATCTCATGATCCTCGACGTCCGCGAGCCCTACGAGTACCAGATCGCCAATATCGGCGGCACGCTCATCCCGCAGAACGAAGTGCCGCGGCGGCTGGCCGAGATCGACCGCAACCGCGAGATCGTTGTGCAATGCCGCTCCGGCGGCCGTAGCCAGCGCGTCGCCGAGTTTCTCGCCGCGCAGGGCTATCCCAACGTGAAGAATCTCGCGGGTGGAATTCTCGCCTGGGCCGACCAGATCGACCCCAGCCTGACCAAGTACTGAAAGTGAACGCCGTTGCGTCCGATTCGCCGGCGCAGCGCTCCGAAAAACATGACCCCCAAGAAATGAATCAAGACTCTCCAGTCCTGACCGGCAGCCACATTCGCCTCGAACCGCTCTCGCCCGCCCACGCCGACGGCCTTGTGGCTGCTTCGTCCGGCGATCCCACGCTCTATCAATGGAGCGCCGTCCCCATTGGCCGCGACGCCGTTCTCCGTTATATTGAGACCGCTCTCGCCTGGCGCGACGCCGGGATCGCCGTACCGTTCGCAACAATCCGCATCGCCGACGGCGTCGTCATCGGTTCCACGCGCTTTTTTGATATTGAGCGCTTCGCCTGGCCGTCCGCCCATCCCCGCCACGGCCGCGAGCTTCCCGACGTCTGCGAGATCGGCTACACCTTTCTGTCGCACGCGGCCATCCGCACCGAGGCCAACACCGAGGCCAAGCTCCTAATGCTCACGCACGCTTTTGAAGTGTGGCAGATGCTCCGCGTCTGCCTGCACACCGATGCGCGCAACAAGCGCTCGCAGGCGGCCATTGAACGAATCGGCGGGAAGTTCGAGGGTGTTCTCCGCGCGCACAAGATAGCCGCGGACTTCACCGTGCGCGACTCCTGGCGCTATTCGATTCTTGCGGCGGAATGGCCCGAGGCGAAGCATCGCCTCGCGGAACGGCTTCAACGCTCTTAGTCCGATGAAAACGCTGCCCAGCGCTCCTTCATATGGAACAGAGCAGATTCGTTCCGCGTATCATTGAGACAAGAAACCCAACGCAGTTGGATTCTCCTACGTAGGATTCTTCCCCGTGTCCACGAGCAGCGGGCAACGGGGGTATTGCAATGCGTTCTTTAAGAAGTTTCGTATCGATTCTTATTCTCACAATTCCAATTCTTCTCTCCGCCGAAGATCGGCTGGCTCCGATCGCTTACGATCTCAAAGTCAACATCGAGCCCGTAAACGGAACCATTGCCGTTCAAGGGACGGTGGATGTGCCGTCGAACGCCGCGACGGCATCCACCTTGAAGTTCAATCTCCACGAAACCATGGAGATCACGAAGCTTCTGATCGACGGCAACGCCGCGACTTTTGCCTACGCTCCCATGGAGGGCTCGCTTCCCCTCCCGGCAACGCGAGGTGTAGTCGTGAATCTTCCCGTCGCTACTCCTCAACGCATGATCCACATGGAGATTGCCTACCGGGGCCGCTTGATGGTGCTTCCGGAATTCGGCGCATCGCCGGACATGCGCCATTCGATGGATGATCAAATTAACGCCCGGATGGTCGAATTGGCCTTTTACTCCTCCTGGTTTCCGCAGTTCGCATTCGGGCAGCCAGTGAAAAGCGAACTGACGCTCTCGCTCCCACAAAACTGGATTTCGATCTGTTCCGGCAAAAGAACCGAAGACAGCATTCAGACCGGTCGAGCCATCACACACTGGTCCTCAGCCAAAGACGTTGACATCGTGATTCTCGCCTCTCCCGACTACAAACTCACGCAGCTTCAGGAGTCCGGCGTTCCTGTCGAAATCTACGATACGCAATTGCCGAAGCCCTTCATTCAGCAGGATGGCGAGCAAATTGCCGGCGTGCTGAGGCTGTTCACAGCTAAGCTGGGAGAAACGAATGTTCCCACCGGAGTCGTCAGGCATGTGTATTCTCCCAAGCGCAAGGGTCAGGGAAGAGCCGGATTTGCCAGGCCCGGACTCATTGTGACTTCAGAGGGCCGGACACTCGAGGGCCTGGCGGGCGATCCAAGTTTCTCTCTTTTCCAGTCGGTCGCCCATGAGATTGCGCACTATTGGTGGAATTTCGGCGCAGGCCAGGGAGACTGGATCAATGAGGCATTTGCCGAATACTTCTCTGCCATTGCAGTCGAAAACCTCAACTCCGAATCGGCCTTTAACGCCGTCATTGCCGACGATCGCAAGCAGGTTGGTGAACTGCCTTCGGACGCCCCTTCATTGGCCAACGTTCAGATGACGGATCAGGACAGCTTCGTCATTCGCTATTACAAGGGCTCGTTGATGCTCGACGCGATCCGTCACGCTATGGGAGACGAAAAGTTCTTTCAGGCGTGCCACGAGTTCTTTGAAGCTTACCGTGACAAACCGGCGGGGACAGAGGAATTTCGCAGCTTCTGGAAATCGAAACTCGATCAGGCAGGCCTGATTGATTCCTGGTTGGATTCGCGCGGAGGCCTGCCCCCGGGCAGTAGATGAACACGGGGCACAGGGATGACCACGAGCGATGGATGCGGAACGGTCTGCTCTAGCTCGAAGATGAACGCGCGCCAAACACCCGCTTGAACCACCCACGTTTGCGTTCGCAGTAAGGCGACCGTTGGCGCTTCGAGTGCAGGTGGTAGTCCCTGCACCGCTGGCAATCGCCACGCCGCGGACAATCCCGCTTGGGGCATGTGCACACGGCTGGCCGCTCGCCGACGATCGAAAAAACCTTCGCCGCGGTTTTCATAGCGCCTCGAAAGCGGGTTTCCCGTTCTCGTCCATCTTGCCGAAGATCATCTTGCCGCTGGCGGTCTGCAGCACGCTGGTTACGGAAATTCCAACCGACCGCCCGATCAGCTTCCGCGCGTGATCCACCACCACCATCGTGCCATCGTCCAGGTAGCCCACGCCCTGGTTGTATTCCTTGCCTTCTTTCAGAATCATTACGTTCATGCGTTCGCCGGGCAGGACCACGGGCTTGAGGGCATTGGCCAGGTCGTTGATGTTCAGCACGTCCACATGATGCAGGTGAGCCACCTTGTTCAAGTTGAAGTCGTTGGTGACTACCTTGGCCTCCCACTTCTTCGCCAACTCCAGCAGCTTCAGGTCCACTTCGCGGATAGAAGGGAAATCGTCGGGCACAATCTGCACATGGATTTTGTCGTTGGACTGCATGCGCTGCAGCATATCCAGGCCACGGCGCCCGCGCTGGCGCTTCGAGCCGTCAGTGGAGTCGGCCACAATCTGCAGCTCGCGCAGCACAAACTCCGGCACCACCAGCATGCCGTCAATAAAGCCGGCCTCGGCGATGTCGGCGATGCGGCCATCGATAATAACGCTCGTGTCCAGCACCTTGGCGCTGCGGCGGGTCGGCTTATCGCCCGAGAACACGGTGCCCAGCGCGGCGGGATTCAGCAGGTCGCCCTTGCTGGCGCCCACGAGCAAGCCCACGTAGGTCATCAGCAGGAGCACGAAGATCTGCAATGCTGCGGAGTTCACGCCGGAGAGCGGTGCTGCGCGCAGAACCAGGCAGAAGAGTGCCGCGCCAACGATGCCGAGCACGCTGCCCACAACGGCACCGATCAGCCGCCGCAATGTGAGAGCCCTGACGCGCAATTCGAAAACAATGACCGCGCAGGCCGCGACCGCTCCAGCGATTGCGCCCTCCAATCCCGTCTGAAGCCCAAACGGCCGGAGGAAGTAACAAACCGCGGCAAGCAGAATAACAAAAAGAAGACGTAAAAGAATCAGGTCCATACGAACCAACTTTCACCGGCAGCAGCAGTTCGCAGCCGGCCGATGGCCCCAATCTAAAGCCATCGATGGCGAGTATGCGCATAGCGATGCCTCATCGTCAAGAGGGAAGCGGGGAAGGCGGGGAGTAGGGAGTAGCCAGTAGGCAGCAGCCAGTAGCCAATAGCCTGTAGGCGGCGGCCAGTAGCCAGTAGGGAGTAGATGAGCGCTATCTCGCGGATTCGGCGTCGAGTTGAATTGAAATCGCCCGATTCGATTGGCGGCACGCGCATGTCTTTTCTATTCCCTACTGGCTACTCCCTACTGGCTGTTTTTCTCACGAAGCAGCAGCCAACGCCTCGTCCTGCGGGATGCGCTGCGCGCCCTTGCGCGGGCCGCGCTTGCGCGCGCTCATCACTTTCACCCGCTCCAGCAGCTCGAGCGACGAGCAGCCCTTCCTCGCCATCACCGCGTCGGCCACGTGGATCTCTCCACCCGCGGCCTGCCCATCGGCGAGCAGGAGCATGGGCACATACGATCGCATGCGCTTCAGGCGCTCGGCAAGCTGAAATCCACTCATCTGGGGCATGTTGGTGTCGGCCAGGATAAGGTCGATTTGCGGCGTCGTAGAAAAAACGGCGATCGCCTCCTGGCCATTTGAAGCCGCCAGCACGCGATAGCCATTCGTTGCCAGCGTGAACTTGAGCACGGAGAGCTCTTGTTCGTTGTCGTCTACACAGAGAATCACTTTCTTTGGACGCATGGTCTTGGGACTACTCCTGGGTGCAATTTGAACCACATGATTCAAGGCAACAGATCACCGCCGGCCTGGCAGTTCAAGTCTTTAAATGTTTGGCCCGGTACGCTGGAGGAAGACGTGCTCACGTTCGTTGGATCGTTGGTTCCGGTTCGCCGGCACAGAGGTCCGCGACCAAGGAGGGCGCGCCCGCTCACATAACCTGGAACCGGCACAGGACCCTCCGCGGCTAAGTCTTGCTTCGCGGTCAAGTGCACAGTGTCTCGGCGCGCCCGAAAATTCCAGTCGAAACGCGCCAGAAGAATTGTCTGCTACGAATCGAAACAGTACGAGTACTGGAGAGCGATGAAAAGAGGGAATAAGAAACGAAGACGACGCTGAAAATCCAACTGAAACAAGGGTAAAACGGCTACAACCAACACACATCGTCACTTGCGAAGATGAATTTCTGTTGAAAGCATGTGCATCACGGCAGGAAAAGCTGCCCTTTTGCAACAAGAACTGTGCTGCCCGCAACGCGCACATCGCTCACCCTCGCCGATTCTCTTTTGGCGGAGAGGAAAAGATCGCTCGGCCGGCCCATCTCCACACCCTGGCGCAGGTGCACACGGGCGCCCGAAGGAACCGCGCCGCGAGCCACGAGATACGCGATCGCGCAACCGGCTGCCGAACCCGTTGCCGGATCTTCACCGCCATAGAACTGCATGCGTGCCCAGTACTCCGTATTTTCTTGGTTTTGGTTTGGGTCCGGTGCAACCACATAGAACCACCGCGCTCCACGGTCTCGCAGCCACGCGGTAGCATCCTCCTGATTCACTTTGAGGCGCGCCAGCGCGGCTTGCGAGCGAAGGACCACAATCGCGAAGGCCGTTCCCGTCGAAACGACCTGCGGCGGCAGCGCGGGATCCAGATCGCCCGCTTCCAGGCCCGCCAGCCGCGCCACGGCCTTTGCATCCAGCTCCGCGCCGAACTCCGGATCACGCTGCGTCATCTCACCGAAGACTCCTGCGGAGCCCCCGGTGCTCTGCTCAAACCGCACCGGGATTGGCCCGACTTCGAGCGCCAGGGTCACCGTGTCGCCCTGCACGGTCTCGGGCGCTTCGGCTTTCAACACTCCCGCGGTGCCCAGCGTAGGATGGCCCGCAAACGGCAGCTCCTCCCGCGGCGTGAAGATGCGCACGCGTACGCCCTCAACCTGCTCGATCTCTGCTGACCTGCGCTCGACAAACGTGGTCTCCGACAGATTGAACTCGCGCGCAATGGCCTGCATTCGCTCGGTTGCCAAACCGCACGTGTTCATTACCACGGCCAGCGGATTCCCGGCCAGCGGCTCGGTGGTAAAAGCGTCCACAACAAAGTAGTCGAGCTTCAACAAAAGCCTCCAAAGTGGTCTAAGTGTACGATCAACCGGAATTTCGCGTACTTGTGGAAACACGCGCTCCTGTGGATTCGCTCACTGAACATTGATTGCGAAGAGTTTCATTCCGGCTCAGCGCTCAAGATTTCCAGAGGAGAATCGCGGAGGCCGCTGAGGACTCGCGTTTGCGGCGCTGCCGTTCCGTAATCGTGAGCGGCAAATGCTCACGACATTCCTCCACGCAACACAGATCTCTGACCCCTGATCTCTGTCTCTAGAGCTCGATCAGCGAGCGCGGCTGCCGGATTCGTGAGCGATCCAGGAACAGCCTCAAGCGGAGAGCTTCCGCGCGTTCAACGGCCACAAGGCGCATCTGACGGCGAACATGGTCGATGTCATCCAGCCGGTCCAATTGTGCTTCGTCGTGATTGGCGTCGCGCTCCAATCGCGCGATGCGCTCCTCAATGGTTTGACGGAACCGCGGACTGATTTCGAATCCTTCCTGGGCAGCGCATTGGATCGTCATGAGAGCACCTCGGAGCGGGAAGGCCTGAGGCCGAAGCTTTTTTCGCCGGCGGCCTCAAGTTTTTCCTATTGCTGCCGATACTACCGAAGCACCCTTCTCTGCGCCAGATTACGGCGTCGCGCACCTTCCGTAACCCACTGTCCGGAAATGCTACAGTTCGTAGTTCTCAGTTCGTAGCTCGCAGTCTTTTGGGTGCACACAGATGGTGGCTCGAACGTTGAGTCGGCAACCATGGACTGAGAACTGAGAACTACGAACTGCCTCTACCTGTCCGCCACAACGCCCAACTCGATTTGCGTTCCGCTCTCGAATTGAATGTTCTTGATCGGGTCCAGCAACACGCCCGAAGAGGAGCTGTTGCCCGCGAGCATCAAGCCGGGAATGTTCGTCGGGCGCGGTCGAGCGCGTACTGCCGCAACTCCATGAGCGCCGGTATCTACGCTCAAATCGCCGCTATCCCCTGCTCCTGTGTTTACCGCCGAGCCGGGATTGCCGTTCGCTCTGTCACTGGCTGAATTGGCCCCATCAGCGGTCCGGTTAACCGCGTCGCCTGGCAGACCACCGGCGCCGTTCGTCATTCCTCCACCGCGGCCATAGGCTGTGCCTTCGCTGGCGCCCACCCTTCCGCCGCCACTCATGGGCGTGCCGATCATTCCGTCGTCGCTCCTCGAACTCGCGGCCATGGCGCTGGCGCTCAGGTTCACCCTGCGGATCAACGAGTAAATCGCAACGCTCTGCCCGTTCTTCAACTCCGCGTGATCGAACGCAATCGCGATTCGTGCCGGCCCGTGTTGCTGGTCGTACGCCTGCACCTCGGTTATGTGGCCCACCAGCCGCGAGCCTCTCGGAATCACGGTACCGTCGGAGCTCTGCACTTTCTCCGTGGTCTTGAGCACAACGCGATCGCCCACTTTGGCTGTCTTTGAATCCAGCTTGCCCTCGAGCTCGCCCGTCACCGCGGACATTTCCCACGCGTGCGACGCCGCCAGGTCGCCGAAACCTCCAGAGGCCGGCGCGTAGGTCACCTTTGCGGAGTCACTCGCCGAAGGACTTGCGTTTGGGTCTGTATTGGAATCTTGCGCGAGGAGGGGAATGCCGGTGAGGGTGGCGCCGGCCACCACAATGGCGATGGCGATTTTCATTTCGAAATCCTTTCAAAGATCCCGATCATCGCAGGCCGGAGGATCAAATGCGGTGCAGCTTAATTCCCTGGCGACGGTGCATAGTAGCCCTTGCGCACCTGCACTTTCAGGTTTTCGCCGTTATCGCCGTGACACTCCAATCCGATGCGCCGGAATGTCCCATCCTCTTTGGTGTCGCTGGGGGTGTAACTGGCCACGTACTGCGTGCGCAGCTCGGCCTCGATTTGCTGAAACGCAGCCTGCAGCTTGGCGCCGTTGTTGCCCACGTCGATGATCCGGCCTCCGGATTCGTCCGAAATCTGCTTCGCGGGGGAGTAGCCGTAATAGCCCTCACCCTGGCTCCAGTACATTTCCCGGTCGGCAATCAGGATCACGTAAATGATGATGTTGTTTCTCTCCGCCGCGGCAATGGCATCGCGGATCTTGTGATTGCTGCCCTCATCCTCGCCGTCGGTCAGGATGATCAATGCTTTGCGGCCGGACTCCTGGTTGAGTTTGTCGTTGGCAGCCTCGAAAATCGCGTCATAGAGCACCGTGCCCTTGGGATTGCTGATGGGCACCGGCCCGCCGCCCATCCCGGGGGGCCCGAGTGATCCGCCGCCGATGTTGATCTGCGCCTTGTCCATGGCGCGCGCCAGCAAGTGCGGACTGTTGGTAAAGTCCTGCAGCAGGTCGACATTCACGTCGAATTCCGCCAGAAAGGCTTCATCCTGCTTCCGCAAAACCTGCTCCAGAAACTGGCTGCCCGCTTGTTGCTCCAGCGGCAGCACTCGTTGCTGACTGCCCGAGGTGTCAAGCAGAATGCCCAGCGTTAGAGGCTGATCGGTCTCCGCCACAAAGCTCTTGAATGTTTGCGGCGCCTTGTCCTCGGACACCTGGCACGAATTGCGCGTGAGATGCGGAATCAGGGTTCCGCTCTTGTCCTTGACCGTGAAGAACAGGTCGACCAGGTTCACCTTCACCTTGAGGGTCTCCATCGATGTCTCTTCCGGTGGAGGAGCAGGCGCAGTGCTCACCGGCGGCGCGTCAGGCGAGGGCGCAAGCTGAGCCCATCCCGGCGCTGCCAACACCGGCAAGGCAACCAAGAACGCGGCGATTCCGACCCCACGGGGACAACCCAGGCGCATGATGCTCCGTTAGACGAGAACTCGTCTCCTAAGAGAGCATAGCGCGCCTGTTTGCCGGCCGAAAAGCAACCCGCGCGTGTCTGCCGCGTCTGATAGTCTGTGGCTTGCGGCCTTTGTGGCGCGTGTCGCCAGTTTCAGCGGCTCGTTCAGCGGCTCGCTCAGCGCGCCGTATCGAAGGCATTTAGGGAGGAAGACTTCGCGGTGAAAGGGTGGAAATCCATTGTGCCGGCAGGGCTACTGTGTTTGGGGCTGCTTTTGGCGTCGGGGATCGTCGCCCAACAGCAGACCCCCGTTCCCGATGCGCCCACGCCGCAAGCTCCGCCGCCACTCCCCGGCGTTAACGGCGGAATCGCTCCCGGAGTCGGCTCCGGCGAGGCTCCCAGCACTCCAAACTCGACCTCTACGGTTCCGGCACAGCCTGGCCCCGATCAGCCGCCCGCCCCTCCGAGCCAGCAGCCTGCGGTCGAGCAGCAAGCGCCCAACTCGCATGACGCCCCCCCGGACCAGGGCAATGCCGCAGTGGCAACGTTCCGCGTGCAGGTCAACTTCGTTCAGGTTCCCGTCACGGTGAAGGATTCCAAAGGGAATTTGGTCTCGGGGCTTACCTGGCGCGACTTCACCGTCTATGAGAACAACACCCGTGAGGCGCTGCGCGTTTTCAGCGTGGATCCGGAGCCGCTCTCCATTGCTTTCGTAATCGATCAAACCCTGCCCTCGAACATCATGACGCAGGTGAACAACTCCATGGGCTCCATCCAGGGTGCGCTCGCGGCCTATGACGAGGCCGCGGTCTTCACTTATACCAACGGCCCCAAGGAGTGGACGGGCTTTACCGGTGCGCAGAGCGCCCGCCTGCCCGCGGTACTTTCGCTCGCGCAGGCCACCGGCAGCGACCCCATGGTTCCTGACCCAAGCTCACCGTTCTCAGCCTGCGCGATCTCCATCAACGGAAATTGCCCCGACCCGAACCTGCAGCCCGGCAAGTCGACGCAGACAATCGGGGAGCTCAATCTCCCGAAGGAGATTCACACCCTGAACGACGCAATTCTGGCTGCTGCCAAGGAGCTTTCCACGCGTCCCAAGGACCGCCGGCGCATCATCTTCGTCATCTCCGATGGCAAGGAGTACGGCAGCAAGGCCACCTGGAAAGAAGTTGTGCGCTACCTGCAAACCAACAAGATCGCCGTCTACGGCACGTTGGTGGGCGACACGGCGCGCTGGGGCGGCGAGTGGGTTGACCGCATCCACATCCCCTTCACCGGTGTCTACGACAACATTCTTTACCGGTACACTGCTGAGACCGGCGGCGATTATTACGCCGAGGGCGGCGTGAACGGCATCGAGCGGAGCTACGCCAAGATCGCCGAAGAAGCCCGCGACCAATACACGCTGGGCTACCTGACCAGCGAATCATTCTACGACGACAAGTTCCGCCCCATCGATGTGCGCGTCGATCGGCCCAACGTTACCGTGATCGCCAAGCGCGGCTATTATCCCTCCGCGCAGGATTACAAATAAGCGAGCAGCCGATTTTTTGAACTGGAGAAACACGAAAGCCTGTGCGTTGGCACAGGCTTTTGAATTTTGTCTTGGATTGATGAATCGCGAATGCGCACGCTGCGCTTGAGGCCGAAATCCCAGCGCTGCCCGCGAAGACGGCGCTACTTGGGCCCCTATTACTTGGGTTCGACCGGTGCGTTCGAAGCCGGAGGCGGGGCTGGCGTGTTCTGCTGCTGAGCCGGCGGCGCAGGCGGTGGCGGATCGGGGGTGCCTTTTATTCCCTCGCGGAAACCCTTCAATCCCTCGCCCAGTCCTTTACCTAGCTCCGGCAGCCGCTTGGCCCCGAACAGCACAAATGCAAGGATGGCCAGCACAACAATGTGCCACGGCTGAAGTAGATCGCCCATCAATGTTCCTCCGCGCGCTGAAACAGATGCCGCGCGCTTCTTCAACTCTCTATTGTCGCACAAATCCGATGCAGGATGCTCGGCACCGGGCGGTTGTGGCAGACTGGAAACAGTCGAGGAGGTCCCCCAATGAAGATCGTCAAGCTGCTTGCCCTGTCGGGGTTACTGGCGCTCGGCAGCGCCGCGGCTAACTCCGCAGGCCGTGACATTTATCCCGATCCTTCCCAAGCCCGGGCCGACCTGGCCGCCGCCCTTAAGACGGCCGCCGCCACGCACCGCCGCGTTCTCTTGGATTTTGGCGGCAACTGGTGCGGCGACTGCCAGGTCTTGGATCTTTATATGCACGACAGCAAGAACGAGCCTCTCATCGAGTCGAACTTCGTCGTGGTGCACATCAATATCGGCCGCATGGACGCCAACCTCGACCTCGCCGAGAAGTATGGGGTTCCGCTCAACAAAGGCGTGCCCGCGCTGGCCGTCTTGAGCGAGCACGGCGCGCTGCTTTACAGCCAGAAGAACGGCGAATTTGAAGCCATGCGGAGCATGGAGTCGTCAGCCCTGACAGAGTTCCTGGTGCAATGGAGGCCTGCACGTCCCGGCTGTTCGGCTGTTGTGGTCAACTGCTAGCAAGTTGAACTCAAACGGCGCGGACCCTCGCGAACCCCCCAAGGAGACCTGATGCTTCCGGCCAACGAGAGCGACGATCACGGCGCAGATCGCTCCATCGCCACGCTTTCAAGCCGCGAGGTCTACCGCAACCGCTGGATGCGCGTGCGCGAAGACGAGATCCTGCGCTCGAACGGCCAAAAGGGCATCTACGGCGTGGTAGAGAAGAACGACGGGGCCATCATTCTGCCCATCGAGGACGGGCGCGTATGGCTTGTGGAACAGTTCCGTTACACCATTCAGGAGCAGGCGCTGGAGCTGCCCCAGGGCACTTGGGAAAGGGAGATCGAAGATCCCGAGGAGCTGGCGCGCGGCGAGTTGCAGGAAGAGCTCGGACTCAAAGCCACGCAGATGATTCATCTGGGCGCCTTGTGGATTGCCTACGGTTTCACACGGCAGCGCGAGCATGTGTTTCTTGCAACGGGTCTCTCGCCGGCGGAAAAAAATCCTGACGCCGAAGAGCACGATCTGGTGGTCCATTCCGTTCCTATCCGGGAGTTTGAGCGCATGATGCTCGACGGAACAATCCGGGACGAATGCACGGTGGCGGCCTGGGGGCTCTATCTGCTTTGGAAGGCCCGGCAAGGGTAAGCCACCGGCTCATCCGGCCTGCGAGGCCACAGCGGTTCCCAAATTGATGTCGCCCGGAGCCGCCATTCGCCGCTCCGAAGAGGGGCATGCGAATTCTCGAACCGCTCGGGCGCCTTCCGGCGCGTGACTCGCGTCACAAGCCAAAACCCGCAATTCCTGAATAATCAAGGCTGAACGAGGCGCACTGAGCGAATTTCGCGCCGGCACGGCAGTGTCTCACGGCCCTGCGCGAAGCGGAAATCGCTTTGGTTCACGACCCCCGAAACGTGCAACAGGGATCGAAGCGAACCGCGAGACCAAGAACGAGTCAGGCAATGTTCAAGATCGTGGAAGCCCGCACCGCCGGCCTCAACATCCGGCAGTTTATAGTCGAAGCGCCCCGCATCGCGCGCAAGCAGCGGCCCGGGCAGTTTGTCATTCTGCGGCTTCACGACCGGGGCGAGCGCATTCCCCTCACCATTAAGAGCGTCGATCCGGCGGCCGGCACCATCACCATCGCCGTGCAGGCCGTGGGCAAAACCACATCGCTGCTCAACTCGCTTGAGGCGGGCGACTCGATTCTCGATGTTGTCGGTCCGCTTGGCCGGCCCTCCGAGATCAGGAACTACGGAACGGCCGTGATTCTGGCCGGAAGCGTAGGCACGGCCATGGCGCTGCCCACCGCCAACGCGCTTCGGGAGGCCGGCAATCATGTCATCTTCATTGAAGGCGCGCGCAGCAAAGAGATGGTGGTTTTTGAAGACGAGGTGCGCTCAGCGAGCCAAGAGGTTTACATACTCACGGACGACGGCAGCTACGGCGAACGGGGCCTGATAACGAAGAAGCTCGATGAGTTGATTGCCGCCGGCCGCAAGCTCGACTTCGTGCTTGCCGTTGGCCCCGTGCCCATGATGCGAGCGGTCGCGCAAATCACGGCACCATTGGGCATCAAAACCATGGTCAGCCTGAACTCCATCATGGTGGACGGCACGGGCATGTGCGGCGGCTGCCGCGTGCTTTTGGGTAACCAGAGCAAGTTTGCCTGCGTCGATGGGCCGGAATTCGACGCGTCACTGGTGAATTTTGACGTGCTGATGCAACGCAACGCCATGTATCGAAACCAGGAGTGCCAGTCCCTGAAGGAGTTTGAGAGGCACAAGCAGGAGGAGTTGGCCCGCGTGCATACGGCACTGGCCACCAGGGAGAAGGAAGCAGCGCAATTGCGCGCAAGGTTGGAAGCGCAGGAGGAGAATCATCATGTCTGACGCGCCCTCGCTTCCCGCCAATTCGCTTCCCCTTAAGGAGCGCATTCAGATTCCGCGCGTGCACATGCCGGAGCTTGATCCTCAAATACGCGCGCACAACTTTGAGGAAGTGAACCGGGGATTGGCTGCTTCAGGCGCCGTGAATGAGGCCACGCGCTGCATTGCCTGCGCTAAGCCCGGCTGCCAGTTGGATTGCCCGGTGGGCGTCAAGATTAAGGAGATTGTGGGGCTGATTTATTCGGGCGACTTTCTGGCCGCGGCCCGGAAGATGCGCGAGGACAACGCACTGCCCGCCATCACCGGCCGCGTGTGCCCGCAGGAGAGCCAGTGCGAAGGCGGGTGTGTGCGT
>Ga0224554_1001196_pt1 | contig 17279 bp, 8 predicted proteins | sample 714S22024metaG_FD_180666 | JGI IMG/M metagenome (GOLD analysis project Ga0224554, IMG submission 180666) | Peat soil microbial communities from Stordalen Mire, Sweden - 717 S2 20-24 | ecosystem: Environmental > Terrestrial > Soil > Wetlands > Peat | place: Sweden: Norrbotten County, Stordalen...
AACCGGAGTAACTTTGCCGGACTGCATGAGGCCTGCCAGGAAGTTGAGATCGCTGGTGTTCACTTTTGCGAGCAAGCCGGGCATTTTTCGGGTGGTAAAAGGACGGAGCACGAGGCTATGGAGCATGGAGCCGAGGAAGTGGATGGATGGCTGGTCAGGGCCACCGCCGCCGCATCCGATATAGATGCCGTTCGGCTCGAGGACGCGCAGGCATTCGGGCAGGGGCTTGTTGCCCACGAGATCGAAGAGCACGTCGTAGTGCTGGGATTGTTGGGTAAAGTTTTCGCGGGTGTAATCGACGACATCGTCCGCGCCGATGGACCGGACGAGTTCGATGTTCCTTGTGCTACAGACGGCGGTCACGCCGGCGCCAAGGGATTTGGCAATCTGCACAGCAAATGTTCCCACGCCGCCGGCTGCGCCGTTGATAAGGACGCGCTGGCCGGGGAGGACTTTGGCCTTGTCGCGCAAGCCCTGCAGAGCGGTGATACCGGCGATTGGCGCTGAGGCGGCTTGTGCCCAGGTGAGGTTTTCCGGCTTGAGCGCCAACGAGGACTGGGACGCGCAAACATACTCGGCGAAAGCGCCGCGGGCCGTGCCGAAGACCGCATCGCCCGCCTTGAAAGCTGTCACATTGCGGCCGACTGATTCGACAACTCCGGCGACGTCTGCACCGAGTCGTCTTGATTTGGGCGCGCTCAGGCCGAGGAACAGGCGAATAGGTGCGGGGCTGCCTCGAATGAAGTGCCAGTCATAGGGATTGACTGAGGATGCGCAGACCCGGATGAGTACCTGATCGTCAGTAGATACGGGCTTTTCGAGCTCCTCATATTTGAGGACGTCCGGTGGGCCGTAACGATCGTAGACCATTGCTTTCATCGGCTACACCCCGTAAATCTGAACATACGCGGTGGAATCTGGCCTGGTTCCCGCGAAGATCAGAGGCCGGCGAGCGCTTCAGCCTGGGTGGGGAACAGCCCGGCATATTTTGTGATGCCGACCATGGTGAACACTTTGTTGAAGTGCGCGGAGAGGCCGAAGGCTGACACTTTTTGTCCGGCGTTGGCAGCCTCGATGAGCAGTTGGATGATAACCGCAATGCCGCTCGAGTTGATGTAGTCCACCTTGGTGAAGTCGAGCAGTATGAGCTTGACCTCGCTCTTGGGCAGCGCCTGGTAGGTACCGAGGACCGCGGCCTTCGATGTGCTGGCAATGTCGCCCTCGTAGCGAAGGACGGTGATTGGCTGTCCGGCTGGGGAAGTGATCTGGTCAACGCGCGACTTGGTTTCGCTCTGCACGATCGTCTGTTCTCCGTTTTCTATCGGTTGATTCTGGGCCGGTTATGCTTTCTTGCCCGGTTATGCTTCTTTGTCCAGCTTGATGACAAGCCGGACATAACTACTTTTTCCGTCGGTGCCCGCGACCCACTCTGCCTCGTCAACCAGGGCCTGGATCAAAAACATGCCCATGCCGCGGGGATCTTCTTCTCCGTGCATCTTGCGATCGATATCGGGTTTCGCCGGCTGCTTGCTGATTCCCGTTCCGTCGTCGATTACCTTGACTTCAAGTTCGTCGGCCCCGGCGGAAAGCACCACGCCGACTGAAAGTTTTTCGTTGAGGCGGTTGCCGTGCTCGATGGCGTTGATGCACGCCTCGGCCACGGCGGTCCGCAGGTCGTCAACCCGATCCTCAGGGAAGCCCATGAGTTTGGCCACCGTCGAGGCAGCATTCATGGCCACTTTCTCGTAGCCCAGACGCGTGGGCAAGCGAACTTCAACGGTCGTGGATTTCTTTCCGCTCATACCACCTTCTCAGTGGAGCTGATACCGCGGCAGAGGGTGAGTGCGGTCATGTCATCTCCTTGCGGACCGCCTTCGGAAAAAGCCTCAATGGCCGTCCACAATGCATCGAGAATACCATCGGCCTTCTCTGATGGGCACGTAGAAAATTCCTTCATAAGACGTTCCGGCCCATACTCTTCATCCCCCTTGAAGACCTCGGTAAGTCCGTCCGTATAGAAGAGCAGTCGCGCGCCCGGGGTAAAAACGCCGCGTTCCAGGGTGTAACTCATGCCGGGCAACAGGCCCAGAGGCGTTCCCGCGGCGTTGAATTCGTGCGGTTCGGCTCCCGGCGCGACGAGAAAACCCGGGTTGTGGCCAGCATTGACCACTTCGATTTCGCCGGTGGCAGGGTGCAAACGAAGGAAGATGGCGGTCACATAGCGGCGGCGGGCCTCTTCGCCCTCGGCCCAATGGTGCTGGTTCATGCGGGTGGCCAGCTCGTCGAGTGGCATACCGGTAACCGCCATGCCGCGCAAGGCAGCGCGAAAGCTGACGGACCAAATTGCCGAAGCCAGACCTTTGCCGGCAACATCGGCCACGACGATAAGAAGGCTGCCATCAGGCTGTTCAACAAGATCGAGGTAGTCGCCACCCACTTCGTAGCAGGTATTGGAGCGAAACGCCAGCGAGTACCCTTCGATGTCAGGCAGTGTCTGGGGCAGCAAAGAGCGCTGAATCTGCCGGGCTGCATCGAGATCCTGCTGCACACGGGCGAAGGCAATGTTGCGCTTATGGTAGCGGGCATTTTCAAGAGCCACGGCAGCCTGCAACGCGAGGCCCTCAATAAAGTCGGACTCGTAGAGAGTGAGCTCGCGACCGTCAGGAGGAACAACGACCAGATCGGTCATGCGGGTTCCGTCGCGATCGTCCAAAGGCCAGGAGAGCAAGGAGCCTTTATCGGCACCGATGGCTTCAGACGGGTCGTCACCATACACCAGGCCGGTGGAGGGGAAAGCCGCGCCGGACATCTCGAGCTCCCGCACGACGATGCGCAGCACCTGCTCGAGGACCTCATTTTCATGGATGGTGGAGTGGACCTGGCGCGAGGCCTCAAGGAGCGCCTGCAGGCGCGCTACCTGCTGTTGCAAGTCGATCGTTTCGCCACCGCCTGGAAGCTGAACCCCAGCAGCCATCGCGCCCTCCGTGGAATTTCACTCTAGCACGGCGGAGGGCGAGGTGGTGGAACAGTAATTTGAAAGCTGAAAGAGTTGCCGGCTGGCCTGAGCCCGCAGGTTGCGATAGGCTAAAAGGACTATCTTCGATAAATTTGCCCGTCCCCGGCTTTCTAACCGCAATGAAACGCAAAAGGGTCTGGATGCTTTGACCTGCGAGGATCAATGGCGATTGAAGTTTCCCTGCTTCACCGAACCCGGTATCGGTACGACAAGGAAGTTGCCCTCGGACCGCAGGTGATCCAGTTGCGGCCTACACCGCACTGTCGAACGCCGATTCTGAACTACTCGCTTGATGTGACTCCCGGGGACCGCATCCTCAACTGGTCACTTGACGCTCACGCAAATTATCTGGCCCGGGTGCTGTTCCCAACCAGGACGACCGAGTTCTCAGTTGAGGTGAACCTGGTCGCCGATATGACTCCCTATAATCCATTCGCTTTTTTTCTTGAACCGGGCGTCGACACCTACCCTTTCAGCTATTCGCCGGAGCTGAGCAAAGATCTGGAGCCATACCGTCGAGCCGATCTCAAGGACGCTGCCGGCCCGCGCTTTTCAGCCTTTGTAAAGAGCGTCTCACGTGAAACCCAGGGCACCGTGGCCTTTCTGGGCGGCCTGAATGAGAGCGTCCGGAAGGCCGTGGGCTATGAGATGCGGCTGGAACACGGCGTGCAGAGCTGCGAGCAGACGCTCGAACTCGGCACCGGTTCATGCCGCGATTCAGCATGGTTGCTGGTGGAGCTGTGCCGTCAGTTAGGATTTGCCGCACGGTTTGTGTCGGGGTACCTGATCCAGTTGGCGAGCGAAGAGCGCTCACCGGACGGCCAACCGTTTGTCGCCGAGGACTCGGCGGCGCTGCACGCGTGGGCCGAGGTGTTCTTGCCGGGCGCGGGCTGGGTGGGCATGGATCCAACGTCGGGGTTGTTTGCGGCCGAAGGCCATATTCCGCTGGTTTGCACGCCCAACGCCATTCAGGCAGCGCCCATTGGAGGCACGGTGGAGCCGGCCGGTGTGGAGTTCAGCTTTGAGATGCTGGTCCGCCGCCTGAATGCCATTCCGCAATTGTCCAAGCCCTATACGGACGAGGAATGGGCCAGAGTGCAAAAAGTTGCACACATGATCGACAGCGACCTCGAACGCGAAGACGCTCGCCTGACGATGGGCGGCGAACCTACGTATGTCGGCATTGACGAAGCGGAGAGTCCGCAGTGGAATCTGGAAGCGCTGGGTCCCCTTAAACGCACCCGGGGATTGGCGCTGATGCGCTGCCTGCGCGAAAAAACCGCGCCCGGCGCGATGCTGCTGTTTGGCCAGGGAAAATGGTACGCGGGCGAGGCGCTTCCGCGGTGGGCATTTCATTGCATTTCGCGGGTTGATGGCGCCCCTGTCTGGGAGAACATTGATCTTATCGCCCACGAAACGCAGGAACAGAACGTGGGCGCGGCAGAGGCTGCGGCTTTCGCGCAGGCACTGGCCCGCAGGCTGCAAGTGAGCACAGAAAATGCCTTGGCCGCATTTAACCCGGGAGCGGCAGAAAACGAGGCAGATGAGCCAAGCGGCTACATTTTGCCGCTCAGGCGCCGTCAGCATGACGGACAGCTGATGTGGTCGAGCCAGTTATGGTTTCCGCGCCCTGAGCGGCTGGTGCTTTCGCCGGGGGACTCGCCGATTGGCTATCGCTTGCCGGTGGAGGTGGTGCCGTGGGTTGCGCCAGATGAATTGAAATATGAACGCGAATCGGGGCACAATGAGGGTCGGATCATGATTCCAGCGCGGCCGGCGCGGAAGCCTCATCTGTTTGCGAAGGAGCCCACGCGCGATCCGTTGCCCGCGCTTTCAAGCACCGCTGACGAGGCGAAGGAGCTGATCAGGCCTGCGCTCTGCGTGCAGGTGCGCGAGAACCGCCTGCACGTGTTTCTGCCGTATACATCTGTTCTGGCCGACTACCTTGACCTGGTCGCGGCCATTGAAGATACCTGCGCACATTTGAAGCAACCCGTCTGGCTGGAGGGATACACGCCCGCATTTGACCGGCGGCTACGGTGCTTCAGCCTGACTCCCGACCCGGGAGTGCTTGAGGTGAACCTTCCCCCCGCGAGCAACTGGGATGAACTGGAAACAATTAATGAGACGCTGGCGGAAGAGGCGCACAAAAACCGCCTGGTCGCCTCAAAGTTTGGAAATGACGGCACGCACAGCGCCACGGGCGGCGGAAGCCATATTGTGATTGGCGGAGCAAGCCTGGCCGACAGCCCTATTCTGCGCAGGCCCGATCTGCTGCGCAGCATGGTGGCTTTCTGGCAAAACCATCCCTCGCTCTCCTACTTTTTCTCAGGCCAATATGTGGGACCCACCAGCCAGCATCCGCGCCTGGACGAGGCGCGCGCAGATGCCTTGTATGAGTTGGAGGTTTCATTCAGCCAGTTGCCCAAAGACCAGTGCCCGCCGTGGATTCTGGATGGACTGTTTCGCAATCTGCTGGTGGACGTGACAGGAAATACGCACCGCGCCGAGTTCTGCATCGACAAACTGCACCCGCCTGAAGGCGCCGGACTGCAGCTAGGCCTACTGGAGCTGCGGGCCTTTGAAATGACGCCGCACTACCGCATGGGATTGGTGGAGATGCTTCTGGTGCGCGCGCTTGTGAGCATGCTGTGGAAGCATCCAGTGGAAGGAGGCTTGATCCGCTGGGGTACGGCGCTGCACGACCGCTTCCTGCTTCCCCACTTTGTATTCCGTGACCTCAAGGACGTGCTGGACAAGTTACGAAAGGCTGGCTACAGCTTCGAAGATGGCTGGTATGCGTCGCATTTCGAATTTCGTTTTCCGAAGATCGGTACCTTTGGGTCGGACGGCGTGGAAGTGGAACTGCGCCGGGCACTGGAACCCTGGAATGTGCTCGCAGAAGAGACAACTTCAGGAGGAACGGTGCGCACGGTCGACTCTTCTCTCGAGCGAATTCAGGTAAAGGTGGGCGGGCTCACTGTAGCGGGCCGATTCGCATTGGCATGTAACGGCCGCAGGGTGCCGCTGACCGTTCTCAATGAGCCGGGAAGCAGCGAGCAGGGCCAGGCGATTGCCGCAATTCGCTACCGCGCCAGGCGCTTGTCGGCTACTTTGCATCCGACCATTCCCGTTCATACTCCGCTGGTGTTTGACCTGATTGACACCTGGAAGGAGAGATCGATTGGGCGATGCTCTTATTCCACATTGCCGCCCAATGGCGTTGCTTATGAAGGGCGTCCGGCAAACGCTCAAGAGGCCCGGCAGCGCAGGATGGAGCGCTTCGTTGTATCTCGTCCTGACAATGCTCCGATGGCCGCTCCCGGAGAAGAGAAAAATCCGATCTATCCTATGACGCTCGATTTACGCTTTCCGCCTCCCGGTGGCAAAGGCGGAGCCGGCATCCCTGACGAAAGCGGGCGGCCATGAGGTTGGATCTCTACCAGTCCGCGCTTACCTATGGAACGGCCTACGACGAATCTTCGAGCGACGGGGTAACGCCCCGGCCGCATTGGGCGCACCTGATGGAATGGCTTCGCACCATCGGGCCTGAAGAACTGAGTCAACGGTGGGAGCGCGCCGAGCGGCGCATCCGCGAAAACGGCATTACCTACAATATCTATGGTGACCCGCAGGGCGCCAATCGGCCGTGGCGCATTGACATTGTGCCGCTGCTGATTCCAGCGGAAGAGTGGCGTTTTATCGAGGCCGGCGTCATCCAGCGCGCGCAACTGTTAAGCCTGTTGCTTGAGGATATCTACGGGCCCCAGCAACTGATCCGCGATGGCCAGTTTCCGGCCGCGCTGCTCTACGGCAATCCCGGGTTTCTTCGCCCGCTGGTCGGAGTGAAGGTGCCTGCGCATAGTTATCTGCACATGCTGGCTGTGGATCTTGCGCGATCGCCGGATGGTAAGTGGTGGGTTTTATCCGATCGCACGCAGGCACCCTCCGGTACCGGCTATGCGCTCGAGAACCGGATTATTGTCTCCGATCTGTTGCTTCAACTGTTTCGCACCTCGAATGTGCTGCGCCTCGCCTCGTTCTTTCGTGCGCAACGGGACGTGCTGACGCGGCTCTCTGGCCGCGAAAATCCCCGCATCGTGCTGCTGACACCCGGACCGAACAACGAGACGTATTTTGAGCACTCCTACCTGGCAAAGTACCTGGGCTTCACGCTGGTTGAAGGCAGCGACCTGACCGTGCGCGATCGTCGTGTCTACCTCAAGACCGTGGACGGATTGGAACTGGTGGACGTGATTCTGCGGCGCGTGGACGACAGCTTTTGCGACCCGCTGGAGCTGAGGACTGACTCGCTTTTGGGCGTGGCTGGACTGGTAGATGCAATCGTGGCGGGAAATGTGCAGGTGGCGAATGCCCTGGGAAGCGGCGTGATCGAGTCGGCCGCCAGCATGCCCTTTCTTCCCGGTCTTGCTCGCCATTTGCTGGGAGAGGAGCTCAAGCTGCCGTCGGTCGCAACATGGTGGTGCGGGCAGCCGCGCGCTCTTGAATGGGTTCTCAAGAATCTGGATTCTGTTGTCGTGAAGCCGGCGTTTCCCTCGCAGGGCATGGAGCCCGTCTTCGGCTCGGAGCTGCCGCGCAGCGAACGAGAAAAATTCATTGACCGCCTGAAGGCTCGACCCCATGAATACGTGGCGCAGGAACAGGTGACACTTTCGACGGCCCCGGTGTGGGAGGGCGGCAGCCTGGTTTCCCGAAGCGTTGTACTGCGCACCTATGTGCTGAATACCGGCAACGGCTGGATGGTCATCCCCGGAGGGTTGGTTCGGGTTGCCGGTCCGACTGGGCCAGTCGTGTCAATGCAAAAAGGCGGCCACAGCAAAGATGTCTGGGTTCTATCCGACAGTCCAGTTGACACCTTCAGCATGCTCCGCCGCCGGGATGAACAGGTGGAATTGCAGCGCATTCCACGCGTCGTGCCCAGCAGCGTGGCCGACAACACTTTCTGGCTGGGCCGCTATGTAGAACGGGCAGAAAATATCGCGCGCATCCTGCGTTCCATGATTCCCGGGGTCAACCGGGCGGAACTGTCGCAGTTGGGCAGCCTGGTTCGTCTGCACGGCTGTTTGCGGCCGCGGCAGGAGAAGCTTGCGAGGACAAGGCAACGGCCCCCAACGTTTCCCGCGCTTGAGAAAGAGCTGCTCTCGATGTTGACGGACAGCAAGCGGCCAGACAGTCTGCCCTCAACGCTCGCGGATATATCGCGGATCGGCGGCAATGTGCGCGAACGGCTGTCTGCGGACATGGTGCTTCTGATTGGCCAGCTGCGCGATTCAATGCAGACCGCACCGGGCATGCCGTTGCGCGATTTTCAGGGCACGCTCACCGCCTGCCTGCAATTGCTGTCAGCCTTCAGCGGGCTTGAGCGGGAGAACATCAATCGCGGGCCCGGCTGGTTGTTCCTGAGCATTGGACGGCGGTTGGAGCGGGCAATTCATCTCACCAGGCAGCTGCGCCAGATTTCAAGACCGCTGGCCGTTGAGGACTGGTCGTTTCTCGAACGTCTGCTCGAGGTCGCCGACAGTTCAATGACCTACCGGACGAGATACTACACAACCTTGCACCCGGTGGCTGTGCTCGACGTCCTGATGGCCGATGGAACCAATCCGCGCTCGCTTGATTTTCAAGTGGAACATCTGGCGGAACTCTACGAGAAGCTTCCCAGGCACTTGCCGGATGACCTGGCGACCATTCGGAATGCGGTGGCAAGATTGCGCAGCATTGATCTGAGCGCGATCCGCTATCCGTCGGTGCAGGCGACGCCGGGCAGATCAAGAAGGAAGGCCGGGGACGAACCGGCGGAACTGGCCCCGCTGGACGAATTTCTTGGAGACCTGCAAGGGCTCTTGCCGGTCTGGTCAAATCACCTGTCAAATTTGTACTTCAGCCACGTGCGTACGCAGCAGATTACTGTGGGAGAACAATAGAAGCGGATGATCTACAACATCAGGCATTGCACCACCTATAAATACAAATATCCCGTTTCGATGGGCAATCACGTTGCCTGCCTGAAGCCGCGCACATTTACGCCAAACGTTCTGCTCGAAAATGAGATCCGCATCGAACCAACGCCGAAGACAATTACTGAGCGGGTAGACTACTTTGGAAACCGGCTCACCATCTTCACGGTGCAGGAGCCACACCAGGAACTGGTGATTGAAGCGAGAAGCAAAGTGGCAACGTCGGGCGGTCCCGAATGGACTTCGCGCGCGACGCCCCCCTGGGAAGAGTCAGCGCGTTCGCTCGCGGATGACGCGAGCGAACTGGGCCTTGACGCGTACCAGTTTCAGTTTGAGTCGCCGCGTATTCGCATCCGCAAGGAGTTTGCTGAATATGCGTTGCAATCGTTTACGCCCGGACGTCCGATGAACGAGGCACTGCTGGATCTGACCAGCCGAATTTACACGGATTTTCGGTTCGACACCAAGGTGACGACGGTGAGAACGACGGTGGAAGAGGTCTTCAAGAAGCGGCGCGGAGTTTGCCAGGACTTCGCGCATCTCCAGATCGCCTGCCTGCGCTCAATCAACATTGCCGCCCGTTACGTGAGCGGTTATCTGCGGACATCGACGCCTCCCGGTAAGGTGCGCCTGGTGGGGGCAGATGCATCGCACGCGTGGGTGAGCGCCTATTGCCGAGGAATTGGCTGGTTCGGCGCCGATCCGACCAACAATGTTGCGCCATGCGACGGTCATGTCACCCTGGCATGGGGTCGGGACTACGGCGACGTAAGCCCGCTGCGGGGCCTGATTCTGGGAGGCGGAAGCCATACGCTCGAAGTCGCGGTGGATATGGAGCCAATAGAAAGCTGAAGTCGGCGTGCCCTGCGAGTACCAGTTGGAAAACCCGTCTTCGGCACCTGAAGTCGCTGGATTCCGTAAATAGGTGGCTGCTAGTTCAACGTGTTGGTCTTGCGCTGGCGCTTGTCGACCCTGCGCTGAGATCGGACGGATTCTGGAAGCCGTGTGTCTCCGCCATCACACTTCGGTGTGATCGCGCAACGATTGTCTTTGGACTTTGATCAGGCCTGGGGTAGACTTATCGCCATCAATTAATCAAGGACGAATTCATGCAAGCGCGAGTATTTACTCTTGTTGCACTCCTGTCTCTTGCCTCCACAATTTCACATCCTTTGATGGCGCAATTTCAGACGCCCACGGACGAAGAATTGAAAATGACCTCCGACCCGAAGGCGCCTGGGGCTGCCGCGGTGTACCTGAACATTGAGGAGGTAGCCAACGACCCGTTGCACTACCAGAGTGTTTACGCTCGCATCAAGGTGCTCACGGAAAAAGGCAAGGAGCTGGCGACGCAGGAAGTTCCTTATCTGAAAGGTAACTTCAAGATCACCGACATCAAGGCCCGCACGATCCACTCGGACGGGACTATCATCCCGCTTGCCGGCAAGCCGGAAGATCTCTTGGTTTCAAAAAGCGGCGACCAGCAAATCGAGCGCAAGGTCTTTACGCTGCCCAGCGTAGAGGTCGGCAGCATTCTCGAATTCACATACACGATCCGTTACGACGACAACCATTACTCTTCACCTATGTGGGAGATTCAGCGCGATTATTTCGTGCATAAGGCGCACTATCAGTTCACACCGGAGAGGTCGTTTACGCCGGGGGCGCAAGTGGCGAGCAGCATTGTCCTGACCGATTCAAAGGGCAGGGCGGTGAATAGCCTCATCTGGTGGTCGAAATTGCCAAATGGCGTAACCATCCAGACCAACGCGGCAGGTTTCTACTTCGTCGATGTAACAGACACTCCGCCAAAGCCCGATGAGGAGTACATGCCGCCGATCGAAAGCTTTCTGTACAAGGTGTTCTTTTATTACAAGAGCGCCTCTACCGCCCAGGATTTCTGGGTCGGCGAAGCCAAGGACTGGTCAAAAGACGCGGATAGGTTTGCCGAGCAGTCCAAGACCATTCGTGAAGCGGTGGCGGGGCTGATTGCTCCGGGCGACAGCGAGTTGGTGAGGGCGCAGAAGATTTACAAGGCAGTGGAGGCCCTGGACAACACGGACTACTCGCGCAAGAAGGGCGAGTCGGAGCTGAAGCAGCTGAATCTGAAAGAGGCCAAGCACGCCGAAGACACGTGGAAGCAGAAAAGTGGCAGCAGTGAAGACATCGCGCTTTTGTACCTGGCCATGGTACGCGCCGCGGGGCTGACCGCTTATGCAGAGAAGGTGGTCGCGCGCGATCAAGGGGTTTTCGATGTTACCTACATGAATGTGAACCAACTCAACGACACTGTAGTCCTGGTCGCAATCGACGGTAAAGGCGTCCTGGTCGATCCGGGCGAAAAGATGGCCCCGTTTCAGACTCTCAACTGGAGACACTCGGAGGCGGGCGGTCTGCGCCAGAGTGGGCAAGGACCTGGGTACCAGGCCACGCCGCCTCAACCGTACACAATCAACTCAACCATGCGCACCGCCGACATATTCCTCGATGGTCACGGCGGAGTGACGGGTACAATCCGGGTTGTCATGTCAGGCCAGGCTGCTTTGCACTGGCGGCAGGCCGCATTGCGGAACGATGAGAAGGAGGTTAAGAAACAGTTCGATGAGGAACTGGAAAGCCTTGTCCCGGACGGAGTGGAGGCCCACGTCGATCACTTCCTGGGCATGGACGATCCTGAGACTAACCTGATGGCGATCGTCAAGACACAGGGAACGCTTGGCACGGCAACCTCAAAGCGAGTCCTGCTTCCGGGTTTCTTTTTTGAAGCGCGGGGGAACACGCCTTTTGTAAGCCAGGAGAAGCGCCAGGAAGCTGTGGACATGCACTATGGAGACCAGATAAGTGAGGAAGTGGTGTACCACCTGCCTGACGGAGTCACAGTGGAGGGTGCTCCCGCCGACGGAAAGATTCCGTGGACAGGCCATGCTGCATTGGTAACCAAGACCGTCTCGACACCAGGACAGATTGTGGTCAGCCGGACCCTCGCGCGCGCATTTTCGCAAGCCAAGCCTGAGGAGTACCAGGATTTGCGCGGCTTTTATCAAAAGGTCGCCGCGTCAGACCAGCAGCAGTTGGTTCTCTCTGTGTCAGCACCCGCGGCTAAAGGCAACTGATGCGCCCACGATTCAGGCAGCCTCGCCGTTCAATTCGCATGCTTGGCTTGCTTGCATCCGCAGCCTTCTGCCTGGCAAATGCGCCCTATGGGTTCGCGAAGGACAAGTCAGAGCCTGTACCGGACTGGGCGCTCACCGCCGCTAAAACTCCGACTCCAGCTACGGTGGGGGATGCGCCGGCGGTGATGCTGTTTGAGGAATATCTCATCACAGTGGATGCGCAGAATCACGCCGTTGAGCGGCAGCGTTACGCGATCCGCATCCTGAAGCCGCAAGGGCGCAGCGAGGGGGAATGCATTGCCGAGTACGACACCGACGAGAAGTTGAACTATTTCCGCTCCTGGACACTCACCGCGAACGGACAGCAATTTCAAGCCAGGGAGACCGACTTCAAGGACGTTGGTGCCTATGGCGACCGGGATATGCAGTCCTCTGAGAAGTTTAGGTATGTGAATCCGCCGGCAAGCGACCCTGGCTCGGTGGTGATCTGCGAAATGGAGGGGCAACTGCGGCCGTACTTGAGCGAAGAGGACTGGCAATTCCAAGGGCCCATCCCTGTCGTTGGTGAGGCGCTGGAACTGACTCTGCCGCCTGGTGGCCATTATGCCGAGTCCTGGAGCCATTTCACCCCAGTGAAGCCCGTCGAGACTGAGGGGAATCATCTCCGCTGGGAGCTCAAGAACGTACCGGCGCTTGATCTGGAAAACATCCACTACGCGCCCTCGTGGGAAGCGCTGGCGGCGCGCATGTCAGTCAAATGGGGAGACGCCGCCGTGAAAGGCGTCAATGACCAGTGGCGCGAGATCGGCCAGTGGCAGGAACAGTTGGAAGAACACCGTTCCGACCCTACGCCGGAGATTACCGCCAAAGCGCAGGAGTTGACGGCCGGTGCACGCGACCTCTACACCAGGCTCAGTCGCATTACCGATTACATCCAGAAGAACGTGCGCTACTTTGTCGTCATGCGCGGCATTGGTGGATTGCAGGCGCACTATGCAGCCGATATCTATCGCAACCGCTATGGCGACTGCAAAGACAAGACGACGCTGCTGATTGCGATGTTACAGGCCATTGGGGTCAAGGCCCACTATCTTCATGTCGACCACCGGCGCGGCTTCATCAACCCCGATGCCCCTTCGCTGATCGGCGACCACATGATTACCGCCATCGAGCTACCCGATGGAGGCAACGATCCGCGCCTAATTGCGCGGGTGAAGGCAGCGAATGGAAAAACGCTGCTGATCTTTGACCCAACGGATGAAGAGACGCCGCTTGGCCTTATCAGCGAGGCGCTACAGGGGGCATGGGGGAACCTTGCCAACGGCGCAGACAGCCAGGTTCTGCAGATGCCCGTACTTCCGCCAGAGACGGCTGGGCTCAATCGCAAAGGTACGTTTACTCTGGCTGCCGATGGATCACTCTCCGGCGACGTTTCTGAGGTTTTCCTGGGCGACGAGGCGACCTACGAGCGCAGCTTCCTCAAGGAAAACGATTCAAAAGACATTCACCAGGAACTCGAGAAAGGGCTCGGCTCGGATTTTGCCGGACTTACTTTCAAAGGTTTCGAGTTCCATCAGACCGATGAGCTGGCCAAGCCCCTCGATCTCGATCTTCACCTGAGTGACGCCAACTACGCGCATGCTTCCGGCCCACTTTTGCTGTTGAGGCCGCGCGTTATGGGTAGCCAAACGCGAGCCGTAAACGACGTGATGGCTGGCAAGCCCCGCGTCTATGCCATCGAGATCGGTCATCCTGGCGATTGGCGTGACAGCTTCGATATTGCCCTTCCGGCAGGCTATGCGGTGGATGAGACTCCGGACCCGGTAAACGTGGATATGGACTTTGCCAGCTACAAGTCGAATACTTCGGTGAAGGGAAACCAGCTCCATTACGAGCGCGAATACGTTGTACGGCAAGTCGAAATTCCGCCCACTCGGGCCGACGACTTTCGCAGGCTCGAGAGCGCAATTCTCGCGGATGAAAAGGGGACTGCAGTTCTCAAGAAGCAGTAATCGGGAGCGTACCTGAGACTTTGGGCTTTTTGATGCGTGGGATATTCAGGCGGCCTTCAAATTGGGAGGACCAGGTCTCGCCCGGGTAATGCGCGGAGGCCAAATATCTAGAAGTCTTTTATTTTGCTTGGCGTCCCCGACGGGATTTGAACCCGTGTTATCGCCGTGAAAGACCGCAGGCAAGTCGCAACTCCAACATTCTACGGGCCAGGGCCCCGTACTGAACGCACTAGAACGGCTATAGCGAACGGGATCCTGGTCCCGAGATTCTTCTCGCGGTCCCTGGAATTTGCTCGCTTCGAAACTGGCCGAGAACTTGCGACGCAACCGCTCTAGCTTGAGAAGGCTCTCGATCGCAAATCCAACGAAATTCCTGTTGCGCGCAAGTCGGCCTTGTCGCGAATCGGCAGATCTGAGGCCATATCCCAACAAAATCTATGTGGAAAGGTAAGAAATGGACGGAAAATCGGTCAAGGATTCAACAGCGGTCGTGCAGGGTTCGAAGGATGTGAATACAAGTGCAGCTGAACCGTTTGTCAAGGCAATTGTAGTGAGTCAATACCTCGGGATCGATCCCGGCACCGTAATTCGTTTCGCAAGGGCAGGAGTGATTCCTGGACATCCGCTCCGAGCCTCAGGTCGCCGAACACATTGGCGCTTCCTGATTTCAGAAATCAGGGTCGCTATGCTTGCGAGGATGCTGGCCAGCACCACAGAACGCAAGCCTAAGGACTGCCAGCGCATGGATCTTTTTCGCCATAAGCGAAAGGCATCATGACCTATCACCACAGAGGGGGCGGTCAATTCGCAAGAGTTTGTTAGAAGGCGGCACGGATGTACACATATAGATGCAGCCCGGGGGACTGACGGCGGTGATCGTAGTGAAGTCTGTATGCGTTTCCCGGCTACGTGCGATCATTTTGGTGTCAATACCCAACAATATTCGAATGGAGCCCAGCATGAACTCGGTCGATCAAAAACTATCGAGTTCAGACGCTTCCGCGGCGGAAGTTCGTCGACTGCTGAAAGAGAATGCTCGTTTGCGAAGCCTCTTGATTGCGCATGGCATACCCATTCCAGAGGCAGCACAGCCAACTTTGGATCATCCTCAAGCCTCGAATTCTGCGCCTGAGGCCCAGAAGCCGGGAATAGCTACAGCGGAGCAGCGAATCGCGTTGTTTCGCACCCTCTTCCGTGGCCGTGAAGATATCTATGCCATTCGTTGGGAAAATAATGACGGGCGTTCTGGATACATGCCCAAAGCGGATCGAGACTGGAAGTCCTTTCTGAGTGCAAAAGATGAAGATCGCAAAAAGGTCGATCGCCTGACGCGAACATATTGGCCGCTCACCGATGAAGTCATTCACGGGCATCTTGTCGGTGAACAGACGGTTGGGATCTATCCGCTTCTGCAGGATGAGACATGCTGGCTGCTAGCGGTCGATTTCGACAAGAAAGCATGGCAGGAAGACATTGCTGCATTTCTCACCGCCTGCAGCGAACTGAGCGTGCCAGCGGCATTGGAACGCTCACGATCAGGGAAGGGTGGCCATGTTTGGATATTTTTTGAACGAGCAATCCCCGCTTCAACTGCAAGAAAACTTGGCTGTGTAATCCTGACTCTAACCATGGAATCCCGCCACCAGCTAGGGCTAGACTCTTATGATCGCTTGTTTCCTAACCAGGACACCATGCCCAAAGGCGGGTTTGGCAACCTGATAGCTCTTCCGCTGCAAAAGATTCCACGAGCAAACAAGAACAGCGTTTTTGTTGATGCAGAGTTCCGACCATATCCGGATCAATGGGAGTTTTTGGCAAGCGTCAAGAGAATGTCTGCTGACGCCGTCGAAGCTGTGGTGCTGGAAGCGCAAAAGCGCGGAGACCTCCTCGGTGTCAGAATCAACAATGCCGAAGATGAGGACGTTGATCCTTGGGCATTGCCTCCGTCAAAGGCAAGAGCGGAACGCGAAATCCCTGGGCCTTTCCCGGCGCAGATGCAAATTGTCCGGTCGAATCTTGTTTATGTAGAAAAAAATGGGCTACCTTCCGCGATGTTGAATAGGCTGCTACGCCTGGCAGCTTTTCAGAATCCTGAGTTCTATAAAGCCCAGGCCATGCGTCTTCCAACCTACGATAAGCCACGGGTCATCGCATGTGGCGAAGATGTCGCCAATTACATCGCGTTGCCGCGCGGTTGTATTGCCGAGGTCAAGCAGCTATTTGAAGCACACCACATCAAACCAGTGATCCGTGATGAGCGGTTCACTGGCCGTCCGATAGACGTGAACTTCTCAGGACAACTGCGCCCGGCGCAACTCGATGCTGCCATTGCGATCGCCGAATACGACGACGGGATTCTCTGCGCTCCTACTGCTTTTGGAAAGACCGCTTTGGCAGCTTGGATGATTGCACAGCGGAAAGTGAACACTCTCGTGCTGGTCCATCGGCAGCAATTGCTCGATCAATGGCAGGCACGATTAGCGATGTTCCTCGACCTCCCGGCAAAGTCAATAGGACAAATTGGCGGCGGCAAGAATGATCCGAGTGGATGCGTAGACGTTGCCATCATTCAGAGCAGTCACGACAAAGCCGGAGTGAAAGACTTCGTCGCTGAATACGGTCAGGTCATTGTGGATGAGTGCCACCACCTGTCCGCCTTTACCTTTGAGCAAGTGCTGAAGCAAGTGAAAGCGAAATATGTGCTTGGCCTGACCGCGACTCCTGAGCGCAAGGACGGGCATCATCCCATCATCTATATGCAGTGCGGTCCGATACGATACAAGCTCAGCGCCCGTTCAATGACTGCTTCCTCACCATTTGAGCATGAAGTAATCCCGCGCCTGACAGAGTTTTGTGTTCCTCCCGAGCAGGCTGACACGACGATTCAGGAATTGTACGCTGGTCTTGTCGATGACAATGCCCGCAATGAATTGATCGTCGGCGATCTGCTGCACGCCGTAGAAGCTGGATGTTCACCACTGCTGCTGACTGCCAGAACCGAACATCTCAAGTTCTTTGAGACAGCGCTCGATGGAAGGGTTGAAAACGTATTTGTACTTAAAGGCGGCATGGGAAAGAAACAACGGAGGTCGATTGCGGATGCATTGGCAGCCGTGCCAGAGGGGAATCCAAGAGTGATCCTGGCAACGGGAAGTTACAT
>Ga0224554_1001197_pt1 | contig 17276 bp, 16 predicted proteins | sample 714S22024metaG_FD_180666 | JGI IMG/M metagenome (GOLD analysis project Ga0224554, IMG submission 180666) | Peat soil microbial communities from Stordalen Mire, Sweden - 717 S2 20-24 | ecosystem: Environmental > Terrestrial > Soil > Wetlands > Peat | place: Sweden: Norrbotten County, Stordalen...
GGAGCTCTCGTCGGGGACTTCGAGTCCCGGGACCTCTTCACGTAGGCGTTGCCGGGCGTTCTGGACAATCGGGATGACGCGTTCCAGCAGCTCGGGACCGCGGGCCTCCATCAGTGCACGACATGCGTCGATGCTCGCCAGCACCGATCCAGCAGAGCTCGTCGAGTGGCTTGCCTCGAAACCCCGTTCGAGGCGGTCACGGTCTAGGCGCTGGGTGCGGGCGCATACCAGGCTCGCCTGGGTGTAACCGGGGAGGAGCTTGTGGATGCTCGTAACCATCGCGTCCGCTCCGAGCGACATGGCATGCGCCGGCAGCTGCGGGTGGTGACCGAGATGCGCTCCCCAAGCCTGGTCCACTATGACGGGCACGTCGTAGTGGTGGGCGACTTCGATGATGCGCCCGACGTCGGAGAGCGTGCCGAGGTAGCCCGGCTCAGTGATGAGCACAGCGCGAGCGTCGGGATTGGCGGCGAGCGTGGCCTCGACGTCTTCGACGGCCACTCCGAGCGGCATGCCGGTGCCGGCGTCGATCGCCGTAGGCAGCCAACACGGCTCCAGGTCCGCCAGCACCATGCCCAGCAGCAGGGACCGGTGCAGCGACCGCGTCACGACGACCTTGTCGCCCGGCTGGCCGATCGCGAGGCAGAGCGCCTGGTTGCAGTGCGTGGAGCCTCCCGTCGAGTAACGGCACCAGTCTGCGCCGTACCAGCGCGCAGAGCGCCCCTCGGCTGCCGCTAGGAGACCGCCCGCTGACTTGACCGTGTCGACGCCGCCGTAGAGGGGAACATCGCCTGCGACCACCGCACCGAGGTCCTCGTCGAGCTTGAACGCACGGCCCTTGTGGCCCGGCGTGGTGAAAGGGGTCGCCTTGGACTCGCGGAAGTTCAGATAGCCGTCGAGGAGCGGAGCGTTGGCGCGAAGCCCTACCGGGGCGCTCGGTTCGGGCGCGGCTTCATTGGCGGCCTGTCGAGTAGTCATTGCTTCATGCGCTCACGTCCGGGTGAGGCTAGCCGCGCACCTTGCCCCAAGAGAAAGTGCTCGCTGTCCGGCCCGCAAAGCTCCCGGCCATCGGCCCTGCCGGTTGCGGGACCGGTGCGACATCGTCGAACGCCGCGACAGGCTGGACAGGACCGAGAAGAGAGATCCGGCGGAAAGAACCGAAAAAGCGGAGAGAAGGCTCCCGATCGAGCAAGCCGAGCCGATCGAGCCGATCGAGCAAGCCGAGCCGATCGAGCCGATCGAGCAAGCCGAGCCGATCGAGCCGATCGACAGGACGGAGCGGTTGGATCCGATCGAAAGGAACGAGTCCTCCGACCAGAGAGACCATTGCAACGTGCTCATCTTGAGGTTCCTATCATCTCTCGCCGGACGAAGAAGCGGTTTCAGGCGGGCCGATGCGCAGCGTTCGCCGCCGCCAGAGTCACCGGCTCACCGGACAGTGATCATCGCGCGCAAAGCTGACCGCGCTCACTTCCGGGTCGTGCCGCCTGACGCCGGTTTCACGCTCGGCTCGCAGCAAGCGTCCCCGGCATCGATCTGCGCCGAGTGGAATGCAGAGCCCGCTTCCTCGATAGGCTCTGCTGGTGCCGCTCATCCAGGTGATTGTCGGCAGCACACGCCGGGGCCGCTTCGCGGACAAGCCCGTTGCGTGGTTGGCGGGTCGACTCGGCCGCCGGGAGGGCTTCGACCTCGAGATCTTGGATCTTCGGGACCACCCGTTGCCGCTCTACGACCGTGCCGTCCCACCGGCTCGCTCACTACGGGACTACCCCGACGAGGATGTGGGCCGCCTGGGCCGAACCATCGAACGCGCTGACGGTTTCATCATCGTCACCAGCGAGTACAACCATGGTTACCCGGCATCGCTCAAGAACGCGATGGACCACGTGTTCCCCGAATTCAATCGGAAACCAGTGGCGTTCGTCGGCTACGGCAATGTCGGCGGGGCCCGGGCGATCGAGCAGTTACGCCTCGTCGCGGTGGAATTCGAAATGGCTCCACTTCGCCATGCCATCCACATACTTCCGGAGCTGATGATCGCCGCCATGCGCGCCGATCCGTTCTCTTCCGAGGTGTTCAGCTCGTTGGACCAGCGTCTCGAGACGATGGTCGCGGACCTCCTGTGGTGGACCGCGGCGCTCGGCGCCGGACGTGCAGCTGACAAACTGACACTGTGACCGATATCGACTTTCGTCTCGTCGCCGAGGTCAGCTCGGACAGCCCCAGCGCGATTGGACCTCTGCTCGAACAGCTCGTCGGGCGCACCGTCACCGCAACACCTGAAGGCTTCCACGTCGACGCCTGCATGAGAGGAGCCGACGCCCGCGAGCTCAACCGTTTCTTGTTGTCTGCACTGCGTCGCGTCGAACGCCGGACCCGCCTGCGCTCCGAGTGGACCGGCAACGGCGAAACGCATCGGTTCTTCGACTACGTGCCAAAGGGCAGCCGTCCAGCTTCGCCAAGCCAACCCGAGGCCTGAGGTGCCAACCCGGGGCCTGAGGACTTCCATCGCGGCTCCACGCGATGGTGCCCGCCCCTGATCGGGGAGCGGGCACCCATCTGTTCAGTTGTCTGCATCCCGAGAAAGCCGTGGAGTCTCCGGGATCTTGAGGCCTCAGGCGAGCTTTGTGCGCTCTGGCCGCTGCTTTATGCCCTTGATGGCGCATCGCCGTCACCGTCATTCCTGAGTGCCAAACTCAGTAGGTACAACCCCCTACGAGGCGCCGCCGGGCTTCTGGTCAGCCTCGGGGATGCACAGGAATTCGTCTCGCACGCTTCGGTTCGAGCCCCTTTCCTGATTCCGCTCCGGGAACCTAGAGCAACAACACCGAAGGCTCCAGTTTCGTTCCCGATCCGAGCCGATTTCGAGATGACCTCGCGGTCGACGCTCAGGGCCGGCGCTGAAGGGCGGAGACGGCATGTTCGACAGAGGCGAAGAGATGATCGGGGCCGAACTGTTCGAGGAGCGCACCGTGCTTGAGGTCGTGATGGACCAGGTGCGTCGCCCGGGCGATCTCGATGGTTGCTCCCCGCTGGCTGAGCTCGCCGGCTAGTGCCGCGTCAGGCAAGGTTTGCCCTTTTGGCAGCCGAGTCCAAACGGGATTCCTGCGATGATGTGGCGGTGGATCCGATCTACCGGCCTGGCGTCGTTCCAGAACCGCCGGAGTTGTGCCACGGACAGGTGCTGCTACGCAGGTGGTCGTACGACGACCTTCCCTGTATCGAGGAGGTGAGCCGGGATCCCGTCATACCGACCGGTACAACCGTGCCGAACCCCTTCTCCGAGGAGGCCGGTCGCGCTTTCGTCGAGCGACAGTGGGGACGTTTCGCTTCGGGTGAGGGCTTGGTCCTGGCGATGGCCGAAGCAGCAACCGGCACCGCCACCGGTATGATATGTCTGCTCCACAGACAGCAACCCGGTGTGGTTGGCGTTGGTTACTTCACGGTCGCAAGTTGTCGTCGGCGAAGCTCAGCCCGCACGAGCCTGAGCCTTCTGAGCCGTTGGGCGTTGAGCCTGCCTGGGATTGTTCGACTCGAAGCACTCATCCAACCCGAGAATGAGGGATCGATCCGAGTCGTGGAGTCTGTGGGCTTCCACCGCGAGGGTTTGTTGAGGAGATACCTCGACTTGGGCACCACTCGCGATGACGTATTCCTTTACTCACTGATCCAAGAAGACGTCGACGGATTCGACCCAGAGACACGCAACATCGCAAACCTTGCCTGATGCGGCACTAGATCCCGCAAGGCCTGCAGGCCGGTGAAGTCGATGTCGGACATGCCGTTGGCCTCGAGGATCACTGCTTGCACAGGACTTGATGCGGAGCCGACGAGCTGGACACGCTTCGGCCTGGTCCCGGACCACGTCCAGCGCGGAGGGCAGGATCCAACCTGGCGACCATGATCACAGCGGTCCACACATTGGTCTACCCGGACGACCCCGAGACGGCTCGAGCGTTCTTTCGGGACGTTCTCGACTGGCCGCATGTCGACGCCCACGGCGGTTGGCTCATCTTCAAGACGGGGCCTTCGGAGCTCGGGGTGCATCCGACTTCGAAACAGCAGGGTGGGGAAGTGTGGTCGACCCACCAGCACCACCAGATCTCTTTCATGTGCGACGACGTCACGCTGACCGTGTGTCAACGGTCATGGTTCTCCTGGGGTTCCTGTGGGTCACTAGACCCCGAGATCGCTAGATACCCCTTGTCATGACTGGGCTTTGAAGTTCAAGGCGGCACGCGGTGATCTGTCACAGAGCTCGGTGATCTGTCACAGACCAACACCGGCCCCACTCACCCGCGCACCAAGGCCTCCGGGAGCTCGTGTTTGACGGGACGGTACCGGATCAGGTTCGGCTCCCGGCGGTCATGTAGGTGTGACGCGCACAGGTCTCGCTCGTAGCGTCGGTGGTTCCTACGCCAACCGATCCTGCGAGGTGGACTCTGTGCGCGCCACTACTGCATTCAACAAGATGATTGCGCCCCTCGGCGCCCAAGTTGCCGGAGTGGAGTTCCAAGACGATGTGCTGGTGCTGTTCGTGCGAGCTTCACGACGACGGCTTTACTGCTCGTGCGGGTTCTCGACGGCCTCCGCCTACGACCGCTCGACCAGGCGCTGGCGGCACCTCGACGCGTTCGGGACCAAGGTGATCCTCCAAGCCGAGATCCGCCGGTTGTCCTGCGTCGTCTGCAACAAGGTCGTCACCGAGGAGGTGGTGTGGGCACGCCACGGGGCGAGGCACACACTTGCTTTCGAGAACCTCGTCGCGTGGTGGTGCCAACGAGCCGATCGCACCAGCGTCGCCGGCTTTTTCAGGTGTGATTGGGCGAGCGTCACCGCGATCGTGACCCGTGTCGTGACCGACCATCTCGCCGAGGACCGCTTCGAGCGCCTGGCGCGCATCGGCGTGGACGAGATCTCCTGGTCCGGTCATCATTACGTGACCGTCGTCGTCAACCAAGACAGCGGGTACGTCATCTGGGTCGGCGAGGGCAAGAGCGCTCAGGTGCTCGAAGACTTCTACGACCTGCTCGGCCAAGAGCGCTGTGCTCGGCTCGAGGCTGTCTCGATGGACATGGGACGGGCCTATTCTGCAGCGACGAGGGCCAAGACCACGGCAACGATCTGCTGGGACCCTTTTCACGTGGTGAAGTTGCTCAACAAAGCGGTCACCGACACGATTCGGTGGGCGAACCTGAGTCGACAAGGCCTGCCACTGAGCAAGAGGGAGGCGACCGATCTCCGCTGGGCGCTCCTCAAAAAGGCTGGCGACCTCACCTTGGAGCAGGCAGCTGTGCTCGAACGTCACCGCAAGGCCGGCCACGCCTGCTGGCGCGCCCAACAGATCAAGGAGGACTTCCGGGGCCTCTACCAGCTGAGCGACCCGAGCCACGCAGCTTTGTACCTAGATCGCTGGCTCGCCCGAGCCAGCCGTTGCCGGATCCCCCCGATGCTCAGGGCCGTCAGGCTCGTCCGGGAGAACCGCGTCGGGATCCTTGCGGCGGTCGAACTGGGTTTGTCGAACTCCCGGCTGGAGGGCACCAACTCCAAGATCCGGATGATCAACCACCGGGGCTATGGCCACCACAGCGTCAAGGCGATCACGGCCATGATCTACCTGTGCTGCTCGGGCATCGAACTCGAGCTGCCGTGGTAGTCAGCCGGGTATCACACCAGCCACGCGAACCTGTGGTGCACAGCCTGGGGAGTGACGCCGAGGGACCCGCCGATCCGACTCCACGACAAACCGGCATCCCGGGCTCGGCGGATCTGGCGAAGCAACTCCTCGTCCAGCAGCTGCTGCAGGCACGCAGTCGTCTCCAACGCAGCCGATGGATCATCACCCAGGCGCTCGAGCAGGTCAGTCCATTCCGTCAGCTTCGACACCCCGAAATCTTCTCAGATCACCCACAGGAACCCCAGGAGAACCACGGTCATTGAGAAACCGTGCAGAGCTAGGGCGACGGGCGCCAAGCTCACACGTGAGATCAGGGACGACGGCTTCGGGCTGACAACCACCCTGATAGTGCCTGGCGCGGGCGAGATGATGCTCTACGAGCCGAAGCACCCGACTGCGTACGGCCTTTGACGAGCAGTTCGCCATCGCCTTTCTAAGAGGTCGAGTCGGCCGATCGGTTAGACCGGCGTCCCCGAGGCTGCGAGACGCTCGCGTCCGTATGCTGACTCGATGCCTCGTCGTGGGCCTGTCCTTCCTGCTGTCGGGGTGACGGCGGTAGGCGTCGCGGCCGTTCGCGCCGCCGAGACGACCCGATCCGACCGGCTCTTCGCGGATCGGTTCGCGGCCAGTTTCGTACGAGCCGCTGGATCAAGTCCTCGCTCGCCGGACGGGGCCGAGAGCCGCCGCCGGCCTGCTCGCTTGGTCGCCTGGATCACCGTCCGGACCCGTTTTCTCGACGATCTCGTGCTCGACGCCTGCGCACGCGGATGTCGGCAGGTGGTGATCCTTGGTGCCGGTCTCGACGCGCGTGCCTTTCGGTTGGCTTGGCCGGACAAGCTCCGGGTTTTCGAGCTCGACCTGGCTGACGTGCTGGAGTTCAAGGAGCAGGTGGTCCGGGCCGAAGCCTGGCGACCCTCCTGTGAGCGAATCGCCGTGCCGGTCGATCTTTCCGAGGACTGGACCCGTCCACTCGGCGACGCGGGGTTCGACGCGTGCTCGCCGGTCGCCTGGCTGGCCGAGGGAGTGCTCGCCTACCTGTCCCCGCAAGCCAGCAACTCGCTTGTTGTCCGCGCAGCGGAGCTGTCGGTGCCGACAAGCCGCCTGGGTCTCACATTGGCCAGTTCCCGGCGTCTTCAAGCATGGCGCGAGGCCCACCCCGACGGTGCCAGCGGGCCGGGCGACTACGTCGCGCTTTGGCGCTCCACAGCTCCCGCAGAGGCGATCGAGTGGCTCGCCTCTCATGGCTGGCATGCCGAGGTCTTCGACGTTGCGGAGCGCTCAGCCGCCTATGGCAGGCCGCTCGAGCAAGACGCCCGCCGGACAGACGGTGCCCGCCTCGTCGACGCCGACCGCCGATGACGCCGCTGGCTGAATGGGATCACCACGGGCTCGGCTGCCAGTCGTGACGCCGGCTCGGCCGTCTCAAGGCAAAGAGCGGGCCTCCTCGGCTGACCAGGCTTGTTCTGCTGCGCCGAGGGCCGCCGGGATCGAGCCTCGCATTTGAGACGAGGCGCTCAGGGCGGTCCCCAGCGCTTCGAGCGCTTCAAGCACGACGCTGAGGCGGGCGCGCTGGCCCGTGTGGTCGATCCGCACGACCGTGCCGGCGAGCTCGCCGAAGCCCGACGAGACGGCGACAGGGCGATCAGCCCGCGCCCGTTCGACGAGGGAGCGTGCATCGATACCAGGCGGCGCGGCGAGCGTCGTTGCGACGACTGCCGCGTCGGCGTCGCTGGCGAAGGGAGCCAGCCCGAGGGCGCGCGCACCGGCGCGGCTAGCTGTCGCGGACGCGCGATGACGCCTCTGCACGCTTTGCAGGCCCTCGGCAAGGACGCGCTCGACCGCAGCTTCGAGGGCGAGGATCTCGAGCGGCGACGGCGTTCCGGGGATGGTGCTCTTGTCCGAGTCGACCCATTGGTCCTTCCAGTCGAGCAGCGAGAGCACCGAGCCCCGGGGTGCGCCGGGATTGTCGCGCATCGTTTGCCAGGCACGGCCGCTCACCGCGGCAATCGAAATGCCGCTGGGCCCGGCCAAGGCCTACTGTGGTCCGATCACGGCGATGTCGATGCCCCAGTCGTCGAGGCGAACCTCGTGCGCCCCGACCGAAGCGACGACGTCGAGCATGATGAGGGCGCCGCTCTCGCGGGCGAGCCCGGCGATGGCCGCGGCATCGTTGCGGACCCCGCTCGCAGCCTCGACGTGGACAAAGCTCACCACTGAGATCTCGGGGTGGGCCCGAAGCGTTCGCTCGACCTCCTCCGGCTCGACAGCCTTGCGAGGCTCGGCCTCGATCCCGATGACCGTCGCTCCCGCTTCGCGAAGCCAACGTCCGATCGCGGCACCATATGGGCCCGTGGTGAGGTTGAGCGCGACGACGCCGATCCGGCCGACTCCGCGCACAGCCGCTTCGAGCGGGAGGACCGCCTCGCCCTGGGGCAGGACGACGTCAAGGCGAGTCTGGAGCAGCGAGGCGATGGCGGCCTCGAGCCGCTGGAGACGGGCGGGTGGGATGGGCTGCAGGTCCAACAGCGTGTTGGTCACTGGCCCTGGACAGCCTCGGGAGATGTCTCGTCGCGGAAGTGGCACGCCGCCAAGTGCGCCGCGCTCGTGCTGACGCGCTCGAGACGAGGTTTGTCGCTGCTGCACACCTCCGCGGCACGCGGGCAGCGGGGATGGAACGAGCAGCCGGTCGGGATGTCGATCGGGCTTGGTGGCTCGCCTTTCACCATCGGTCGGACGAGCTCGACCTGGTGCAGGCGCGGCGCGGACGCGAGCAACGCGCGTGTGTAGGGATGGCGCGGGTCGCGAAAGACCGATTCGCGATCGCCCTCCTCCACGATTCGCCCGAGGTACATGACCGCGAGGCGGTCGCTCAGGTGGCGCACGACGGCCAGGTTGTGCGAGATGAACACGACGGTCAGACCGAGGCGGCTGCGCAGGTCCTCGAAGAGCCGGAGGATCGTGGCCTGCACGGAGACGTCCAGTGCGGAGACGGGCTCGTCGGCAATGATGACGCGCGGCTCGACAGCGAGCGCCCGTGCGATCGCGATCCGCTGTCGCTGACCCCCGGAGAACTGGCTCGGCAGGCCATCCAGAGCGTCACGCGGGAGGCCGACGAGTGCCATGAGCTGCACGCACCGCTCCTCGATGCCGACGCGGGCGACGAGCCGGTGGACCCGCAGCAGCTCGCTGAGGACCTGACGGATGGTCATGCGGGGGTTGAGCGATGAATAGGGGTCCTGGAACACCATCTGTATCGCACGCCTGTCCTGTGCGGCTCGCTTCAGGCCGAGCTCGCGACCCTCGAAGCGCACCGTCCCCGAGGTCGGGGCGATCCGGCCCGCGATGCACTTCGCGATGGTGGTCTTGCCACATCCGGACTCGCCCACGAGGCCGATGACCTCGCCTTCGGCGACCTGGAACGTGACGCCGTCGACGGCTCGCAGCAGGCGGCCGTGCTCGGCAGCGAAGCTCACATAGAGGTTGTCCACCTCGATGAGCGCGTCAGCCACGGTTGCCGGCCGCTCTTGGCGTCGCAAGCTCGTCGGAGTGCAGGCATGCTGCCTCGTGATCGGGACCGACGGGCTCGAGGCGGACGTCGGTCGTAACGCACTCGGGCGTCGCGAACCGACAGCGGGGATGGAACGTGCAACCGCTCGGAAGCCGGAGCGGGTCCGGAAGCGAGCCCGGGATCGCGAGCGGCTCGCGCTCTGGGGTGTCCACGTCCGGCGCTGCCGCGAGCATGCCGGCGGTGTAGGGGTGCCTCGGCGTGGCGAGCACGGCAGCGGTGGTCCCGGTCTCTACGAGGCGACCTGTGTACATGACAGCGAGCCGCTCTGCGACCTGGCTGACGACGCCGAGGTCGTGGGTGACGAAGACGAGCGACAGGCCGCGCTCGGCGCGAAGCTCTGCCAGCAGGGCAAGGATCTGGGTCTGGATCGTGACGTCGAGGGCGGTCGTCGGCTCGTCGCACAACAGGATCGCCGGGTCCGACGACAATGCGATCGCGATCATGATCCGTTGGCGGGTGCCTCCCGACAACTCGTGCGGATAGGCACGGTAGCGACGCTCAGGATCGGGGATCCCCACCAGGTGCAGGAGCTCGAGCGCTCTTTCTCGCGAGGCGCTGCGGCCGAGGCCGAGCACGTGCCGCGGGGCCTCGGCGATCTGGTTCCCGACGGTCGCGACCGGGTTGAGGGCACTGAGGGCGTCCTGGAAGACGATCGACATGCGTTGGCGTTGGCTGTGGCCGCGTCCCCGGCCCCCCGCGGCCGTGCCGAGGGTCACGCCGTCGATGACTACCCGGCCCGAGGTGATGCGCCCCCCATTTGGCAACAGTCCCATGATCGCCCGCAGCGTAAGGCTCTTGCCGCATCCCGACTCGCCGACGATCGCGAGCGCGCCGCCACGCTCCAGCGAGAACGAGGCATCGTCTACTGCTCGAAATGCCACACCGTGGCGCCGCATCTCGACGACGAGCCCCTCGACCTCCAAGATGGGAGTCATTCGGGCCGCAGTATGTCCGCGAGTCCGTCGCCGAGCAGCGACAGGGCGATTCCTGTGAACACGACGGCCACTCCCGGCATGATGGCCATCCACTGGTCGGTCTGGAGGAAGTTCTGGCCGTCGGTGATCATCGATCCCCAATCCGGCGCGGGAGGCTGGATCCCCAGGCCGAGGTAACCGAGCGTGACGACGGCCAGGATCACGATCACGATGTCGGACATCGAGTAGACGATCGCCTGGGTGACCGTGTTGGGCAAGATGTGCCGCCACAGCACACGGGCTCTCGAAAGGCCGCCACCTTCCGCGGCGGCCACCCAGTCGAGGGTGCGGGCGACCATCGTCCCGCTTCTCGTCATCCGGGCGTAGACGACCCAATCGGTCAGTGCGAACGCGATGTAGATGCCGTGGGTGCCCACACCAACGAAGAAGACCAGGGCGATGATCAAGACGTAGAAGGGGAACGCCAGCACGACGTCCACGATCCGCATGACGGTCGAATCGAGGCGTCCGCCGAAGTAGCCGCACACCGTGCCGATGAACACGCCGAAGCAGAAGGGGAAGATCACCGCGAGCACGCCGACTTGCAGGTCGGTGCGCCCGCCGTACAACAGGCGTGACCACGTGTCGCGGCCAAGCTCGTCGGTTCCCAGCCAGTGAAGCGCGCTCGGGCCCGAGAGTGTGTGCAGGAGGTCCTGTCCCACCGGGCTGTAGCGACCGATGACCGGGGCCAGCAACACGAGGGCGACGATGGTGGTGATCATGACGGCGCCCGCCATGAAGGTCCGGTTGTGGAGCGCTCGCGACTTGAAGGAGGGCCGGCGAGCGACTTCGTGCTCCGGCTCGATCAGCGCCACCGACGGTGTGATCGCCGCGTTCACTTGAGCCTTATCCTCGGGTCGAGCCGTGCGGTGACGAGATCGGTTATCAAGATCACGACGATCACGCCGAGCGCGTAGACGAGCGTGACGCCCTGCACGACCGGGAAGTCGTTGACGCCGATCGAGGACAGCATCAAATCGCCGAGCCCGTTCAGGGCGAAGACTCGCTCGATCACCACGGTGCCCCCGATCAGGTAGGCGATGTTGATCCCGAGCAAGGTGACGGTCGGGACGAGCGCGTTCCGGGCGACGTGCACGAACGTGACACGGGACGGGCGCAGCCCCTTTGCGCGAGCGGTCGCCACGTAGTCGGCTCCGAGCACCTCGAGCATGCCGACCCGCAAGCTCCGGATGAGCACCGGGACGATGGCGAAGGCAGCGCACAGCCCGGGCAATACCAGCGAATACAGGTGTTGCCACAAGGTCGTGCCGTAGCCGCCGACCGGGAACCAGTGCAGGTCGAGCGAGAAGAAGATGATCATGATGATGCCCAACCAGAACTTGGGCATCCCGAGGCCCATCAGCGAGAACAGCCGCACGGCGTGGTCGCCGGGCCGGTCCTGGCGGGTGGCGGCGAAGGCTGCCAGCGGCACCGTGATCACGATCGCGAAGAACGTCGCGACCAGTACGAGCGATCCGGTCAACGCGAGGCGGGGGGCGATGAGGGAGGCGACCGGAGCCTTGTAGTAGATCGAGGTGCCGAGGTTGCCATGGGCAAGGGCGTACAGGTAGGCCCAGAACTGGCGCCAGATCGGCAGGTTCAAGCCGAGTTGCCGACGAAGCGCCGCGACTGCTGACTCCGGCGCATGCGGGCCGAGAACCATGCGGGCCGGGTCGCCGGGGATCAGCCTCAGGAGCAGGAACGTGACGACGACCACGCCGAGCACCACTGGAATTGAGAGGAGGATCCGGCGCACGACATAGCGCCAGCCGGGGCTGGTGAGAAACCGTGGCGTGGGAGGCCATCCACGCTCGGGAGAACCGAAACCGGCCGCCGAGCCGCCTGCAAGGGCGGTCGTGGGCTCCTTTTCGCCGAGCTCAGCTCGGCCGCCTAGCTCAGCCAGACATCCTCCAACCGGTACGCATCGCCTGGGCTAACGGCGAAACCGTGCAACGTCGGTTGTCAAGCGTAGATGCTCGGTGGTGGGCTTGGCCCGACACCGGTCGACGCCGGTCGCCTCCGGTCGCCTGATATCGCCGAGGTGGGCTTGGCCCGGCACCAGGCACGTGCCAGGACCGGGGCAGCCCCCGGACCGGCAACGCCTCAGTCGTGTGAGCGGGTGTGCAACTCGGCGGACGCCCGCATCCGCGCATGCATCGTGAACGCGGCGACGATCGCACACACGAGCATCATCGCCCCGGCAGCCGAGAGCGCGGCGTTCAGGCCGTGGCCGAACGCGACGTACGCTGCCTGGGTCACCTCCCTCACGATCTTCGTGATCGCCGGCGTTCCCTTGAATTGCTTGGCCTGGGAGTTGAACGTGCCGGTCGTGACCGCCGCTATGACCGTGTCCTGGAAATGCTTCGGGATACCGATCAGGTTGAGCTGACGAACAAGGCTCGTGATCAGCTGGCCGTTCACCATCGATCCGAGGATCGCCACGCCGGCGACGGCTCCGAGCTCGCGGCTGGTGTTCGTGGCGGATGCCGCCATGCCTGAGTGCTCGGCGGGGAGAGATGAGAGGGCAGTGGAGGTCACCGGGACCATTGCGATGCCGAACCCCACACCGGCGATGGGGAGCGTCCAGCCGATGGTCGACAAGCCCGAACTGGGAGTCAGGACGACTTCGGTCAGGATGATTCCGATTCCCGCGAGTGCACAACCGACGGTCATCGGCAGCCTCGGGCCGGATCGCGCCACCCAACGTCCGGTCAGGAGCGAAGCGATGACCATTGCGGCTGCCATCGGAGCGAAGTCGAGCGCGGTTCCGTAGCCCGAGCTCGTGCCTACGTCCTGGAGATACAGAGCCACGAAGAAGAAGATCGAGAAGGTACCGAAGTACGTGCAGAACGCAACGATGTTGCAACCAGCAAAGGCTGAACGCTTGAAGAACGAGACGTCGAGGATCGGGTTCGTTGCTGTGCGTTCGTAGAGCACGAAGAAGATCGCGAGGACGAACGAGGCGGCGAACAGCTCGTCGATCCTGAAGTTCCTGTAGCCCGACGACTCGCCCTGGATGACGGCGAAGGAGACAGCGGCGAGGGCACCGGCGCCGAGAAGAAAGCCTGGGAAGTCCAAACGACGGCGAACCGTATTGACGCTCTCGGGCAGGATCAGCGCCGCGCCGCTGAGTGCGACCAAGCCGAAGAACAGGTTGAACCAGAAGACTGCCCGGAAGGAGTACACGCCCACCAGCAGGCCACCGATCAACGGTCCCATGGCGAGCGCAAGCCCGGACACGCCTGCCCATACCCCGAGTGCCTTCGCACGCGATCGCCGCTCGGGGTAGAGGTGGCGGATCATCGAGAGCGTGCCCGGCTCGGACGCCGCCGCCCCGAGTCCCATGATGACCCGGCCGGTGATCAGGACATCGGCGTTTGGCGCCAACGCGGCGAGGACCGAACCACAGCAGAACAAGATGACGCCCGAAAGCATCACCTTCTTTCGGCCGAGCTGGTCACCGAGCGAGCCGAAGATCAACATGAAGCTCGCAAAGACGAGGGCATAGCCGTTGATCACCCACTGCAGCTGGGTGATCCCGGTATGAAGGGTCGACTGCACGTTCGCCAAGGTGACGCTGATCACCGTGTTGTCCATGAACGTCAGGAACAGCACGAGCAACAGGGTTGCCAGGCCGAGCCGTCGACGCACCGGGCTCAGGTGGAGCCCTATCTCCGCAGGGCTCCCTGGCGGCGAGGAGATCTCGGCGTCATCCCCGGGGATCGGCTCCATGGCCTCGCGGGTACGCGACGCCAAGCGGGCGAACGGGCCTTGACCGCTCGCTGATGTGTGGAACATCAGGCGGACCGGCTCGGCGCGATCGCGGACGACCGCCATCCCGCGGCCGCGGCCTCATGGCCGACCGATTGCACACAGCCGACGGGCACGAGCTCCTTTCGAGAGTCCTCCTGTGCCTGAGCGTATGGCTTGACTCCTCCAGCCGCTCATGGCGGGACCGAGCAGGACGATCGCGTACTTTCAACGTTGGATCACTTGGACGATCGAAACGCGGATCGTAGTAACTCGACCGCTGTGAATGTCGGGCTGAGCCCTTCTGCAACGGTGTTGTAATGGAGCGACGTCGACTTTTCTCAGTTACCAGGCGCAGGCGGCGACGCCATCGCCGTCCACCTCTGCGGGCACGTCGTCCTCCTCGGTGCTGAGTGGGAACCCGGCGGTCGTGAGGCCGTGGCCGAAGCCGTCGAGATAGGTGTGCGCGTCGACCTGGCGCGGGTAGCTGTTGGCAAGCTCGTGGAAGCGGGCCGTGTGGCCGGCCTCGAGGAGATGCGTGAGCTCGTGGACGATCACCCCGTCGAGCACCCACTCCGGGACCGTCTGGAGGCGGGATGCGATGCGGATCTCCCGGGAGTGGAGCGAGCATGATCCCCAACGCCGTTGTTGGCGCGTGGACCATCGGATCGAGGACGGCCGGATGCCACCGAGGTACTGGTCCGCCAGGACGGCGGCACGCGCGGCGAGCCCGGCATCGGAGGCGTGGCGGCGGCCGGTGCGCTGGAGCAACTGCCTGACCAGTTGCTCGACGAAACTGTCCCGTGCCGCGCGCGACATGCGCTCTGGCACGACGACGACCACGTGGCCTGCCTCCCAGAACGCAACGCCGGTCTTGCGGCGCCGGGCACTTGCGCGGATCTCCACCTCAGGTGTGACGTTCGGGTCCATTGGACTCCCCTTTTCCCATCGGGCGTGCCACGATGGTAACGAGGGGGTGTTCGCGCCCGGGGGATGACCCAGGTGCGCTCGACTGGCGGCCGGCGCGAGGCAGGAAGAACGCACGGTGACCAGCATCCCTGGCAGACCTGGATGAACGGGATCGCACGCCTCGGGCAGCCGTCGGCCTGAGATCCGCAGGTCAATGGTGAAAGCTTGCCTTGTTCTCCGTCGGTCCCCGATTCGGCCCGGCCGAGGTCGCCAGCCTCTTCAGCACCGCCTGCAGGTCGTCCAGGAGCATCCTCGCGAGATCACGGCTGAAGCCGTTGCGCACCACCACGCGCAGCACCGACACGTCGTCGAGCGCCGGCGGCAAGCTGTACGCGGGAACGAGCCAACCGAACGAGCGGAGCGATTCGGAGATGTCGTAGACGCTGTAAGGCAGGGTGTCTGTCAGCCGGAACGCGAACACGGGAATCCCTTCGGCTCTCGAGACGAGCGTGAACGGGCCGAGCCGCTCGATCTCACCGGCGAGCCACTGCGCCGTGTCCCGGCAAGCCGCCTGGACCTCGCCGTAGCCGTCGGCGCCGAGGCGCAAGAAGTTGTAGTACTGCGCCACTACCTGGGCTCCCGGCCGGGAGAAGTTCAGGGCGAACGTCGGCATCTCGCCACCGAGGTAGTTGACCTTGAACACGAGGTCGTCCGGCAGGGCCTTGGCGTCACGCCACAGGATCCAGCCGACGCCAGGATAGACGAGCCCGAACTTGTGGCCGGAAACGTTGATGGACTGGACCCGCGGCACCCGGAAGTCCCATCTGAGTCTCTTGTCGAGAAACGGAGCCACCAGCCCGCCAGACGCCCCGTCCACGTGCATCGGCACGTCAGGGCCGCCCCCGGTCGCGAGGGCATCGAGCGCGGCGGCGATCTCGGCCACAGGCTCGTAAGCCCCGTCGTAGGTCGATCCGAGGACGGCCACGACTCCGATCGTGTTGTCGTCGCAGGCTTTGACGGCGTCCTCCGCAGTGAGATGGGCCGTCTCCGGCCCCACCGGGACCAGGCGGGCTTCGACGTCGAAGTAGCGGCAGAACTTTTCCCAGCAGACCTGGACGTTCGCGCCCATGACGAGATTCGGACGGTCCACCGGGAGCCCGGCGGGAGCGCGGCGCTGCCGCCAGCGCCACTTGAGGGCAAGGCCACCGAGCATGCACGCCTCGCTCGACCCGGTGGTCGAACAACCCGTCGCGCCGGAGCCTTCGGCGTGCCAGAGGCGTGCGAGGATGTTCACGCATCGCCGCTCGATCTCAGCCGTCTGCGGGTACTCGTCCTTGTCGATCATGTTCTTTGAGGCGCATTCGGCCATGAGCAGCTCGGCTTCGGGCTCCATCCAGGTCGTCACGAACGTCGCGAGATTGAGCCGGGCGTTGCCGTCCAGCATCAGCTCGTCGTGGATGATCTGGAAGGCGATCCGGGGAGGCATGCCCTTGTCGGCAAGGCGCAGGCGCGGGACCTCGCCGACTTCCCCGTGTTGGGAGAACTGCGGCCGAAAGCTCAACTCGTCGTAGTTGTCGGCGTCAGGCGTGTGAGGGTGAAGTGGCACGGTTGGACCTCCTCGTCGTGTCCAACAGTAGGGGCGGGACCCGGCCGTGGTCTGACGCCTCTGTCCGATTTCCGCCAGACTCTGGCCGGGGCGCCTGACAGACTCCAGGCATGGGCGAAGTGACGGTCGGGACTGGGCCGGCGAGGGCCGCCGTGTCGGCACTGCTCGACGACGATGCCCGGTACTTGGCGGTGCGGAGCCGCGACGCCCGTTTTGACGGGTGGTTCTTCGTCGCTGTCACCTCGACGGGTATCTACTGTCGGCCTAGCTGCCCGTCGCCGGCTGCTCGGCCGACGAGGGTGTGCTTCTTCCCGACCGCCGCAGCGGCGCAGCGGGCGGGCTTTCGCGCGTGCAAGCGGTGCAGGCCGGACGCGACCCCCGGCTCACCGGAATGGGACCGCCGCGCCGACGCGGTCGGGCGCGCGATGCGCCTCATCTCCGACGGCGTCGTCGACCGGGACGGCGTGCCGGGACTGGCCCGCCGGCTCGGATACAGCGAGCGACATCTCCACAGGCTGCTGGTCGCCGAGGTAGGGGCGGGTCCGCTGGCGCTCGCCCGGGCCCAGCGCGCTCAGACGGCGCGGATCCTGCTCGAGACGACAGGGCTCCGTGCCGCAGAGATCGCCTTCGCGGCCGGCTTCTCGAGCGTGCGGCAATTCAACGAAACGATCAAGGAGGTCTTCGCTGTCGCCCCGATGGCGCTCAGGGCGCGCTCGACCGCCCGGGGTGGGTCGCGGAGTGTGTCGTGGTCCGCGCCCGGCACCGTCGCCCTCAGGCTCGCGTACCGACCCC
>Ga0224554_1001200_pt1 | contig 17233 bp, 9 predicted proteins | sample 714S22024metaG_FD_180666 | JGI IMG/M metagenome (GOLD analysis project Ga0224554, IMG submission 180666) | Peat soil microbial communities from Stordalen Mire, Sweden - 717 S2 20-24 | ecosystem: Environmental > Terrestrial > Soil > Wetlands > Peat | place: Sweden: Norrbotten County, Stordalen...
CTTTTCCCGCTCCTCGAACCACTGCCGGAAGGTCTGCTTCGGCATCTCGCGCAGGTCCCGCACCTGCGTCCATCCGCCCAGCATTCCCGGCAGCCAATCGATCCAGCCCACGCCGTTGCTGTCCTTGCGCGAGAGCGGCAGCTCAGCCATCTTCGCCAACCGCAGACGCAGTGCTGCGCTCCAACGTTGCCGCCAGTTGCTCGGCGCAGTTGCCTGCGCAGATCGCCCCGAAACAACCAACCAGCTGCGTTGCCCAGCCTGCTCTGGATCCATGCTGGTGATGGAACGGATCACGGCTGCTCAACTGTACTTCCGGCCAGACCTGACCCTCCCTACCCCACAGAGGTACAGCGTTGACAGCTCATAAGACATCCATGGCCCACCACATCTCTATTCCTCTCGGCCTCATGGCATGCTCGCGCATGCACCGCCGTCGTGTGCCTACAAGCTGTCCAACCCCCCTCGATCCCGCACCTGCTAACACCTGGAAGAAGTCGATTCTGCTCAACCAGCACGCTCCCTCTGCTCCATCGGTCGAGTTTTGCGCCTGCAATGCTCCCAATCAGAGGCCCAGCATCATTGAAAATACATAGGTAGATCACCGCATCCGCCGCGCCAGCGGCTCACTTCAAACGACTCTATCGTAACTGCCCCCGAACAGAGCCGCGCCCCTTCCTGCCGTGTAGCTGGGGCAGTCACGATAGAGTCCTAACGTTTTTCGTGCAGTTGATTAGGGGCGGTCGGGACCTGTGGGTAAATAATTAAGTTGACGCGGTTTACAAACCGTACTACTGTATTCATGCAGTATGATTATCCGCGTACAGCTCGGCCTGGGAATTCCCATCTACCTGCAGATTGAATCGCAGGTGAAGCATGCGATTGCCGCCGGCGCACTGAAGCTGGACGACTCCTTGCCGTCGGTGCGCAAGCTGGCTGCCGAGCTTCGCGTCAATCCCAACACCGTGGCCCGCGCATATCAGAACCTGGAGCGCGACGGTATTTTGCGCAACGTGCCCGGCGGCGGCTGCTACGTCAGCACCCAGAGCCCCGGCCTGCTGAAGGCGGAGAAGCTGCGCCGTCTGCGTCCAATGGCGATACAACTGGCCGTCGAAGCCAAGCAGCTTCGACTATCGCGCGCGGAGTTGCTGCAATTGCTGGAAAACTCGTACGACACTCTCGGAGAGGCACAATGAACGATCTCGCAATTGAAACCCATGCGCTGCACAAACATTATGGCGACATCAACGCCGTGGACGGGCTCGACATGCATGTGCCGCGTGGCGCTGTGTATGGGTTTCTGGGCCGCAACGGCGCGGGTAAGACTACGACCATCCGCGTGCTGACCGGGCTGGCCCGCGCGACGGGCGGCGACATGCGCGTGCTCGACCTCGATCCGCGCACAGACAGCGTCGCCATCCTTGGGCGCACCGGCCTGGTCATCGAGAAGATGCTCATTCCGTCGATGACTGGCAACGACCTGGTGCGTTTTAATCGCAGCTTCTTTCCGCACTGGTCGGACGCTCTCGCCACCAAGTACGCGGTGGTACTTGAGCTCGACATGAAGCGCAAGTTCAAGAAGCTCTCCACCGGCAACCGGACCAAGCTCTGCCTGCTGCTCGCGTTGGCGCAGGGAGCCGAGCTGGTCATGCTCGACGAGCCCACGGCGGGCCTGGACCCGGTGGTTACCGACCAGCTTCTCCGCCTGATGGTGGAGGACTTTGCCAACGAGGGACGCACGCTGTTCCTCTCGTCGCATCATCTCTCCGAGGTCGAGCGCATCGCCGAGTGGGTCGGCATCATCGACCACGGCAAACTGCTGCTGGAGGCACGGCTGGACGATATGCGCACCAGCTTCCGCCGCGTCCGCGTAGTCGGCGAGGCGCTGCCGCTGGCCGTGTGGCCCGTCATCGTTAGCGCGAACACCGGCGAAGGCACCACTGAATACGTCGTGCGCACCGATGCGGACGCGTTTACCGCGCACCTCGAAAGCCAGGGCGCAACCGTGCTCGACGTCACGCCGTTGAACCTGTCGGAGATTTTTCTGGAAGTGGTTGGAAAGGGGAAAACCAATGTATCTGTGGAAGTATTGGCGTGAATCCCGCATCACCTTTGCCGTCGGCCTGTTGCTGGTTGGACTACTGCTTTGGGGGGTGCTCAAGATACACGTGACTGCCCCGGTCCAAATACAAGCCGCCCGAAATGGACCCCGGCTTAATCCTGCGCAGATTTATCTGGCCTTAGCGGGCGTGCTGACGCTTCCGCTCGCCTTCCTAGGATTGCGCTTTGGCAGCTTCGGCGTAGGCCGCGACCTGGGCGAAGGCAGCGGCTCGTTTCTCTTCAGTCGCCCAAGGACGCGCGCTTTCTTTGTTTGGAGCGACTGGGGCTACGGGATGGCGCAACTGCTGCTGCTCGTGATCGCGGCGAACCTGGTGGTTGAACTGGCGGCCCACCGCATCGCCGCTGGCAGCGGCCCCATTTTTCTCGGTGGCGGGCCGGTCTCGATGTTCTCCATCTTCTGCGTGCAGTGTGTGGCGGGCTTGCTGCTGACCGGACTGATGTTCGGTCTCACCTACTTCACCTCCGTGCTGGTAAAGAGTCGCGGCGTCTTGCTCACCTTGGGCGTTCTGGTGGCGTACCTCATCGGCAAGCAGGTGGTGAAGCACTACTGGCCCGATGTCACCCTACCCGACCTCACCCTGTCTGAGTTCTCCATGTCTCGATCGACGATCGTGGGCTTCGCTGGGGGCCTCGGCCTCTCCATCGCGTTGCGAGCGGCCCTGGCGCTGGCCTTCCCCGTCGCTGCGCAGGTGCTGCTCCAACAGCGGGACATCGACTAGATGGACGATTCGCCGGGCACTCCACCAGCTCGGTAGATCCAATGATCGGATCTAACACTGGACTATGAGTCCAGCTCAAACATCTACCGATGTTCCTGTAAAGTCTCGTTTGCTGTAATTTCGGTCTCGCGGTGGCGATCCTCGGCGTGGGCGCAGCGCAAGTTGGAGATGCACGAGTACAAACGGCAATTCTGCTCAGGGGGCTTCAGCCCTGGTCCACAACCTGTAGGTTTTTGACCACCTAGCAACGTTTGAGAATGGCATTGAAAACAAGCGCTTTACTGTTGAGGAAAGAACTGGCCTTTCTGACCAGTAACCAGCACCTTTCGACCTCGCTTCCTGATTGCCGACTGTCCTTCGGATTGTCCGCCTCTCGATCACTATCAAGATCCTCGTCTTGTCTTTCGTGGAAAGCGACCTGTATGACACTATTGACGTGTGAGAATTGCAAAGTGAGCCACGGGGAGAGACACTCTATCTTTCATGACAGGTCTGCGTGATTTGCGTTCAGGTTATTTCGTGGCGGCAGCTATCGCACTCCTCGTCATGACGACACTCCTGGGATGGCGATTTGTTGCGTATTCAGGAGTATTGGCCGAACCCTCGCGTGGGGTGCTTCCTGCGGATGGACGGGAGCATCTGGTAGCCGAATTCAAAGCTCGCCATCATCTGTCACTCAAGGCAGCTCAACTCCGTCTCAGCGGGGCTCAAGCTGCAAGCCTGCGTCTTGAAGATCTGCCGGATGGCCATGTCGCTCTCTATCTGCGAGCATCTGTAAATCCTGGTCGTCTTCGCCTTGGCGTGATGGGGCGCGGTAGCAATCTTGTCATACCGATCACATCTGTACCAGATGACCATGACAGCTTTGGCGATGGTACGCCCGACTGGATGCGTCTGCACAATGCCAGCGACCGCCAGGCCTTTCGGCTCTGGTTCACTGCACTCGCAGATCGGGCCGCCGATGCCGAACCCGGCCAGCTTCCGCCGGAGATCACCGACTGCGCTTCGTTGCTTCGCTACGCCTATCGCGAGTCGCTGCGACTGCACGACGATCGTTGGTACGCGCAGTACTCCGCCGAGCAGATGCCGACTCTGACTTCTGTCCAACAGTGGAGCTATCCCAATATTCCACTCGGGCCTGGACTATTCCGCACTCATTCCGGTCCGTTTGTTGCGAGCGATGTTACGGACGGAACTTTCGCCCAGTTTGCCGATGCGAAGACGCTCATCGAAGCGAATACATTCTTTGTCAGCCGTGACCTCCGCGTCGCCCGTCCCGGCGACTTGATCTTTTTTCGCCTGCTTGAAACCGATTCGCAGTATCATTCGATGGTTGTCACAACACAGGGCAAATGGGTCGTCTATCATACCGGACCAATCGACAAACATCCTGGCGAGATGCGCCGCGTGTTGCTTGCGGATCTGATGCAGCATCCCGATCCGCGCTGGCGACCGACGCCCTCCAATCCGAACTTCCTCGGGGTCTATCGTTGGAATATTCTGCGCGAAGATTAGCTGTGCTGGTCGCTCTCCTTCTGCTCTGTGCTCCGTGCGCCTTCGCAGCGGAGCCGTACTTTACCCTGAGCACCTACAAAGCCTTCGCCCCCGGCGAAAAGCCGAAGCTCCATTTTTACGCTCGTAACGAGTCGGAGCTGGAGTTTCGCATCTATCACGTCAACGATCCTGAGAAGTTTATCGGCGGTCTCTCCGAGATGCACAGCTTTGGTGAGACCATGAACAGTCCTATCGAGCAGATCGACGAAAAGACCTGGCTCGAACGCTTTCACGACTGGAAGCACGACCGATGGATCGCCCTCAAAGACTTCTTCCGCACTCAGCTCTCCGAAACAACGCGCAATGCACTGAAGGAGAAGCAATCTGCTGTGGCAAAGCGCAGCCGGATTGTCGGCGTTGCTCAGTTCGCACAGGTTCCGCTGCTGAACGACAAGCAACTAGTCGCACGCTGGCGTCAGGAGGTGCCACCAACCTACGTCTCGGACAATCAGGTTCTTCCCATCGATCCACTTCCGTCTGGCATGTATCTGGTAGAGGCTACGGACGGCCACCTGAAGGCCTATACGCTGCTGATGGTCAGCGAGACAGCGCTGGTGACGCGAACAGTTGCTGGCGAACTACTCGCCTTTGTCGTCGACCGCAAGACCGGCACGCCTGTAAACGGAGCCAAGGTCGTGCTCGCGCTGGGCAAGCAGTCTCCGCAGCGTCTCACCACCAAGGAAGACGGCGTCGCCTCCTTCGATGCGCCGTCTTCGGCGAAAAAAGATACGGCTTCTACCGACGGAGAAGACGGGGAAGGCGGAGTCGAGACCGACACCGCTGACAGCAAGCTCTGGGTCATGGCGCGCTCTGGCGACGATATTGCTCTGGTCGCTCCGTGGTACTCCTCGTTTACGAGATCGCAAGACACACTCTACTCTGCGTTTGGCTATACTGATCGGCCTGTCTATCGCCCCGGCCACACGGTTCACTTCAAGGTAATTATTCGCCAGCACGCAGGCGATGCGCTCATCCTTCCCAAGCTCACTCAGATTCACATCACCATCCAAGACGACCAGCAGAAGGCTGTCTATGACAAGCAACTGCCTGTCTCCGCAATGGGCACGGTACAGGGCGATCTTGATCTGCCGCTTACCGCTTCGCTCGGCTACTACCAGATCACCAGCGATACCCATGCCAACCTCTCCGGGCTGGCCAGCTTTCAGGTCGAAGACTATCGCAAGCCGGAGTACCAGGTTCACGTTACCGCTGCGCGGCAGCGTGTTCTACAGGGAGAGAGTGACTCAGTCACCATCGACGCGCGCTACTTCTTCGGGGAGCCAGTCGCCAACGCCAAGGTGAAGTACACAGTCTCTGAGAGCCAGCACTACTGGTGGAACGACGAAGACAGCGATAACAACAACGATCCTGCTGGAGAGAACCCAGACGGATCGCAGAGCGGCGACTCGCAAGAGGCGATCGGCTATGGAGCGAATGAACAGATCACAGGCGAGGGACGCCTAGATGCTAATGGTAGGTTCACCGTCTCTATTCCAACAACCTTCGATCCGGATCGCCACTTCGATAAGGACTACATCGTCGAAGCAGGCGTAACCGACGAAGCGGGCCGCGAGATCAGCGGACGCTATCGCATCCTCGCCACTTACGGCAGCTTTCGCTTGCAGGTCGAGCCGCTCAGTTACTCTGTGCAGCAGGGACAAAACGCCAGCTTTCAAGTCACCGCACTCGACTACGATGGCAAGCCCGTGCGGACTCCCGTGCATCTGCATCTCTACCACCGCAGTTACTCGGCATACACATCGGACTGGCACCGCACCGAGACGGACTCAACCGCTGGCGACGCCGATGCAACTACTGGAGCTGACGGCACCGTCGTAGTGCAGATGCCCGTCAACATGGCGGGCTCACTCAACATTGACGCGACAGCCACCACTCCAGAGAATCGCACGGTAAAAGACATAGGCTGGCTCTGGGTCAACGGCCCGCAGGCGGAGGACTTCGGAGATGCCTCCAGTCAGCAGATTCGTGTCATCACGGACAAGAAGAGCTACGCTCCCGGCGATACTGCGCATCTCTCGGTTATCACTCAGGTCGATGGCTTTCATGCGCTCATCACCGCCAGCGGATATACCGTCGAGTTTCGCAAGGTGCTGAACAGCTCCGGCAAGGTATTGAACTTCGACCTTCCCATCACTAAGGACTCTCAACCCAATTTGACGATTGACGTCGTCTTCCTCAACGACGAAAAAATCTATCAAGGCCAGCGCAATATCTCCGTTCCGACGACTCAACAGAAGCTGCAACTGACGATCACCCCCGCGTCGGAGACATTCCAGCCGCAGCAGAGCGCTGTCTACGACGTAACTGCGCACGACGCCACAGGCGCGCCTGTCTCGGCGGATCTCAGCTTTGGCGTCGTCGACGAGGCGGTCTACTCGGTTGAGCCGGATTCGAGCGGCAATATTCTCAATGCATTTTATCCGCAGCGCGAGACTAACCCTAACATAGAAAATTCGCTCAACTATTACTTCACCGGCGAGGCGGGCAAGCGGACGATGCTGCTTGCCCAACGTCGCTTCCACCCGCAACTGGCGCAGGTAAAACCAAGCATCGATAGCGCACCGCGCATCCGCAAGGACTTCCCCGATACCGCCTTCTGGCAGCCCGATGTACACACCGACGCCACCGGCCATGCGCGCGTCACCCTGACCTTCCCAGACTCGCTCACCACCTGGCGTGCCACTGTTCGCGCCATCACGGCGGATTCCAAGGCTGGCGCGATGGTCAACCGGGTTATCGTGCGCAAGAACATCATCGTGCGCATGGGCCAGCCACGCTTCCTGCGCAAGGGTGACATCGTCACCATCCCCGTCATCGTGCACAACTATTTACCGCAGTTCAAGCAGATCCAACTCTCACTGGATGCCGCCGGTCTGGACATCGTCAGCGGCTCTGCGCAGCAGGTCAACGTCGCGCCACGAGCCGATGCAACCATTCTCTATCGACTGCACGCCACCTCCGTTGGCACGGCCACGCTCACGGCAAAGGCCATCTCTTCGCCCGAGAGCGACGCGATGCAGATCACGCTTCCGGTGCATCCCTCGGGCGTAGCGGAGACCATCGCATCCTCCGGTGTTATCGCCAACACTGGGGATCGCACCACTCAGCTTTTATTCCCCGTAGGCACTGATTCCGCCGCTCATTCGCTCACGATCCAGGTCAGTCCATCCATCGCAGGTTCGCTCTTCTCCGCGCTAGACTACCTCACCACCTTCCCCTATGGTTGCACCGAGCAGACCATGTCCAGCTTCCTGCCCAACATCATCGTGGTCCAGGCCATGCAGAAGCTGAATCTCTCCTCGAAGATCGATCAGGCCACTCTCGGCACCAAGATTCAAGTCGGTCTGGATCGTCTCAAGGAGTATCAACACGACGATGGCGGCTGGGGATGGTGGAAGGAGGATCAGAGCCAGGTCTTCATGACTGCGTATGTCGTCAGCGGTCTCGCGCAGGCACGGAAGGCGGGCTATCCAAAGGCGCAGAATTTCCGTTTCACGAATGGAAAGCCCGCAAGCATCACCTTTCTGCAAAACGCTCTACAGCAACATCTTCACATGCTCCCCGAACTGCGTGCCTATGTTATCTATGCCCTTGTGGAGTCGGGTTACAGCGATCATGATCAACTCGACACGCTCTACTCTCGCCGCGACGATCTCAGCTCGCAGGCTCTCGCTTACACCGGCCTGGCGATGCTCGACGCCAACGACTCCCGCGCCTCGACCATCGCCCAGTTGCTCGAAAAGAAGGCACGCATCGAAGGCGATCTTGCCAGTTGGCCCGAGAGCCGCAACAACCTCCTCGACATCGACTATGACGGAAGCGCCGAATCGACTGCATTTGTACTCAAATTCCTTGTGCATGCCGATCCGCAGAGTGCGCTGTTGACGAAGGCCGCGCAGTGGTTGGTAGCCAATCGCTCCGAGGGCTACTGGTGGGGAAGCACGCAGCAGACGGCGTTCGTCCTTTATGGGCTCACGGACTATCTGCTCGTCTTGCACGAACTGGCTGGTGACACCGACGTTGAAGTCTTCGTCAACGGAGCCTCGGTCGGCAAGCGGCATTTCTCTCCGGCAGACGCAGTGAAGGGTGCTGCACTCTCCATCCCACTCGACGCGACGCATCTTCAGTCGCAGCAGAACACCATTCGTGTCGTCTCCACCGGCAGTGGTCGCGCCTATTGGACCACGCAGGCGATGTACTACTCGACCTCGCCGCATAGCTATCGGCAAGGCTCACTTAATCTGAGCATCGCACGCGATTACTCAATCCTCGTTCCCACAACGAAGGATGGCCACATCGTCTACACGCTCAAACCACTCAGCGGTCCGGTGGAACAGGGAGATGTTCTCGCCGTCCATCTCGGTGTTGGCGGTTCGCCGCAAAAGTATCTGTTGATCGAAGACCCCATCCCCGCTGGCGTTGAGTTCCTCCAGAACAGCGATAGTTACAACATCGTCAACCGGCCCAGCAGTTGGGACTGGTGGTATACCCGTCAGGAGTTTCACGACGATCGCGCCGCGATCTTTGCTGGTACATTCGACGGACGGCACGACTCGTTCTATCTGCTCAAGGTGGTAAACCCGGGCAGCTTTGTCATCAGTCCTGCCAGCGTCTCTCCCATGTATCAGCCGGGTGTACAAGCTACTACGGATGAACTTCATCTCGACGTGAAAGCGGTCTCCAAGTGAACAATCTCTTCCTCGCAGCACGCCATCGCATCACCACTCGCGTCATGCTGTGGCAGATCTTCGGCAATCTTGGGCTGATGGGCATCGCAGCCGCCACAACGGCCATGCCCGACTCGCATATCTGGCAGCTTTTGATCACACTTCTTCTCCTCTGTTCGTTCGTTACTGGCGCGGTGGCGCTTCACACCTTCATTGTGCGTCGGCTTCGTCAGCCCGACGAGGGCAAGCCGATCTGGTTCGGCGGTCTTCTGCTGGCGCTCTGGATTGCGATCTACTCGCTCGCAAGCTACCTCCTCGACCCACTCAATGACCGCGCATCGCAACGCGCGTCCTACTGGAATGCCATGCTCGGTTCACACCTGCGAACCATCTTCACCGAGGCGCGCCTGCTCAATTGGCAACAGAATGCCTTTGAATATCTGATGTGGCTCGTATTGCCTGCGCTCTTTATCCCGATAGTAATCGAGACCATCACGCGTGGCTGGTCGGCACACCGCAATACCTCGCGCATTCTGCTCCGATGGCAGTATTGGCTTACCGCGATTCTGGCTTATTGCGTCGCCCAGGGCCTTGGATCGCTGATCGACTGGCATCCACCCAGCAACCCGACTACAGAAGTTATCAGCGTTGTGCTGCGTCTTACCGTGGCCTACATCGCATGGGCCTACCTGCTCACCTATGTTGTGGCGCTCACATCCGAGCTACTTGCCCGCAATCAGGCTCTGCGGAACTCCGCTGCGTAGCCAGCCTCGTACCGTTGGCAACCCATCTTTGGCAAGCAGACGGCGCACCAGCTCACACGCTGCACGATGCGCCTCTTCTGTCTCCTGTTGATTCCCCGTTCTCCGCAGTGCTGCATCGATCTGCGCTGTCGTCATACCTTTCGTATCTCCACGCTCACCTGCCAGAGCCTCCACCAATCCCTCGCGCAGCCACAACGGCGCGGCATCTGTGGCCTCGTTCTCCACCATGCTGTGCAGAAACTCATGGAGCAGCAGTGCTTCCGCACCGCCCTGCCTGTTCACTACACTCATAGGCTGCAAGGCAATCGTGTCGCCGCGAGCGGTTCCCAGCATCCACCCTGGCTCGTTGGTGGCCTGCCGAAAGAGTTCCGTCGCAGGGGACACGGTCACCACTGGATGCATATTGCCTGAAAACAGTGCATGCGCCCGCAGCAGCGCCTGATTCCCCTGCGCCATCAAACTCGCCGCATCTCCCGTAGTTCGCAGTGTCCATCCGTTCCCGTCGTGCTGCATCCATCCCGCATCACCGGCCTCCACCTGCAGGCTCGTGGAGGGAAAGTAGAACGCCAGAATCTCTCGATAGCCTTTGCCTTCCTTCGCCATCTCAGCCGCGCCTTCCTGGCACAGCCCAACGCCATGTCCATATCCCTTCCCATCGAACACCACACGGTTACCACCCAAGCTGACTTCGTACCAATCACTGCGCAGACGGTTCCAGCCCAGCGATCGGTTCAACGCGAATCGCAGGCTCGCCGCTGGGATCGTCACTCGCTCGCCACCGGCCGATACTTGTAAACTTCGCGCCCGTCCGCTTCCGTTCCGCTGCACAACGCGTACGCCATCGATCACACCACCCAGCTTCCAGCCCTCCGCATACAGAGCCTCACGCAACTCTGTAACGCTCATCTCTGCGTGCCATTGGGAGGGGAGTCTTACGCAGTAGCGATCTGCATGGGATGTCAGCCATGGTTTCGGCGCACCGCCCCACATCGCCGCCGCATCTTCCGTCATTCCAGCACAGCTCTGTGTGAAATATCCGGGAACGCGTGCCCCATGCCACCAAAGCGTCTCGCCCGCGGTTGCATGGACTGCGCTCTCAATTTCAGCCGGAACATCACCCATGCGCAAGGCCTGGCAGTGAGTGCTGTCGCATAGTCCTTCTGCCCCGTGCCGATGCGGATTCGTCAGCGCAAAGCTGCGTACCGTCACGGCCAGTGCCTTGAGCGACTCGGCAGGCTCCTTCGCTCCCGCCTCACTGACGAGTACTGCCATCACATACCGCTCACTGGGAATCGTCAGCAACACATGCAGCCCATCGTGTGCCGCTCGAATCTTCCACTGCCCTGCGCCCGACTCGACCAGCCCGTCCTCCGTCGCCACACGAATCTGCCCACTCAGATCCAACTCGCGTGCAGTCTTTCCTCCAATCATTAACAGCGTCTGACTTGCACTGACCCGCAACTGCGCAGGGATCAGGCTCGCAGAGCATCCCTTGCACAATCGCATTACCGCATCTACCGGCGTAATCGTGACAGCATTTACGATGCGGTTGGAAAACAGCCGTACCGTGACGTCGGTTGCCGACTGCGCCATCGCAGTTGAAGCCGCAAACAGACTAAGCAGAATTCCGCGAGCGAGCTTCATTGCACGGCCTTATGCTGCAAGACTCTCTTCGCCAGCAACGCCGCGTCGTTGCCATTACCGTTGGGCACAAAGATCACGATAACGCGCTGTGCCTGCATCTGTCCGTCAAAAATAATTCCCGCAAACCACCCATGACTCCACGGTGCGGGCGCATCCTGTGCTGTCCCGGTCTTGCCGCCAATCGTCACACCGTCGATCTGCGCTCCGCGTGCCATGCCAGTCTCGATGGACTGTAGCATTCCATCGCGAACGATACCCACCGCATGTCCCGTTGCCCCATTCATCTGCTGCGCCAATCTGCGATAAGCCATGGCCAGCTCACGCGGAGAGGTCTTGATGCCCGCAACACCCACTGCAAGCAACGCACGATCATCGGGCGTCGCCGCCAATCCTGCCGGATGCAGACCATACGCCTGCAATCCGCTCCGCAGCCCATCCGAACTCATACGCCGCGCCAGGGTAACGAAGTAGGTATTACAGGACTCTGCCAGTGCCTGCCTCGCGTCCAAAACCGTAATGTCGCGAGGATGTCCGCACGCCAGATTATGCCCCTTTACCATCAGCGTTCCGCGACAATGAATCGTCTCCTGCGCGGAAATCACATCAGCATCCAGTGCAGCCTTCAGCACAAATGGCTTGAGAGCCGACCCTGGAGCCGACTGCACGTCCGCAGCGCCATAGCTGGCGACGATGCTTCCTGATGCCACATCTACAACAAGCGCGGATGCGTGTGTTCCATGAAGCGCACTTGTCAGCGAGACAGGCCGAACCTGGGCCTGTCCCAGCAGCCCCCCCAGACACAGCATGCATGTAAGTATCCGCCTCACTGTGCTTCCATCCTAGCCTGAGTCCGGCTCAACCTGTCAGCAATCCTCACAGAGTCGGCAACTTGGATCGCTGGTCCGAAATGTCAGTTTTTTTCTCAACAGTAAAGCACTTGTTTTCAATGCCACTCTCAAACGTTGCCAGGTGGTCAAAAACCTACAGTTTGCGGACCAGGCTGGGTAATCGCCCGCCCCACATCAGCTCGTCCGCTGGCGGTTGTGCCAGACATCGGAAATCTACTTTAGGTCTTGTTCTCCTGTTATGACCCAGCGTGCCTGCTCCTGTTTCAGCCACAGTCGAGAGTTGGTTTGGTCAGAGTGTGTGTTGCCTCCGGCATACTCTACGACCCAGTGTTTTGTGAGCAATGCCACGGCCTCATCTGGCGAACTCTGGTCAACGGAGACGTTGTCTATCCGGTAGGAAATAAAGCGTTCGCCTATGCGATAGAACCTTTCCTTATCTTTGCGGATGAACTCCCGCGTTACGTTGCGTGCAAGAAAGTACCGATCGACGGTGTCGCCGTAATAGCCTAATTCAGTGGCTAGATCGTTTGCCTGAGTAGCATTGGCCCGGCCGTCCAACGTGGCTTGCAGCTCCGGCTCAGTGGCGGAGTCTTGCGAGGACGGATTCTGTGGGGTTTGATCCTCGGTCTTCGGATCGTCGTGTTTGGCGCGATCGAGCAAGTGCCCAAATGCCCTGTTGGCATCATCTGAGTCCATTCCAAGTTCCTTTGGAGGACCGTCCTGAAGGAGAAAGTGTTCCCTTGGCAGGATGGTGATCGAACCGTCCGATTCAGCGCGGTAGTAAATACGATCAGCGACCTCGCGCAACGGCTGCGCGGTAGCGTAGTCATTAATCAACCCCATCCCGACATCGGTGACCAGCTTCAGTGAGCGATCCGCCACGGACAGGATTCGAAGGTACTTTTGATCCTCGCCCTGTCCCGACCATTCGTATTCGATGAGCATCAAGTCGACTCCAGCACCCGGTGACCGGACCAGGCTCAGAATCTTACCTGCGTATTGGCCTTCATAAACATCAAGCTGGTCACCCGTGGCGACAACAATGAAGCTAAGATCCCCTTCCGCATGGCTTCGTCCCTCGATATCTATCCACGGTAGAGTGACGGAATAAACCGTCTGGCTGTCGGGCGGCTGTCCCGAATAGAACGCTCCAATGAGCTCCGGACCGAAGCTCATGTCATCTTCATGATGGGTCACGGGACCGATCAGCTCCCTCAATTTCTGCTTCATCTCCTCCGGCAATTCCGGAATTTGTTCATTCCTTGTGTAATCCCATAGAAGCTGGCGATCTCCGTTCCCGGGGCTAGAAGCGGTCGGCTCGGAATTCACCTGTGCGGTTGGAGCTGCTGCGACGACACCAAGCACTATCGCCAACACAATCTTCGTAAACCTCCACACCGCTCTAAGGAACACTTCAGCAACTCGCCAGAATGACGCGCGACGCTGGCCCGCGCTACTAGTCAGTTGCTGCCCGTGCTCTCCCGAGGCATTTATCGGCCCGGTCTCTGAAAACTTGGGTTCCTTCTTTTTTGCAAGCTCCTTACTCCGGCGGACATGCTCTTCCCGTGTGAGTTCCTGTGACGGACGCGCCTTCTTCTTTTGCGGTACCGGGTTCGATACGGGTCGAGGCCCAACAACAACCTCCCGATTTTTGCTAATCACAGCAACAACGGTGTTCACTGCAACCATCGCACCGGCGGCCACCTTAATCTCGCTCACCGTCCCCGCCACCGGACACGGAATCTCCACGTCCCCCTTGTCGGTCGAGATCTCGAATAGAGACTCATCGCGCTCAACAGAGTCCCCTACCTCCTTCAGCCACTTAGTGAGCGTTCCTTCGGTAATCGACTGGCCCATCTGCGGCATCACCACATTCGTGCGATTTCTTCGCCGGGACCTCACTCCATCGGTCTGCTTAGTAGGCCAGCGGCACTTTAGCAGATGATCACAAGCGGCGTTAATCTGTTTGAGTTGCTCCTCTGCACCTTGTGCTCCACGCTTGTTGACCCATACGTCAGGGTGGAGATTCTTTGCCAACTCGCGTTGCGCACTCTTCACTTCATCCGGTACGGCCCCAAATGGCAGCTCCAACAGATCATAGGCATCAGAACACTCTGAACAAATCTTCCGGCTTGTATTGGAATGTTCACCAGCATTTTCGGTGTTCGACCGGTCCGACTGATCACCAGTTTCATTCGGATCTAAGTACACATACAGTTGCTTGAGGTAGTCGTTCGCCACTTGGCCAACCGCAGTGACCACCCCTGGACGGTCGAGCGAGGAAGGCAAGTAGAAACTGAAAAGTTGCATAACCAGCAAGGAGTACATGCTCGCGGCCCTACGTGCCAGTGAGCCACCGTTCATTTTGTCATGCTGAGCCAGAAATTGTACGACAGCAAGTTTGGATATGCCTCCATCTAACCGGTTGGCAAGCCAGTCTGAAACAACACTCTCTGTTGCTGGATCGTTCATGACTTCCAAGTTGAATCTGGTCGGGTCCACCTCAGCGACTATGGCGCAAAGGACCGCCGCAAACCCATCCGGAATGCCGCCAGCTCTCGAAAGCGCACTACAAATATTGAGCACGTCGACGCAGATAATTTGTTCAGGGCTAACTAAATCGGACGGCGGGGCGATTCCAGCCAAGGTTTCAGCCAGGGTCTTCATTGCCCATATTTGAGCCCCGCACTCGCGGACGAAATCGCCGAACTCGGAAGCTAGATCCGCGCAGGATTCCTGGCTCTCGCCGAGCACGTCCTCCGCCTCTCCGCATCCTTCTTCGTAGCCTTCGGTAAAACTGTTGGCCTTCGACATCTCAACGTCCTAACAGTGCAGCATGCGCGGCAGCCTCTGAAGATTCATAAGGGGTATGAACAAAACGAAGTCAAGTTGGTTACCTATCTTCTTTGCTCGTTTGCACCTTGAGCTATCCGTTTCGGCAGATTCCGAGATACCTCAGGTTGACGAAGGCTCAGCGTGCTTTAAAGCGACTGATCTCTCCTAGACAAAGGAAGGACAGAGGGGGCCTGGTTGCACACCCCTCGTCCAGTCAGACTAGGCCCCTCGGTAGTTAACGCCACAACCAGCGGGACTGAGTTTGGGGCAACCCCGCCCTTGAGCAAGAGTGTAGTGTGCCGTTACTGTGAGTTTGAGAGTCATGTCTTCACCTCCTTTCTGCGGATTTTCGACCTAACGAAATATGCCCATGCTAAAAGGATTCCCGCGTGTCCGGGAGGTCCGCCCCGACTTTAGCCGTGTGCCCAAATTGTGCCCACGGTATGCGTTTCTGCCCGTTTTGACTCGTTTGCCTCATCGTAAAATCAGTAACTTACGTGCTGTCAGTATGGCCACAAAGCACAAATCCCCCTCCGGGCACCATGAAACCGCACTACGAACATGGATCATCCTGTGCTTGAAGAAGACAGAGCGACACCCACTTAGCTTAGATCCACCTCTTCCACAGGAGCCAAACCTTCACGGTCTGGGTAAGGCCCGCGTAGGCAAGCAGCGTCAGCAGCAGGATGGGCCAGTAGAGCGCCGGCAGGTGAACCAGGCCCAGCGAAGAGGCCAGCGGGGAGAACGGAAGCCACGCTCCGAAGGCCATGATGCCTGCCGTCGTCAGCATCAGCGACCAGCTTGCGCGGCTCTGCAGGAACGGAATCTTGTTGGTGCGAATGACGTGGATGATGAGCGTCTGTGTCATCAGCGACTCGACGAACCAGCCTGTCTGGAAGAGCGGCGCGTTGGATGGGTGCCAACACTTGAAGATGTGAAGCATGACGAAGAAGGTAGTGTAGTCGAAGATCGAGCTGATGGGCCCGACGAAGAGAATGAACCGCCGGATCTCGGCGATGTTCCAGGGCCGCGGTTTGGCCACCAGTTCGTCGTCCACCGCGTCGGTGGGAATCGGAATCTGCGAGATGTCGTAGAGCATGTTGTTGGTCAGAATCTGGATTGGCAACATCGGAATAAATGGCAGAAACGCGCTCGCTCCCAGCACGCTGAACATGTTTCCGAAGTTGGAGCTGGCCCCCATGCGAATGTACTTGAGGATGTTGGCGAAGACCTTTCGTCCTTCGATCACGCCACCTTCGAGCACATTCAGGTCCTTCTCCAACAGGATCAGGTCCGCCGACTCCTTGGCGATGTCGACCGCCGTGTCCACCGAGATGCCGATGTCGGCGGCGTGCAGCGCGGGCGCGTCGTTGATGCCGTCTCCCATGAAGCCTACGACGTGTCCTTTGCCCTGCAACGCGCGCACAATTCGCTGCTTGTGGGCCGGCGAGAGGCGCGCGAAGAGCGTCGTCTTCTCCGCCGCTTCCGCCAGCTCGGCGTCGGTCATCTTCTCCACCGCGTCGCCCAGCAGCATGGGATCGGGGGCGAGCCCCACGTCGCCGCAGACCTTGCGGCTGATGAGGTCGTTGTCGCCAGTGAGAATTTTCACGTCCACGCCATGGCTGTGCAGCGAGCTGATTGCGGTCGCCGCACTCGGCTTGGGCGGGTCGAGAAATGCGACGTATCCTTTCAGGACGAGATCGTGCTCGTCGTCCTTGGAGCAGGACTTCTTTCCATCGAGGTCCTTTCTTGCGACGGCAAGAACGCGGAATCCGTCGCCGCTGAGGCTTGCGTACTCCGCCTTCAGTCCCTCGATCAACCCGGCGTGCATGGGCGACAGCTTGCCATCCAGCTCGAACTGCGAGCACTGCTGGAAGATCTCCTCCGGCGCGCCTTTGGTGAGCAGAATTGCGTGGCCGTCCGGGTCTTCCACCAGCACCGACATCATGCGCCGAGTGAAGTCGAAGGGTATCTCATCCAGCTTCTTGAACTTCTCGATCAGTTCCTGCTGATGAAAGTCCGAGCTATTCAGGATCGCCGTGTCCAGCAGGTTCTTCAGGCCA
>Ga0224554_1001201_pt1 | contig 17230 bp, 13 predicted proteins | sample 714S22024metaG_FD_180666 | JGI IMG/M metagenome (GOLD analysis project Ga0224554, IMG submission 180666) | Peat soil microbial communities from Stordalen Mire, Sweden - 717 S2 20-24 | ecosystem: Environmental > Terrestrial > Soil > Wetlands > Peat | place: Sweden: Norrbotten County, Stordalen...
ATATCGAGGAACAAAAGCCACCGGAGCCAGACGATGACTTCAATGTGGTGTAATCGGCCGAATGGCCGATCGATCCGGCTCTTAACCGTAACCGAAGCCACCGCCTGTCAGGCGGTGGAACATTCACCCTCAGCGTATTGCGGAAGTCTGCGAGGTGCCGATATGGTTCTTGAGGATAGGCCGTCGTATTTCAGACATGCACAGATCTGTACCGCGTCGTTCAATGAATTGAGAGCCGCCCTCGAGAAGGCGTATTCGAATGGATGGAGCGCTTTCGTCATCGTGTCCCGCAGTTTCCAGTTAATTAAGGACCGTTGGAGTGTGCCAGCTCCATCGCAGCGACGCATCGTTAGCAGGCGATTGGAAGATTCATGCCAATGCCTATCAGAAAACGGCACCAGATTCCAGACCTCCGTGTTTCAGGGGCTTGGACCATCCGATGTTTTAAAAGAGCAGCCTGGGGATACGCTAAAGGGCGGGATTGTTCGGACAGTCCTTCGCCACGCCGAGCAGGCCGCAGGGAGGATTTGGTGAAGATTATGAGTATCCTCAACCGTCTAGCCCCGAAGGAGATAGTCCGAACTTGTAAGAATGCGATGATGGATTTGCGATACGGAGGATTCAGCGGCGGAAGCACACGAAATCTTTCGCCAGGAGCGAATGACAACGTCTCGACCGATTATGCCATTATGCCGCAGCTGTTCGCCGGGCGCATCAGCTCAAGAGATGTCTTGGTCGACATAGGTTGCGGCAGTGGCCGGGTTATCAATTGGTGGCTCAGCCAGGGCTTCACGAATCGAATCTATGGACTTGAACAACTGCAAGATGCCGGAGAGTCCACTCGTCAGAGATTGCGAAATTTTGAAAACGTCACGATCATCGTTGGCGACGCGATCGCGAGTATTCCTGACGACGGCACGTTCTTTTATCTATTCAACCCATTCGATGAGCCAACAATGCAAAGATTCGTCAACCGGCTACGGACCTTGGCGGAGCGGACACAAATCACCGTCCTCTACTATGCTCCGGTTCATATCAACGTGTTCGAGTCGGACCCCTTTTGGAAAGTCGAACAACTGGACATTCTGATACCGCAGGCTGGCCATTTCCTGGATCGACACAAGCGATTTGCGGTTGTCAAACGTGCTCACTGAAACGGAAGTACTGGTGGAGGATAGGTGTGGCCATCCTTCCTGAAGGCAACAAAACCGCTTGGCTGGGCCCGAACTGTCAAAGTTTATCGGCTCGTCTTTTAAGAGCGAAGTTGAATCATTCGCAACTACCGCTTGCTTAATGAGGAATCGCGCTAAAGAGCCGAGATGCAATTGTCCCTCTGATGTCCCTGAAATCGCTTATTGAGTCTTTGGCAAGAAACAGGTCCCCAAGCGAGTGGACTGCCGAGGCTAGGCGCGATTCGCGGGGAAAGTCTAACAGTTCCGAACCCCGCCGCGCTGTGACAAGCAGGTGCTTGAGAATCGTCAGTTTATTGACCACCGCAAACCGCTTAGTGGAATACTTCGGGGGGGTACGCAGCCCCGCTAGCCCATAGGCCATCAGGCAATTCGCTGGCTCGTCGACACCCAGCCACTTCACTTTGTCTGTCGTCCCTCCAAAACGGACGTTCACTTCCAAATAGTGCCACTCGCCAGTTTCGGGAGAATAGAGAAAATCAAAATGATAGGGACCCGAGAATTTGAAGAATCGGCTAAAGGCCGCAACCTTTTCAATCAGGTCTTCAGGGACCTGCATTGGACGAATCCGCAGGCTAAAGGCTTCAAACTTGCGGTCGACAAGGAAACCCTTCAGATTAAGCAGTTCCCCATCCTCGCCACTCGTGCAGTGCAGGAGGGCATTCGGAAGTGAAAGAAACGGCTGCGCCACAATGCCGTCTCCAAAGGCACGTATGCCTCCAATGAAATCGGCCATTTCGTTCGAAGAGCGGACAATCCGCACTTTGAATTCAGGTTCGACGGTGCGCTCCATCGAGGGCCGGAGGCAGAGGGGATAGTGATCGCTAACGATATGACGCACATCGTCTAATGCTCGAATAACATAGGTCGGCAAAACATCGAAGCCTAATTCTCGGGCCACCTCGATCTGACGCAACTTCGATTCAACCGCCTCCAGGCAACCTAATGAGGGCAACATGAGCTTGCAGGTGCCGCGGAAGCGATCGGCATTTCTGGCTAACCAGAGGCAATGCGTTTCGGAGAGCGTCGCAATGGCATCGGCATCAACCTCGGCGACATAACTCAGGACAGCGTCGATGCCTTCCGAGGTCCCGATCATGCTGGAATCCAGTGTTCTGAAACCGGAGAAGCAGGACCGCTGAAGCCAACCGAGCGGCCTAGTACTAGTCGGAGTGAGGAGGTAAACGGAGATGCCCATGGAGCGACAACTTCGCGCGATGGTAAGAGCGGGCGGCCCGAAAAACCCAACGAAAACGATGTTCCTAACCGGTCGCAAGGGTCTGCTGTCCATCCGCAAGGAGTCGTGGTTGACAAACCTGGTGACAGTTTTTTTTGTCCCTGATTCAGCACTTGACATGTAGCCTCACTTCTTCATGGCAATCCCCAACAGCGGTCGGCATTCACCACAACCCCTCCGGTGGAGACTGAGTCTTATTTTAATCGATTCTGAAAAAGTCGTTTTCGCCGGAATTTTCATTTGCCTCTCGGCTGCAAGAAATATACCAGTGTTTGCTTCTGTCCTTCACCTTTTTGAATCCAAGCCCCTGGTCGTGCCAGGCTGGCCGTCTGCCAGACCAAGAGGCCACCATTCTGCCCCATCCCACAGCGATTTCACGAACACTTCCCCCGTCAACTCCCCTCCGTCCAGATTGGTTTCGCCTGGCTGCCGCGTCTGTCTGAGTGGCAGAGGCAAACCCTCTATCCGCCCCAGCATGCTTCCGAATGAGCACCGTGTGAGATGGCTCTCCGCCAGCAGAAGCCAGTAGTGAGTTGGTCCCGGTAGTTCGAACGGTTCTTGCTTTATCTCCGAACGCCGTCGCAAGTGTTCGTCAATCGCCAGTGCCCATGTGAATGCGCAATCTGGCCAACTCCCGAAATTATCACAAATCAATTTTTCTCATCGTCCTTCGCAAGCATCCGGCTCTGGGTTCCGGCTGAGCTCGATCTCGGACGCAAGAACCACTTCAACCCGCGGCCCCTACAATGAGAACAACTCATGCCCACTGGGGCCATCATCGGAGCCGGCCCCCTTGGCCGCTGGCTCGCTCTCGAGGCCGCCCGCGCAGGCTTCTCGGTTCTGCTTGAAGACGTGATGCCCTGGAACCTGCACCACGCTCAGGAGGCACTTCGTACTGTACTCGGCCCGGACCCGCTGCACCGGTTCCACTTGCCCGTTGCCGTAGTTGGAGGCCAAAGATCTGCAGGTCAGCCAGGCACAGCATGTTCTCTTTTAGGTGCGGAAGTACCGCTTTGGCAATCGTGATCTCACCCGTCTGGTAGCCATCCATCTGGTTGCCGAACAGTACGTGTGTGCCGTTCTCCACCAGGGATACAAAACGGATCTTTGGATAGGCGCTGGAACCACGGCTTGCCCCTGGGAGAGAGAAAGCATCCTCGTTGGCCTTCTCGTCGACGACATTGAGCGTGCTGCCATCCAAGCTCACAAGCGGCCAATTTCGAAACCATGCGCCCCGCGTGCCGCGCACTGCAACAGGCTTGACCAACTCATTGTGTAACTGCCGCAGCGGCTCCCAGACCAGCCATGTACGGCCCCGAGAGATGCCCGATTTACCCGCAACACGAATGTTGACCGATGGATCGCGCAGCCACTGGACTGCCTACAGCAAACAACGCATTACCTCCCGATGGGACGACTGCATGTAGAGCGCCAGGACGATCATCCAATACACAACAACCTGAGCCGGAAGGTCGTGCCGGCGAACACTGGCTGTTCCCGTCTTCGAAAGCACCGGGCCGATGATGGAAAGAGGAAATGTCCTGGTGATTAAGCCAAGACTGATTTGTTCCGTGATCCGGGAACCTGGAGGGAGATCCGCAACCGTACGCGCCATCTGTGGCCTCCTGTCCTTCTCCCATATCGAACGCCACAAATCTCGTTAGGTGAACAGTATTAGGTCTAAGACTCATCACACACGCAGGTGCGGCTCAATCCCGAGTTGGGCAGTCGGTTGAGCGCCAACCGAAGCGCACGTTTGCAAGATAATTCCACGCAGTCACGATGAGAATAGCGATGCCATTGGCAACATAGCGATTCATCCCAAGCCAATTGAACTGAATGTTTAGAAGTACCACGCTCAGGATCATTCCGAAGGAGCAGATCGCGTTGAATTTCAGGAAACGGCCGAACTTCATCCGAAGCGATGAGGCTTTGGGTACGAGATTCGCGAAGGTCCACGCATCGTTCCAAAGAAAATTGTTCAAAATGGCAGCTTCGGCCCCGGCCACCTTGCTGCGAGTAAGGCCAAAATGAAGGGTTCGCGGATCGCTGAGCAGATAAAGCACTCCCATGTCAACGACAACCCCAGTGAGGCCTACCACACAGAATTTTAGAAAGCGCGAATTGCGCAACAGTGCAAAGCGCAGGCGGACGAGGTGTTCCAGGTACTCGATATATATGGACAACGAGACTTTGCTTTCGCCTTCCATCCGTTCGCGAAAAACATACCCACGTTCTGCGATCGTTCTTACATTCCCGCGCGCCAAGACCTCAATCAGAATCTTGTACCCCTTGGGATTGAGAAAGCGGCCGGCAATAGCGCTTCTTTTCACGAGGAAGTATCCACTCATCGGGTCGCTCACCCGGCCGACAACTTCTGGTAGGATTAGAAGGCCGATTAACTGGGCAGTGCGCGAAATCATCCGGCGGATAACGCTCCAGTCTCCCACGCCTCCATTTTCGACATGACGGCTTCCAACGACCAGATCTGTGCCCTCCCGCGACAAACCTACAAGGCCAGTCAGCACTTCGGGCGGATGCTGGAGGTCGGCATCCATCACGCCGAGAATGCGGCCCCGTGCGACCTGCCAACCTCTGATGACCGCCGTCGCCAGACCGTTTTCCGCGGTTCTCCGCATCACGCGTAGCTCGGGAATTGCCACGGCCTGGTCCAGTGCCAACTGCCAGGTACCATCCGGGCTATTGTCATCAACCACTACAATTTCGAATGTGAGACCCTCGATGGAGCGGAGAGTCTCACTGACAAGTTGGAGCGCGGCGCGGATGTTGCGAGACTCCTGGTAAGTTGGCAGGACAAGAGTCAGATCAAAGCCATCGGCCTGCGGCGAATCCTGGACTATATACGGTCCGGAGGGTGGATCGACCCATGCGGCGGGGCTGAGCGATGTTTTCATTCGGGCAGTATAACAGTCGTTATTGTGAGGGCTCGATTTTGAGAATGCGCACGTCCGAGTTCTGTGCGGCAATTGCAAATCCGCAACTCGGTTGTCCAAACACTGCCTGCGCTGCAAAGCTCGATTCATCGAGAAGAAGTGAAGTACGGTCCGGGTGTCGGTAGAGAAGAAGATAACTGGCGCCAAAACGATTCATTTGCTTTCGGATCTCTGGGCACTCCCAACGTTCAGAGCTATATTCCGACTCGACCAGGGCTAAGGTACGCCTATGGAGAAGATAGCCGGTTTCCTGGCCGTCCTGGGCGGCTATCGCGGCCACCGGATTAATGTGCAAATTTACCCAATCCGACAAGCGTTGGCCGTCAGCGGTTGGTTCTGCAAACAGGCCGGACAAATAATCTTGCCGCGATATCGGGCTGGGGTCCTTGAGATCCCGCGCATTTACGCCGATGTATCCTATCAAGAACATGCAGACAGTCAATCGAACCCAGATTTGTCCGCCTCTGAAATCTGCCCGCGACAACAACCAATGCAAAGCGAGACCGAGGAGCAGAAGATAGATGGGCAAAACCGGCAGGAACATTCTGGTTCCAAAGGAAATCACGGTTCGCAAGCCTGCATAGCAAAGGCCAGCCGAATAAACGGCTGCACATGTGAACAGCAAAGACCACGGCTCATCGGCTCGCAGGAGAGCAGCGGCGCCTGCCAGCCCGCTGCGGAAAAGCTGTCGCCCAAACAAAGCGCAAAGGCCTAAGACTCCAGCCAGCAAGAGGGCTTCCCAGAGTCCGGCTTTTACTGCGTGCTCGCCTAACAGAAGGTGCATTTGAGCACGCACGTAATCCGCTGACACCTGATGCAGGGGATTTGAGACCTGAAGCTCGTTTCCGCCCTTCCAGGTACCGGCCACCAGCACATTACGCGCCATCAGAGCGCCAGCCAGTCCAATTGGAATGAGCGTGGCATAAAGCTCGGAGGCGCCTATGCGATGACGAAGCCGGAGAAAGCGCAACCCTACGTAGAAAACGAGGGCAGCAATCAGGAATAGGCCCGCGTAGCGAATCCAGTACGAAAGACCAGCAAGAGTCAAGCCCACGATGGTCCATGGCACACGAACGCGCGGGCGCTGGTAATCCCGCCACGCCCACAGTAGCGCCGCGATCGATGCAGTGAAGATGAACACAAACATCGACTCGGTCATTACCGCTGAGGAGAAGTCCAAGTTGACGACATTGGTGATGAAGAGCAGCAGCATGGAGGCGCGCACGAACACAGTGATACGAGCCGCGATGAGAATAATTGCGAGCAAAGCAGCCGTGTCGGCAAAGCAGATTACAGACAGGATTCGAGCGGCCGCTTCAAAGCCGCCAACCAACCCGGATAGCATTCCCACCGCGATTGGATAGCCCGGAGGAAAGGTTGTAAGGGGAGCAGGAATCCGGCCGTGAGAGCGCTCGGCATCGAAGTAAACTAAATCCGTGGCGATGCCGTTCCCGTTTCTAATGTTGGCAGCGACACTCAGGTACTGGCAACTGTCATTCGACAGAGAACCTGGGCGAAAGGACAGCATACAACAAGCCACAGCCAATCCCAGCGCTCCCCACAAAAGCACCTCGACCAAAGGACAAGGAATAGTGCGAGGGATTGCAGCCGAGACAACCCGGCGAAGCAGGTTGCTCTTGGCCGGAAGTGGTTCGTTCTCTGTCATCTCGAATTGAGTCGCCAGGCAGGGATTCCTCTGCCGTGATTATTCTCTCATATCTCGTTTGCTATACTCCTTTTGTTGGCGAACGCCCCTGCAGTTCGCGCCAGGCACAAAGGCTTCGTCTGGAACACGAAAAGCAAGGATGACAGATGGAGTCGGGTCCCATGCTGAAGAAACATCATTATATTCAGTTCTCATTGTTGTTGTTCCTTGTGATATTTGCCCGGTTTTTCTTCGTCCTGGATCGCTATCCTCTCGTCAACGCGATCGACGAACCTGCGCTGAATCAGCCTGCAATCAGCTACCACGACGGTCATAGCCTTTTGTGGGCGCCGGCTCCTAATGCTCCATACGAGAACGAGTTATGGTTTTACCATGGCCCTTTCTATCCGCGATTCCAGACGTTCACTTTCCGTATATTGGGGATCAGTGAGTTCAGTTCACGGCTTCCGCAGTATCTCGCCTCGTCGCTTGCAATTCTCGCATTGAGTCTTGTTCTGATTTGCAGCGGGTTGCCCAAAACCGGAGTGCTGCTGCCGATTGCCTGGCTCGGTGACCGATCATCCATTGAGGTTCTTCTGGCGCGGCCAGAGGGCATCGCACTTCTCGCTCTGGCCGGGGCGTTCGTTGTTCTGATTCGCCGGCAATGCCTGTCGCAATGGCTTATGGTTTTTCTGGCAGGCTTCTGCACCGCTCTTGCCGCAGGGTTTCATCCCAGAGCCTGCGTTTTCGTGATCGGAGCCTTTGTGTTTCTGGCTGCTGATCTGGGACTGAGTGCATTCCGCCGTTTGATCCCGCTTTTCGTCCTGGGCGTGGCTATTCCAGTCTCCTTTATGCTATGGTGCGCTGTTCCGGTTTCACGCGCCGTGCCCGATATTCAAGCCGCGATGGCGCAACTGGCATGGCATGCTCACCTGAGCAATGCGGAAAACTTTGGCCACCTCCGCAAGGGTTTCACGGATTTTCGCTGGTCCTGTCCCTGGGTTTGGGCAGCCGCACTTGCCACGGTAGCGGTGACTTGTGCTGCCTTCGCACGGCGGAAGCCACTTCACCGTGTTGTACTGGCGGCCTCCTGCTTCGCATGTTGCGGCCTGATCATGTTTTTAACTTCGATTACGATGCATCCGCCCTATCTGGTCTTCCTCACGGTGTGGCCGGTCATCGCCGTTATGGCGCAGATCGAATCGGGTTCGTCGCAGCGCCGGCTCTTCCGGGTTATCGCTGCCGTGCTGCTTGTCGCATGGCTGCCGAGCATGGGGTGGAATATGATGCGCACACGCGAAGCCTACAAGTTTTATTCCGCTCTTTCCACGGCACACCTCGCCGACGAACTGGCCGCGACTATTCCTCCGGAAGCGCCGCTGATGGTCTCCGGCGACCTGTACATCGCCGCCCGCAGTCCCACCCGGAAGCCGTTCATCGTGCGGCAAGCGTCACCGCCCTCTGAATGGCCGTGCGATGCATGGCTGGCGCTTACTACATCGGCTGAGGTTCCGTGGAATGTTTCGCAACTGCCCGGACGCGTTGTGCACGTCTCGAACGAGAATCTGTTTCCCGGCTTTCCCTACAGCCCGAAGCTCACCATCCTGACCCCCTGTCAAGGCTTCTACTGATTCGATCAGGAGAGCCCCTTTCCCATGGAAAAGGGCTATGCGCTGCGATGATAGGCGCAGCCTCCAGAAGGGCGTCCGGCATAGATCGACTTGACTGGAAATATAACTGAATCGAAAGCGAGGAAGTGCGATTTGGAAGGCACAATAACTTCAGGAGTTCGGTTTTTATCGTCCGGAACCGGACGTTCTCCGCTTTGTCGCATTTCTGCTCGTCTTCTTTCACTCCACTTTGCCCTCAAGCAATGATCCCCGCGTAGTCCATTTGCTGCATGGTTTTTCTCCAGTCTATGATGCTTTCACCAATTCCTACGCGTTCGGCCTCTCTATTATCTTGCGCTGGCGATTGGCGTAATCTTCGCCGCGAGGCTCGACAATGTTTTTGACTCCATGGACAAAATAGGACGGTACGCCCTCTTTCTTGGATACTGGTTTCCCGTCGCCCATCCACGTACCAATCTGCCCACGGACCCGCTGTGGAGTATCTCCATTGAAGAACAGTTCTATCTGTTTGCCACGTGGAGGTTGAAGCACTTCAATCGCAAATCACTCTTTGGATTTTGCGTGGCAATGATGATTCTTTCCAATGTCTGACTGTATTTCCTGGGCAGGATATCGGCCATCGATATCAGTGTTTGGTTCGAGCCTTCTGCTCAATATCAGTGCATCGCCGGCGGAATCCTATTATGCCTTATTCTGCCTGGTAAGGTAATCAGGTTCATCGTCTGGCAAAGAATCGTATTGCTTGTTCTCGCCGTCGTTTGCTGGCTATACGCCTGCTACGGCCAGCACTGCCGTTTCGGCGGCGATAAACTGAACCCAGGCAATTGGTCGCTCATCGGAAGATACGCAGTGACCACGCTGGGCTGCGTCCTGCTGCTGCTTGCCTTTCTAGGAGCGGATCCAAAGCTGCTTCCGGGATGGGCTATCTACCTCGGACGCATTTCATTCGGCCATTATATCTATAATGAATTTGCGATTGCAGTGACAGATCGCCTCATCATCAGAAACCTCGCTGCACACATGAATTCGACGATTAAGTCGCTCGAAGGGCCCATATTCCTGCTGAACACCGGCCTGACGCTCGGATTGACTGTCCTGATGGCGGCTGTCTCCTATCGCTATTTCGAGACGCCATTCCTCAGGTTGAAGAAGCGCCATTCAGTCATTGAGAGCCAGCCGATTGGTGACGCCCGCTGATCATTCCCAATAACGCACCTGCGCATCAATGAGGGCATAAGGCGCGAATCCACTTCCATCTGCGTGGCCGCTGATGCCATTGAGCCGGTCAGGTCGTCAGGTCGTCAGTTGTTCGATGTTGGACCGCTTTAGCCACGTCCGGCAGGGGGCCGACCGCAAGGCCGTTGCCGCACTTGACAACACAACAGCCACGACGCAATTGGGGAAATGGCAGGCCGCTACTGAACATCTCAAACTCCCTGAATTCTCGGCAGGCGCTTCATTGCAAGTCTTGAGACTTAACATGAGCTATCTCAGGATTTCTCAGAAGACATTCCGAAAATGGTGCAGGGAGGGACTCGAACCGCCGACTTCCTGCTTGTAAGGCAGGCGCTCTAACCAAGTGAGCTAACCGCCCACGGATGGCCTGGGCGCCAACGCAGTCCATGATACCAGCGCAATCGGCCTCGCGCGCTGGGACTCGCCTGACTTCCCAGGGCCGACGCATATAAACTGCTAACTGCCTTGGGGATTTAGATAGGCGACAACGGGTATATAAGGTCCCGTGAATGCTCCACCGCCTAACAGGGGGCGCCTTCGGTTACGGCTAGAAGCCAGATTGACCGGCCATCACTTCCGCTTACGGCCGTTTTCGATGCAGGGTCTCCCCCAATTGCCACTGCAGTTCCCACGGCGCTTCAGCCTGCCACTCGCCAATCTTAATCGCAGCCAAAGCCAAGGGACAGATTGCGCGGTGCGACCCAGACCTCAACGTTGGTCAAAATCCGCGACCATAGAACAACTCCCTTCTGCGCTGAAGAACAGACCCCGTCCGGCGACCTCTCGCCACCATCCCGCACCGTTTGGTGCTCGGCGCAGACTGACGACGCCAAAGCGCCACGCGGACTTGTCGCCCTCGAACGGCTTCTCGGAAAGAAGGTCGTCATAACGGGGAACCGACCAGGTATGGTCGAGCACTTCATACTGACCGATTGTCCCCACCAGCCACCGATCGAAATGATCCTTGATGGTGGTTCCCGGAGGGTTTGGAAACAGAGCATTGATGTGGACCGTCCCATCCACATCTACCCTCGAAGGAATAGCCTCAACGATCCTGCGAAGCAGCTCGGTGCCCTCAATCCCTCCGCTCCAGAAATTGTCTCCGGCGCGAGCGGCGCTGTCCGGTGCGTAAGGAGGATTCGCGGTCAACAAATCACATGTGGATTCGATCGAGTTAAACAAGTCACTCAAGACGAATTCAGCATTTGTGGCATTGTTCAAGGCTGCATTGAATCTGGAAAACTCAATTGCTCGGGGGTTGACATCGGCACCAACGACCTCATGACAATGCCTGCTCGCCAGCAGCGCATGGACACCCGACCCAGTCCCCATGTCAAAACCTCTCCTTCGCGGAGTCCGTTTCACGAGGCCGCCGAGAAGATAGCTCTCGGGCCACAGCCACATGACCTGATTAATCGCCGTGTTTTTGTCAGCGCGATCGGTGGCGATATACAGCCCGTAACAGGGAAACATGCAAAGGTTTGATTGCACCGTTTTATCCTGCATCTCAACCAGATCCATCTCGACCGCGTCATCGATAAAAGACGAGGGGACATGAGCCCTGAGTTGATCAATTCCGAGTCGACGACCATCGATAAAGAGCGCTATGAGCGTATCTACAGGGTGACCGAAATCAAGCGGTCGTTCCGGACGAAACGTCTGCCAGAAGTTGACTCCCAGGCGAGGGAATACATCGACACGTTTTGCGCATCCCGCGAGGTCATAGCCGCAACGCCTCAGATGCTCGACAAAGCTTTGCATCCGCTGTGGCTGATCCAGGCGTTTTGGCGGCTTGACATCTTGAGTAACGGTAAGAAGACTCAATTGACACATCCTTCTTCCCTTGCAGGAGCAATTGCATTCATGGGCAGTTAACTACAAGGCCGAGCTTCCGTCAAAGTCAGTGAGGCTGCATCAGCGCAAGCCCCTGGTGTTGAACTGAGGGCAGGCAATGGAAGTATTCGGCCTCGAAATCTCACGGACTCCGGACGCCCGAGCCCCTGGCAATCGGCCTGCGCAGGTCATAATAAGGCTCGGCCTAACTTGCCAGGTTCATTTCGGCTGAGAGTTCCTTGAGTTTGGCCTCAATGATTGCTGCCATCGGCCGCACAGCGGGTTCTTCAAATATGCTGTTGTGATTACCACCGATTTCAAACTTCCCGAGAGCTCCCCTGACAACCGGCCTCCAGCCCAGAAAATCGTCTTGGTAGGGCGTGACCTTGCGGTCGCTTGCCATGATAATCACGGCATCGCCAGCGTAGGGCTTGGGCACGAAATTGTTATGGGCAATGCGGCTCGCCCGCCCAACGCGCTCCAGGATTTCGCCCAGGCGCGTGCCTTCCGCGGATCGAGCATTTGCCCAGTCGGCATCTGAAGGGAATTCTGGCAGTGGGGCGTTGGGGCTTCCAATGTCTGAACCGAGAGCATACTTTTTCACCGCTTTGAGGCGGCCTTTTGAATAGTCAAGCCACTGATTGGCTGGCGTTGAGAGCAACTTGCGCGAATGCAGGGCTGCACGCCCTGCAAAAAACTTTGCGTTGCGGACCAGCCGTTCACTTCTTGACATGTATTTTTCGAATGCAGGATTCAAGACGTCAATGATGAAAAGCGAGCCAACCGATTCGCCCATCTGTTCGAAGACCCGCGCCATTTCAAATGCCACTAATCCGCCGTAACAGCCGCCTCCGACATGGTAAGGTCCGTGAGGTTGAACCTTTCGGATTTCTTCAACATAGCATTGCGCAGTTTCTTCCACACTTCCGAACGGCTCAGAGCCATCGAGGCCCTTCGCCTGAAGAAAATAGACCGGTAGGTCGTCAGGCAAAGCCATTGCAAGGGCGCGCATGCTCAGCACGTTTCCACCGGCACCGTGGATCAGGAAGAACGGAATCCGTTTGGTCGTTCCTTTTCTCACCTGCACCATAATCTGAGTTTGATCTTCAGCTCTGTGTTTGCCGATCCAAACGGCAAACTCTTCAACGGTGGGGGCCTCCAACACGGCCCTGAGTGGCAAGGCTTCGCCTGAAAAGACTTGCTGCAAACGCAAGATCAATCGCAATGCCAGGAGCGAATGGCCTCCGATATCGAAGAAATTGTCGTGCCGGCCCACATGATCGAGATTGAGTACCTCTGCCCAGATTTCGGTGAGTTTTCTTTCCGTCTCACCCTGGGGAGCATCGTATGCGAGTGTGGTGGAGGGATCCGCCGCCGGGACGGGCTCTTTTTGATCCACATTGCCGTTGGATGTGAGCGGAGCCACGTCCGATTTCGCGAGGGTTGCAGCTGCCGAGTACGCCGAAAGATCGACGGAAATATCGGACTTAGAAAGGAGTTCCGCAATTCCAGCTATCGTCGGAGTTTCTAGAATTTCATCAGCAGAAAGGTCAACTTTGAATACGTCACTGATCCGGGACACGACCTTGTAAACCATCAGGTAGTCGCCGCCAAGATCAAAAAAACTGACGTTGATCCCGATATTTTTCACATTCAGCAACTCGGTCAAAATGGCGGCCAGAGCATCTTCCACGCTGGTGCGAGTGGCTGCAGTTGCTGCCGGGGCAGTGGCTGTCTTTTTCGAAGGGGCGGGCAGGCTCTTGCGGTCGACCTTGCCATTGGGAGTGAGCGGGAGCGACTCAAGCAGAACGAAATGCGCCGGCACCATGTAGGATGGCAGGCTCTGTTGCAGAAAGCTGCGCAGCTCTTCGGGAGCCAGGGAATTGCTCTTCGCCGCGCTCACATACCCGACCAGTTGCCGGTCGCCCGGTTCGTCCTCGCGCGCCAATACGGCGCAAGACTGAACCCCTGGGTGACTCGCCAGAGCGGCTTCAATTTCGCCAAGTTCAATGCGATAACCGCGGACCTTCACTTGGTTGTCGGTGCGGCCCAGGTACTCCAGGACCCCGTCTGGACGATAGCGAGCAAGGTCTCCGCTCTTGTAAAGCCGGGACCCAGGTATTTCTGAAAATGGATTAGGCAGAAACCGTTCCGCAGTCAGTTCCGGACGATTCCAGTATCCACGTGCCACGCCTGCGCCGCCAATGTACAGCTCGCCCATTTCACCCAAAGCCACCGGCTTCATCTCCGGATCGAGCACATAGAGCTGGGTATTGTCGATGGGGCGTCCAATGGGAACCGAGCCGTTGCGCGGATCATCGGGCTTGACCTGATAAACACAGCAGCCTACGACGGTTTCAGTTGGACCATATTCATTGATCAGCCGCGTCGCAGGCGCAGATTCTCTCCATAGCTTCAGTTTTTCGGCAAGCAGATTTTCGCCGCCGATGACAAAAACATTTGTCATGTTGTCCACTTCACCGGGAGAAAGCTGAAGACTAAGCAGTTCGAGATGAGCAGGAGTAATCTTCACCAGGCTGCGGCCCTTCTGGCGCTGCAGTGCCGTCAAAAGGCTTTGCGCTGCTGCGTCTTCTGGAACAAGCTCGACTCTTGCACCAGCCAGCAGCGGCGTATACAAACTTGTGACTGTGAGGTCAAAGGATATCGAACTATGAACTGGAACAGAGCCTCCGGGCTCCACAGCATAGGCTTTGATTGCCCAAGTCAGGTAATTGACCAACCCGCTTTGCAGAATCATCGCTCCCTTGGGGTTGCCCGTCGATCCCGAAGTGTACATTACATACGCCAGATTCGAGGGAGTCGACAGCAGTTCGGGATTGCTTTGACTCTCGCGTGCGATCGTTGGCCAATCCGAATCAAGGAACAACGTCCTTTCATGGGCAGGTGAAAACAGGTGCTCGCAGCGTTTCTGTGTCAGCAGTACCTGAACCGCTGCATCAGAAACCATGAAAGCGAGCCGTTCCTGGGGGTAGGATGGGTCGAGCGGTACATAGGCTCCTCCTGCTTTCCAAACGCCCAGCAATGCCGCCACCATCTCTGTCGAACGCTGCATGCATACGCCGACCAGGCTGTCGGGCCCGACTCCAAGTTTCCGGAGATAATGGGCAATCTGGTTGGCGCGCTGATTCAGTTCACGGTAGCTGAGCCGTTGATCCTCAAAAACTACGGCGATTGCCTCTGGAGCTCTCTGCACCTGGTGCTCGAAGAGCTGGTGTGCGCAGAATGCCGGGAATTCCGTGCGAGTGTCGTTCCACTCGTACAAGATCCGGTGGCGCTCGGCCTCTTTCAGCGAGTTCTCCTCACGGCGGTTCGCAATCGAACCGTTTGCCGTTGGCTCAACCATGGATTGGTCAGGGTCGAAATTCGGCGTCCTCACAGGTCGTGTCAGTTCCATCGCTTCTCCGATTTACATCTATGTCGCTCCGCGTTCATTTTCATTTGGCGCAATCAGCGCAGAATTCCTGCTCCAGCTCATAGCGAGTAGCCAATCATCTCTTTCATGATTTCATTCGTTCCGCCATAGATCCTTTGGACACGGCTATCGGTCCACATGCGGGCAATCGGATATTCGGCCATGTATCCGTAACCGCCATGCAGTTGTACGCAAACGTCGACCACACGGCACTGGCACTCGGTGAGCCAGTACTTTGCCATTGCCGCGGTGACCGCATCCAACTGGCTGGCAATGAAACGCTCGATACAGTGGTCGAGGAAAACACGACCAATCTGCACCTCGGTCTTGCATTCGGCCAACTTGAAGCGCGTGTTTTGAAAATCAAGCAGCGGCTTACCGAACGCGATCCGCTCCTTGACGTACTTGGCAGTGATAGCCACGGCCTGTTCTGACATCGCGACTGCGCTCACTCCAATGGAAAGGCGCTCATAAGGCAGCTGCTGCACCATCTGGCTAAACCCCTTGCCTTCGGAGCCGAGAAGATTCGCAACAGGGACACGCACGTCGCTGAAGAACATTTCGCAAGTATCCAAACCGTTCATTCCGACTTTGTCGAATGCGCTGCCGGTGCTGTATCCTGAAACTCTCTTTGTTTCCACCACGATCAGCGACATACCATGGAACCCAGCCGCCGCAGGATTGGTCTTGACCGCGACACACACAAGATTCGCACGCCTGCCATTGGTGATGAATGTCTTCGACCCATTGATGATGTATTCATCGCCCTCGCGGCGCGCACTCGTTTTGACTCCTGCCAAATCCGAGCCGGCTCCCGGTTCAGTCATCGCGATTGCGGCCACCAATTCACCGCTGCACATTTTTGGCAGCCATTCACGTTTCTGTTCTTCAGTGCCGAATGCGAGGATGTAATGTCCGACAATACTCTGCACTCCAGAACCGAAACTCACTCCTGCCTTCGCGAGTTCTTCAATCACGACGGTCTCGTGCGCGAATGTTCCTCCGCCTCCGCCGTATTCTTCTGGAACGTCAGGAAGCAGGAGGCCCGCCTTCCCGCTCGTGGTCCATGCGTCTGGATCCGGTCCGTGTTGCTCGCGCCAAAGAGCCTGATGTGGCACAAACTCATCCTGAACAAACTGGCGGACCGTCTTGCGGAATAATTGCAACTCCTCATTCATCCATGACGATTGATACGTAGTGCGCGACATTGTGCTCCTTTCAATGAGTGCCCGGATAATCGGAATGAGGCAAAGCTTCTTGCCACCTGGGACTTTCTGGAATTGGCGATGCCTGCGGACCTGCGTTTGAAATGCCAGCTCCGAATTCAATCGCCAGGAACCAGGGCTACTGAATAACAAAAGCTCTTAAGGCTGTACCGATCCTCTCGAGCTGGCAATATGGCGTCACAAGCCTTTGCCGCGAATTTGTAAAGACATTTGAATCCCGTTTTTTGGAGTCTGGTTTCCTGCAGCATTCATCGGAATCGGTGTCGGTCGGGAATCAACATCGTGGCTGCCCCAAAAATACAACAAGAAAACCTCCCTGAGATTTTGCCAAGGGATAAAGCTACCTTTGATGCCCGTCATTAAGAGAATGATATACGTTGTCGAGTGCCCTCATTCTCTTGGCGTTTTGAAAGTAGTCCCCTGCGGTCCCATTTTCGGGTTTTTCTTTTGGCCTCCATTGAGAAATCCGTGTCGAGTCCCCAGTTCAGTTTCCGCTCCAACTCCCATCCACCCAGCTGCTGTGAAGCACACTCTGAAATCGATATTGCTTCCTGATCCGCCCTCCAGAAAGGTCCCCAAAACCGAATAGTCGGCTGTGGGTTTATTCTCCGGTTTGATCGCCGGGGGGTACAATACCCGTTTTGTGTGAGGTGGTTAGGGTAGCTGGTCATGGGTTTTCGAAGCTCGGTACCTTGCGCCAGTGGTTACTGTTGGCACTGCTTTAGAGTCCCCGATAGGGGATCGGTAGACCCCTCTCCTTCAGGCGACGGATGGTACCAGGCTTGTATCGATGGAAGACTACAAGCGTGGCAGCCACACTGTGTGGGACTGCAAATATCACCTGG
>Ga0224554_1001202_pt1 | contig 17195 bp, 19 predicted proteins | sample 714S22024metaG_FD_180666 | JGI IMG/M metagenome (GOLD analysis project Ga0224554, IMG submission 180666) | Peat soil microbial communities from Stordalen Mire, Sweden - 717 S2 20-24 | ecosystem: Environmental > Terrestrial > Soil > Wetlands > Peat | place: Sweden: Norrbotten County, Stordalen...
GATGTGGACGATTACCTCCTCGTGAGCTTGCAAATCGTACATGTAAACGATCGGATGCTCGGGCAGGGAGATGGCCTCGTCCCCTTTTTCGGTCGACGTTTCCTGGTCGTAGTCGGCCTGTTCTTCCCAAAAGGATGCATCGGCATGAAGTTCGTCTTTCGATGGCCTAGCAATGCTGGTGTGGTCCATGACCAATTGGGCCGGGCGCTCTGGATCGACAGGGACATGATATACTTCAGGCTGCCAACTGTTTTCCGATTCCCTGGTCTGTACCCATGCGACTGCGGTGAACTGTTCTCCTTCTTTCTTCGTATACTTATGAAAAAGATCGAGGTGTTCCTGGAACTCTGCGTTAAGTTCGCGGGTTTCGGTGCGAATGCCGGCATCCTCCAAAATATGGGCCATCATTTTCCCTCGAATATCGCAGTTGTGGAAATATGTTTTTTCCTCTGTGCGCTCTCCCAGCAGCACGGCAGCCATTTCCAGGTCCACACTGGGCAATCCGTAGCGGGTGGGGCTGCTTTCTTTGATCCGTTCCACAAAGTACGGAGCCCAACGCCTCAGTTCTTTGTCGAACCTGTAAACCCACTTGTTGGGCAACTCCTTGAGCAACAATGTCAAAGCGTCCTTGAAGGCCCCCAAAGTCTGAACTTTTGTGCCCTTCGGATTCCTGGCGATGTCCAAGAGGCTCTTCAGCTGGCGCTGCAGGCGCTTCAGCTCCGGGGTTTTATCCTGCTGCCCCTGGCAGGCCAAGAATAAGGCATTTCGGTCTTTTTCGCTGATGTGTCGGTGCTCAACCTCCAGGAACATCTGCGTCGTGCGCCTGGACGACTGCACGAGGTCCTTATTTTCCAAAGTGCAATTCTTCAGCAGGGTAACTGGTATTTTTAAAGTCATAGCTTGTGTTTGATTCTATACTGTGCCCGGCGCTCCAGCGGGTTCAGTGGGGCTGTTGTTGTTCACCCAAGCGATCCGACAAGGCTGATTCCAGAACTCCTGACATAGAGTCAACACGAGGGATCTGGTTTTGCCTCGATATTCCAGGGTTTTTTCTGTGTTTTGAGGCTCGGAAAGGTGCGAACTCAAACCTGTCCGCTTTTTTCGCGCCTGGGCTTACGCTGCGACCAAAATATGGACGCTGATTAATGCATAATCGCAATTTGTTTGCGATGGACCTCCCGGCGAGGCCTTAAACCGTCGCGCACCATTATGCGCTCCTGTTGCGCCGCACACACACAAGTCAGGGGTAGCAGAATTGTGATCGACAGCTTCCATCTGGACGAGTTCTTGAACAATATATCCAAGTGAAATTCCGGAGTTTAATTAGAAATATGTAAACGAATGGAGGGCGCGTTTTATCAAATGGGATTCTGTAGAAGTTTCTCCCACACATAAAATCATTTGGCCGGATATTGTTTATCAACGTTTTCAAAATAGGTAGTAACGTCAAATCCTGAACATTTTCCATTCTCCTGTCGAAACTTGGTTGCGCGTTGGTTCAAGCCTTTGGTTTTGTAAAGCTCATACAGCTTGACGGGTTCCTGCGAGCCAGTATTGCCGGCGTCTTCAAGAACATCGAGGCACCAATCGAGTTTGCCATTCTGAAATTCCGAGTCCGGCAGTTTGACCAAGTAATCATGGATGATGTTCCAGCAATCAAAGTCCGGGCCAGAAAGCGCCATTGTGGCATTAAAATAATTGGTCAGGTCCTTGATGCTGATGCCGCTGGCCTTGGCCTGTATCCATTTGTTTTCCCTTCTGACTTTCAACACGTCAACCAAATTGGTAAGCCACGGCCCGGCATCGTTCCTGGCGAGCTGGCACAAATACCTTTCCCTGAAATCTTCGGCGTTCAAATGTGTTTTCAAGATGCTGCCAACCTGTTCAACCCCAAATTTCAAAAGTGCATTGCCGGCGCTGGTATGCACGATGTTGGTGTCGTTCCATAAGTGTTCCAAAACCGGCAAGAGGCTGACGATTTTCCCGTTGCCGATGGCGTCGGCAACGGCCGCCCGGACTTTGGGCGCAGTATCCACGGCCCCGTTGCGTAATGCCTGCTCCGCAAACCCGGCCGGGAAACGCGGAAGCAAACCTACCGCGCTCGCCCGGATGTTTTCATCGTCGTCTTTCAGCAACTGTGCGAGCGAGTTTGAAACCGCGTCATCATCCATGCCAGACAAAGCGCGAATGGCCGCCAGCCGGCGGGTTGAAGACGGCGCTTTGTTCGCAACCTGTATCAACCGGCCGACAAACGGTTCCAGCACAGTTGTAGCCGTGGGTTCCATCTCAAAGCAACCTATAGCACTCGTGGCCACCGGCTCATTGGTGTTTTCGATCAAGGGCAAAAGCGCGCTCAACACGCGGTTGCGCTTGAAATCATCGCTGCGCCGCCAATCTCCAAATGGCTCCCCCTGCTTCAGGCTCATTTGATCCAGTTTGCCAATCGCATAAAGCACATTGGTGGGATTTGAATCGCTCAGCAGCCGATTGAGTTCAAACCAGTGCGCCTCCTTGACCGAAAGGCCGTCGGCTAGCGGTCGCGCGTCTAAAGTTTTCATAGCCCCTTCATCACCGGTTCGCGGAATATCAGCGATCTGCCGAAAAACATCGGGCGCAACCCTCACGCCTTCGGGTGGGGAATAATAACTGTCCGGCTTGTCCATTCGCGCGGCATAGACCAGATAGGATCGTCCAACTTGAAAGGTGAGTGCTGCCGGCGGGGAAGGTCCAGACCAAGCCATCCCATGTCCCCAGCCGGAATAATGTTCAACGACAACCTCAGGCAAAGCCTCGCCTTTCAGCACACTGATAACCTTGAACTTGCTGGCGCTCACCTCCATCTGCGATATATTAAATGCCGCATTGGTAATTCGTGTGTTTGAAACAACCTCCCCTTTGAAAACCAAGTCCGCTTTCCTTTCCAGTTCCTCCAATCGGCCATGCGGTTGGATATAAACGCTGGCGGGAATTTTGCCGGTCGTCAGCGCCAGGCCAAACTGCCAACCGGAGGCGATGGCCATTACACTGCTCAAGCCGGCAGGCATGGATGTCTGGCCGAAGTAGTTGCCACCCCACGCCACAACCGTCCCGTCCCGTTTGAGGGCCACGCTCAGGTGCTCATCCGCTGCAATGGCGGTGACGTCGGTCAATCCCTTGGGCACGTTCGCCTCCCCATAAATGTTGCTGCCCCAGGCGACCACCGTGCCGTCGCGTTTGAGCGCCAATTCCTGTCCGTCTCCCGTGGAGAGCGCCGCCACATTGCTTAAAACGACTCCGCCAACCGAGACCGGATCGGCGGACGCGTATTGGTAAAAGGGATTTGCATTTCCCAGGCTCCACACCGAACCGTCTTTTTTGACCACCAGCGGATTATTTCCCATGGACGCCACCGCAATCACGTTGCTTAAAGACTGGCCTGCGACTTTCACCGGCTGAATGTCCGCCTTGGAACCGTTGAAACGCAACCCCAACACGGTGCCATCATTGTTTATTGCCAGATGATTATCGTAGCTAGCATAAGCGACCGACACGATGTTGCTCAAACCGGCCACCTGGTTGGTGCTCAGCAGATTGCCGCCCCATGCGGCAACGGTTCCATCACGCCTGATGGCCCAGCAGGAATTATCGTTCTCCACCGTCACCGAAACCACATTGCTCAGGCCCGCCGGCACATTTTTTACTCCCAGCCAGCCGATGCCGAAGGTGAATACCGTGCCATCCTGCCTGACCGCCACCCCATTTCCGCGCCGGGCGGCAATGGCGATGACATCGCCCACCATTTCGTTGTCTCTTTCAATGACCCCGTTGGTTTGTTTCGACTGAGGCGTTACGAGCGAACCACCATTGCCCCACCAAACGATTTTACCAGTCTGCCCAAAGCAACATTGGAGGGAGGCAAGCAGCAGGAACAACGCGAAAGCTTTCATGATGATTCAGTTTGCAAGCCAACTATTTGGCCGGCGTCACTTCGGGTTGCTGGAATTTCACGTCAAAATCATCCGGGCGCAACGGCCTCCCCCGCGCATCACCGCGCGAAATGTAAGCGTTGCGTATCGCCTCCTCCGCCAGTTTGGAGACATTCGGATCGGGATCATGGAGGAGCGTCTTAAGCGTTTTCACCCCCTCGTCGGTGCGATTCAAGGCCAAAGCATAGATCGCCTGGCCGCTGACATAAGGAGAGGGATGGGTGGCCAGCGCCACGAGTTTCGCGGTCAGCGCGTCACTGCCGAATTGTTTCGCGAGAATCACGCCAGAGAGTTGGAGTTGGAGAGCCTGGTTGGTGGATGCCAGCAACCGCTCGATCAACGGCCTCAGATCCTCCGCGCTAAAATCTTCCGCGCGCAGGGGGCTTCCAGCCGGGGCCGGGCCCTGGCCGGAGTAGCCATTGGCAATGGTCTCAAAGAGCGGCCGCAACATATCCGGGGAGGGATATTTGAGCAGCACCTTGATCGCCTGCACCCCTGCGTCCGTGCGATTGGATGCCAACACCCTCATGGCTATGGACCTGGTGTCGCCACGCGTGTTGGAATCACCGGCGATGGCGATGAGCCGCGGGGTGAGGGCAGCGTCGAAGTAATGGAGCGCCAGCCATACGCCGGCCTGCCATTCGCCAGGATTGTCCGTCGCCAGGGACCGCTCAATGACCGGCTTCAACTCTTGGTTGTCGAATTCGTGGGCCAGGAGCACTTGTTCCAAGCCTGTACCGTTCAAACCATACTTTGTCGCGGCCTCGAGAATAGTCTTCCGGCTTTCTTCCGTGTGCGGCACGTAATCGGCCAGCGCCGCGGTGGCCCAAAACTTCGCGTTGCCCCCTGCAGCACTCATGACCTTTAGCAAAATCGGCACGATTTCAGGACTGCAAGTGTACATCAGCTTCCTGACCAAATCTTCCGACATGCCGGATGGCTCGACATTATTGGTCAACCCCTGGATGTAATCGTGCATCTCCGATTCGGTGCGCGGCAACACGGTGATACTGATCGGGTCGGATGTGGGGTATCCGGGGTCATATCCGTAAATACCCATGACCTCGTACCGTCCAGGCTCTTTGATCAACGCCCAAAGATTCAGGGCGATGACCTTGGAAAAGGATTCGCCAGGGTGCAGAATACGTGATGCACCCAAGCCACCCATCATACCGGGCTGGAAATGTTGACGCGGGTCGGGAACACTTTCGCCAGCGGCCCTCTTGGCGACGAGTTTGTATTCGCCCATGCGTCCGCCCCGATCGTAATTTCGCTCTGTATATTTGTAATCCGTCGTCCCATGGTTGCTGACGATCAACTCGACGGGAATCTCGTCGCCCTGTCTGATAATGTTGGTCGGGCCGCGAATAACGAGCGAGAGGCCCGATTCATCCCCAGCCTTTGCCGAGCCTGAGAGCAGGTGCAGGAGAGAAACAAAAACCAATACTGCAGACGCTGCCTTTGCCACTCCTCCAGCGCTCCGAAGGCCGCAAATGCCTGCGCCGGTTGGCTTGGCGACCGTTGGCACCCGACGAAGAGAACCGCACCATGTTAAATGGAGTCGCCCCGGGCTGGGCAGATGAGTGATTGTGCGCATGCTTTGCATGATTATGCCTGGTTGGGAAGTGTCCTGATCACGGCTTCTTAACTGGAATCTTCATCTTGGGCAACTTCAGCGTTCCCTGCCAGACATGATAATTTAGAGGACTGGGATGGTCCTTCGGGGGAGTGAATGTAGCGGACAAGAAAAAGTCGCTGGTCGAATTTGGCGGAATGATCCAGCACCCACCGGGCACAAATACTTCCAAACCCTCGGGCTTCGATTGAGGACCCAAAAGCATGTCGGCACGCACGCGCACGGTTGATTCGCAAGGCAACGTCACCCAGTAAGGGTTAGCCACCGGTCCACGGATGGCGACTGGTTCCTGAGGAATGGGTTGGTCGAGCTTGTCGCGCATTTCAAAATGCAGATCGGTTCGGATGCCAAACTCGAAATAGACCTCAACGGGGTTGGCCCAACCGCCCGGAAAGACATGTTGTAACTCAAGATACACCCTGGCGTGATTGGCCGCGCTTGGGCTGCGGTCGTCATAAACCAGCAAACGCCCGCGTAGCGCATAATCGGGACCATCACTGACCGTTTCCGACCACTCGCCGGTGGCGATGAGATTTGTATCAGTCTGCCCAAAGCAACATTGGAGGGAGGCAAGCAGCAGGAACAACGCGAAAGTTTTCATGACGGGCGACCGGGCGGCGGTTGCCAGAACAGAGACGCAAGGTTCTGTTTTCATCATAATTTTCACATGTTAGCGTTTTCTTCGCGCATGGCTAATTTGCTGCGAGGGCGTGAATCTCCATGTTGATCTCAAACGGCGTTTCCGGCGGGGCGGCCGTCGCCTTTTGCACCGCGTCCATAAAATCGCTCGCGGATCCGCGTGGAGACTCCCCGGGGTTCGCCGACACGCGATTGGTATAAATGGTCTGTGGTCCGAGTTGGACCCGCTCGTCCAATTGCCAATCCCAATACTGCCGCGCGTGATGAGCCAGGAGGGTGAAGCTCAGACAAACGCCGGTTGACTTGTCGTCCTTGGCGGCTTTGATTTTCACTCCAGGCCCGGTGGAATAGCGCGTAAAATTCGTCGTCAAATCAAGCAGATCCTCCGCGCGTAGCGGCTTGTCTTTGAGAGCTCCAACGCGCGCCGCAAATGCCTCGGAGGGCTTATCGCTTTCGGGGGACCATTCGACCAGTGTGACCTTGGCACACTCTCCTGGAGCAACCGGCGTGTTCCTCGGTTGCGGGAGAGCCGGGGATTTCGCCTGCACGTCGAGCGATTTGGAAGCGGTGGCCGACGAAGGGCTATTTGATTGAGCCATACAAAGGTCGGTTCCAAAAACAACCATGCAGATTGTAACCAAACCCATCGTTATTGTCAGATCATGCTTCACTTCTTCACCTCGATTTTAAAGGGTTTGCTGGGATGTCGCAGCAATGTTCGCCCAAGCCCCGCCGACACCAGGTTCACTCTTTATGACACCGAAGGCGAGCCTTTCTTAGACGAAAAGGAACAATTTTTCCCAAACGGGTACGGACAGCAGGCCCCGGAATTGAACCTGCGACCGCCGAGCCGTGCGCTGCGCTCGACCCGCAGAACCCCACTGCCATGGGCCTAACAATGCCCGCCTGGACAGCCTCCAGGACCAAGCGTTCATAATAGATTAGACGCAAACCTCTCGAAATTACTCCGGAAAAACATCGGGCCTTTCGCGTTTGGAGACGCAGGAAGGTGCGAACCCAAACCTGTCCGCTTTTTTGGCGGCTGGGTTGACGCTGCGCCCAATATGGACGCTGACAAAAGTGACGATCTCTTTCCCAATCTTCGGAACCCGGAAGGCACTCAGATCATTAACGACCGCTGCATGGTCAAAACTCAGGATGGCCACTGCCTGGTCATCGTGTCCGGGATCGTTCTGGTCCATTATGCGTCGGCGGATCGATGGCTGAGGCTTACGCCATGGTTCATCTCGTCGAGCAAGGATGGGCCCGCCAGCAAGATGTGGCCCGGGTGTTTTGTTGCTCGGCACGCACGGTGCGCCGGGACCAGCAACGATTTGGGGATGGCGGCCTGGCGGCCTTGGGCTGCGGCAGCGGATACCCCAAAGGGCGCTTGCGCTTGCCGGCCGCACGCACTGGCTTGATTGACCAACTCAAGGCTGAGGGCCATTCCAATCGGGAAATCGCACGACGCGAACTCCCGTACTTTTTTTGGAGTTTAAGGTGCAAAACCCGTATTGTGAACACCTTCAGAACGAAACGTGGAAAATCAGCGAGATCGTTATGGCCTCCAGGAACGGGCTGTTTTTCCTCGATGTCCTGTCTTTCCAGGGATCTCTCCCAGCTGTTGTAAACACGGCCGAGTCGTCCGAACTTCCCCTGGCGACAAATCTACCCCACATTTGTCGCTTAGATTTGACGATGTGGTCAGGATCTGATCTGGACGATTTGCGCTGTCTGTCCCGGCGCGCAGAACACAGATCATTATTTGCAAGTCCCTCGTAAGCAATGGTCCACCGGCGGCGCGCAACCGGTGACCTGGGCCTGTTTTTCTCAAGGTGCCCATGTGGTGCCGGGGTTCCCCGCTAGCACACGACCGGACTAGAAGTGGTTTGGGATCTCGGCCGTTCTCCCAACATGCAATCAAGGCACGAAATAAAGAGAAATCATTGGCCGCTACCAAGGCGGGCCTTCGATCGAACTTGCCCCATTTTGTACCAGCAAACAAACCTCGCGTTATGAACGAGTTGCCTTCTCATGCAGGCTCTGGATGGAGAGGTATAGCCCAAGCCTAGGAGCCATTCTTTGGGTTTTCCCTCAAAGTACTGGGCGATCTGCTCTCTGCTGGCTGGTTTCCCAGCAATTTGGCTTAACCATTCCAGGAACTCGCGCATCCCAGCAGCGGCATCCGCATTCAATGCCCCCAAAGTCTGTTCAAATGCCTCCCTTTCCCTCTTCTTGAGTCGTGCCGGTTTCCATCGTCCGCTTCTGAACTTGGCTAACACCAGAGATAATACCCAATCACTTTGTTCGTTTATCTGATAGGGTGGTATCTCCAGTGCGACACATGTCATTCTCTCCCAATGAAAAAGGCAAATGGCCGACTGTTTCCAGTTTAAGTAGGGATTCCCATCGCTGTCCAGCCGCTTGCGATTAGCAGCAGCCATAAACAGTAATTCGTCGTTTTGTTCAACCAGTTCTTTTGCAGTAATAAACATGAATGCATTATATGTCCTTTTTGATCAAACGCGCGTACCTTACAGGAGGTTTTTAGGCTGGTGCTTTCCGATGACCCGAAAGTGTAGAAGATTGCTCCCATCAAGCTGTGGAGCTGCTGCTTGTGAGCCGCGAGTTGGAGGACTTATTGTTCGTGCAAGTGAAGTGTGATGCCGGGGACAAATGGTAGAATAACGATAGTTCCCTATGGTGAACTCCCCAGCAGATTAGGGCTAGTTACGTGCAAAAGCCTAACTGGGAACACTTTCCGCCCGAAACGCGAACAACTGGGAGATTCTTAGGTCCGCCAGGAACCGGCTGTCATTCCTTTGTGCCCAGCTTTTCCACGGGCCGCTCCAAAGTGTTTTTCAATGCGTCCGAGTCGTCCGAACTACCGAACTTTAGCGTCGTTACTACCTAAAGCAGCCACACGGCCTCAATAATTTGGATCGCTGAGCACTTCCAGGCGCGGTGCAGGTAGCTTAACAGGAAGCAGCCATTTCCACCTCTGGACGAAAGCTGACGAGGAGCAGCACCCGTTGATGTTACCTGAGGCTGCGATTTGATCGATATAGTGTACTCTGGCGGATGACATGGCCGCTATGGCGCATGTATAGCCATTTCTGTGGAGAAAGGTATCACCAACTCTCAGGGCGTTCGCAAGGCTTTTCGGCAATGTTGGAGCTTGGCCGGGTATTTTATATGTATTGGAAGTAGGCAATTGGGCAACAAATGTTGCGCGCCACTCCAGACGCATGCTGACGGTTTTGTCCCATTCAGTCCTATCCTCGGGATTGTAGCGGTCGTCGATGATTTCGAAGCTCGGTTTAAAACCAAAAATATCCTGCTCAGGCACACAGTGTGAAATGCTGTTCGATTGGTTATATGCAAGCCATGCGTTGCGTGGCCCGCCGTTCGTCATGGTTGGGTTCTTAAGGTAGACCAGGCGGTAGATGGCAGTGCTGGCTATATGCCTGATTTTTAGTAGCATATCTCCGGGTGGCGGCGTGGTGATTCTTTTGGCCATTGTTTAGTGTTTGACAGTCTAAACTACCATGGATATTCGGGCGAACGCTTCGGTTTTTGAAAACTCGTCGCTCCGTCTCGCTTCTTCCAAAGCAGATAACCCTTTTTTATCAAGTGTGGCTTGAAGATCCTGGATGGTTACACCCCCTCGAATCTGATAAAGATGCTGAAAGCTCGCCGCACAATGTAGCGCTGTGACTTTGCTTCTCAGGCTTCTGACACTCGCCAACTGTTGCCACGTCGCCCCTCCAGTAACCTGGTCCAGGTGCCCATGAATTGCAGCGTAATGTAAGGGGCTGATGGGGTCTGCCATGAAGTGCTTAGGCATGTCGGGACAACGGCTGAGCTGCTCCGCGGTGGCACCACCGGGTATCTGATCTAATACTCCTAATTTTGCTGCTAGCGCCAGAACCGAAATCAGTCCTCGCTCGTCGAGGGTCATTTGGTGATCCAACCAGATCGCGGGGCTACTTTCGGTCTTGGGCATCTTGCAGAGTTTTGCTTAAGCTCACCGTGCATTTCTTCGGCTGTGGTGATGGGAAAGCGGCATTTTTTCATAAGTTTTCTTTTCTAGATTGTAGTGCGCTTTCTTTGAGTTTTCTTAAATTTGAGAAGTACAGGGGCGCACAGCGTTTACTCGGTGAACTTCTACCTCAAGTTTCGACCGCTTCCAAAAATCCGGCTTCTCCCTCCGGTCTGACACCACAATTTTGTCTTACAAGGAAGGTCTGGGTAAACGGAGTGCCCGATGCCATATCTTCTGGGTCCTTGAGCACACGTTTCCAGATCCTGCGCGGTGTTCAAGCAGGACTGGGCGGCTGCCCGGAATTGATCGATGATGGCTTGGCGCTTCGAGGCCATGCAGGAACGCGAAAGCGGGCTAAGACTCGGCGGCGTGTTTTGAGCCAGTTCTTAGGTGAACGCTTGGGTAAATCCGTGATGTCTGCTCCATTTCGTTCGGATCCGAGCACCTTCCGCAACAGCCGAAATGCCCCTTGGGAGGTGACATTGCCTGTCAGGTACTTCGTCTTCGGGTAGATTTTTGGAAGGCAACGCAGAAACTCACGCAGGAGGGCCTCTCCCAACCCCTGGCGTTGATAAACTTCTGAGATTTCCAGGTGCTCCAGGTGGATCGTCACCTTTCCGCTCGGGCGCCACCAAAGCGATCCGACTGGAATGCCGGACGGGTTCTCGATGGCGAGGTTCCCGTTGTCCAGCTCCGGGCGGATGACTAGGCGCCTGCCGGGGATGCGAATGATTTCTCTCAAAAGGTAGCGTTTTATTGGGCGCCTCCAAAGTCCAAAGCGACGGCCTTTCCTTGGTACTTCGCGCAGTTAGACATTCGATCGTCCCAGGGACGCTGCTCCGGGTGCTCCTGCTGCAGCTCGGACATGAGGGCCATTAGGTCTGTGGCCTCTTTGAACGTAATGTTCATGTCGGCCAGCGGCATCAGCAGCACATCCATCTCGGACTCGCAGGCGCAGTTCTCGCCGCAGGCAACGATCTCCTTTCGTGGCCCGTGGCAGGGACATGTCTTCCTCCTAATTCTTCGGGGGAGAATGATCCCAGGCTTGTAATCCAGCACGGGCAGGCCTGCCTCCAGCTTGGCGTAGGCACGCTGCAGTTCCGCCTCTATCTCGTCGACGACCCCAACCTTCGCAACCGTATTTGATCCTACCTTGAAGATTGCGGCATACCCTCCCCCGCCCAGGTAGCGTGCCCTCGACCAGTCGATCGCTCGGATGGTCTTTGGTTCCCGCTGCTTTGGCTTTTTTGTAATCACTTTAACTGCAGACCGCTTCGGTGAGCGGAAGAGTTGCGTCTCCCCAAGATGCAATGAGAATTCTCACTTAACTGTCTCGGTTAACTCCGCCAACTCGCCTCGGAGGATGGCGGCCTTGATTTTTTGCGCCTCCTTCCTGCCCTTTGCGCCGGCAAATTGCCGTGTGCGGAGCTTTCCAAATTGCACTCCGTATGTCCCTTTTAGGCATGTTATAGTTGGAACCCCTCCAATGGTTTGGTTATATCGGTTTGCCATCCTTTCGAGATGGGGCTCCACGAAGTGTCCTCCGACCCGGCAGCCCTGGTGATGCTGCGTCATGGCATGGAAGAGTCGCGTGAACACCCGTCGGCGGCACCATTTGGGCAGGACGTAGGCATCCAGAACGTAGAGTTCCTTGTCTGGGCGGCCGTCATATACCTTCATCCAGTCATAGACGATGGTACCAATCAGCTCATCACCTGAAAATGCACCAAGGATGTGAATCTCGGCGGCCACCTCTGGGTCGATAAAGTGGGTCCGTAATTTCAGTATCCCGTCGTAGGTAAAACCCTCGTCGACGGGACGAATGTGAATCTTGGTGCTCATTCTCCATCTGCGACTTCGGCTGCCGGCAGGGCCCCGGCCACGGACATAGGCTTCACGGTGTTCAATCCATTGCAGTTCCATGTGTCTGCCTTTCCCCTAAAATCCCGGGTTTTTGATCTTCTTGCGAATGGGATCCAGTCAGGTGCAGGATGAGTCCACTTTACACTCGACCCACTGGTTTTGAAATGTTTTGAGCGCAGCGTATATCTGATAGGTGATATCGTGCTCCTGGCTGCCCCAGCACAGGAATGGAGTTAACCGATGAGGGTGGCCAGGGTAGGGGTTGAGGAACCGCACAGGTTCCTGCTGGCTGGAGGCGCGGCCGAACAGGGTGATTTCTGCGTTGCCGCAGAACAGCGGGTCCCTGTCGAGCTGGTCGCGCAACCGATCTGAGATCGGGTTTCGGCCGCTCTCGGGCTGTTCGATGTCAAACCCGAGCTTGGGAGTCAGGAGCTGCAACCGCGGCAGCGTTTGCTGGCAGGCATAGTTGACGGCCTCGGCCTCCCTGTTCTTCTCGGCGATCGCTGCCACGACTTCCTCGCGCGGGAAGGCGTCCTTTTCCCACAGCGGGTCACCCTCGACCAGCATGAAGGCATTGGCCCCAAAACAGCTTTCCCTGAAATCGGGATCAAACCACACCTGCAACCGATGGGGCCATTCAAACATCCGACGCCCGCCGGCGCCGCTGAACCAGTAGTAATCTTCGTTGGAGCGGGCCTCACCTTTTTCAGCCCAGGACTCGAATGTCAGGAAGTGGATCACTGCCATCCACTGAAAGACGTCGAGCTGGCAAAGGAACTTCAGCGGCTGTCCGGTGATCTGATTGTTCGGCCAATGCCTGTTTACCAGTGCCTTGAGGTCAGGTTTTATCCCCTGGTGGATGGCGTGCATGGCACTGCCGTTGATCGAATCTACGAGATCGGGCAATCCGCCAAGCTGCATCGGAGCCATCGGGTTCAAATCTTTGGGAGCAGGCTGCGCCGCCAGGTCGAGGCGATAGGCCAACAGCGCTCTTTTCCCAGCCTTTTTTCGAGCCTGCTGGTACGTCCGGGTAAACTCCTCCGCCATCTTGATCGCGCCAACGGCGTCGTCTGTGTGGAGCATCACTCGCCGCAGATTCGTCTCGATCCTATCGAGCGGGTGCAGCTGAGTTACGATATTGGGATTCCAATCAACTTTCATGAGCGTTTTTTGGCCGCTTTTTTGAGTTGAAGCCATCGTTCCACCGTGTTCTCAGGGACTGGGTATGGGTAATACACGGCTGCCACGGAGTTATGCCAGTCTCCACGCTCGTCCGGCTGGATGGGGAACTTGGGGGGCTTGATCTTAAGCCATCGGCCATACCAATCGCCCTTAAGCTTCTTCAACATTTTGCCGGAAAGGGTGTAAACCGTCACATCGACTTCCCAAAGCCAGGGAGCACATCTCCTTCCTGTGCCGATCAACCGGCTGCCTGCCATTTTAGCCTCCTCGCAATCTTTCTTGCTCTTGGCGAGCCGGGTCACGATGCCGATTTCAGGCCGGCGAGATTGCGATACGGCCACCCAATCCCCGACCTTGAACACCGGCTTGGTGCATGTCTGAGTGGCCGGGAGCCGCCCCGGCCGCTCAGAAAGATGGCCGAGGAGGTCTTTTGGGTTCCAGGTGAGGCCGTAATCCGTGCGTTTGTAGAAGCGCCATGCGAACTTGACGTTGCGCTCTTCGGCGGTAGGGCTGAGAAGAATCTCGGCGGCGATGCGCAGGCCGGCGTGGAGATAGCTGGGGTGGGCATTTTTCGGCATCTGCATCAGGTTGGAGTACTCCCGGCTCATCGGGTAATAGTCGCCGAAAGTGCTTCCAGCTGGGGAGACGAGGCCCGCCTTTTGGAGAGCCTCCCGCCCGATCAGCCTCTGCAGCCTCTTCAGCGTGGTCTGATGGGGTGGAACTTGCACGCAGGTCTTGCCCTTTGGCTCCCACTTCCATCCTCTCGCGGCTTTCTTGCCGTTGGCGATCATTTTCTGGATGTAGGCGCTGATGCCGTACTGATCGGCAATGTTAAGGACCTCCCGGCGAATTTCGGCGGCGACCTTGGGGCCAACCCTCGTGTAGCCGGCAAAGAGCGCCTCGTTGACGCCCGCCGGCCCAACGTCGGCGATATAGCTGACTCCATCCTTTTCGACCCACTTCATCCCTGTCCCGATGGAGCAAAGCAGGTGGTCGTAAACGCTGATGCGGTCCCGGTAGATGGACTTGTAGCGGTATCTGGGGTCGAGCTTTAACTTCAGCCACTCGTTCATCGTCTTGTAGGGCTTGCCCTCCAGAGGCAGGGCGACGTCGTTGAACTCTGGATCGTTGGAGACGGTGACGCCCCATGCATCGTAGATGAGGTCCTGCTGGGCCTGGGTGATGTCTTTAAGATCCAGGATGGCGTCCTTCGGGTTGGTTCCAGTCCTCGGAGAGGACGCGCCCGCGGTGGAGGCCGGAGTAGTGCATCATGACCCAGGCCAGATGGGAGGGGTTCTCCTCAAAATAGGAGATGCGCTGGACCGCAAGCTTCAGCAGGTCCATTGCAAGCTCACCCGGTTGCTTCTTTTTCATGCCTTTTATGGATTGCCCATCTCTGCATTATACGTACAACTGTTCGTCTTCAATGGCGATCATGACCATGGTGACAGAATGCTTGATTTGTTCCTCGCGCGGCATGCGGCCTTGCTTGGTATCCCGATGATGCCAATACGGCAGCCAGAAAATCAGGCTTGCTGCAAAGGAAGCCCCAGTCCTCGAACGAAAATGCGGCGGCGAACTCGGTCGTTGATAACTCTTCGCTCATGTTGGGGTTGCTGTTTGTGCGTGAGCAGTTCTTACCATTGCATGGCGGTCCTCGAATATCTGGATTTTGAGCGCTGCAAGCGTTGGCTTCGGACCAAGTTGGGAGCCATGCTCCGGGTCATGCCGTATCGGCCGATACGGAAAGCGTTTGAACGCAGGTGCTTGGTCCGCCACTTTGCCCAGCAAAAAAGGCCGCCGCGCCCGAATGAATCGGTGGACGCCCGCCCGTCGTCCTGAGTCGTGGCTGACGGTGGCAGAAGAGCGGCGATTAACACGTCACATGCAAAACCGCAAACGCCTCCCCGCGCTGTACTGAACCCAGGAGCTGACAGGCTTGCTCTGTCGGTACTGCGACCAGTTTAATCCCTCGGCGCTTTGCCTCTGCCTCCACTGCCGGCATGATCGGCAGTTTTCCATACACGCCCGTGCCAACGATCAATTGCTTTCCTCCCCAGGGGATGTCCTCCTCGGCGGACAGTGGGGTATGTCCGTATTCATCGCGAAATCTCTTGGAGACGCCCTTCTTCCGCTTCTTTACCTCGCCGGCTTGGATCACGATGTCGTGGGCGTAATGTTCGCCGTCCAGTTCGATTTCTCCGAATCCAAGAACTTTCGCTTTCATGGCGCTTCCTGTTGCAGCAGCACGATAACCCGCCGATGGGCGTCCCGCAAGAGGAGCTAACCCGGCCTGGTGTGAATTTGACCCGCCAAATGTCCGATGGTAAAATCGCGGGCATGGCTACTGCGCTTGCAGAACTCCGCCAGGCGGATTCGAACCCGCGGCAACTCGCCCGGAAGGCGATGAAGAATCCTCGCTTGTTGGAGGAACTCAGCAGGGGCCTGGATGCAAATCAGACCCGCATCAAGTACGAGCGTTCGTTCGGCGCCGGCCGCCTGCCTGCCTTGCGCCGGATCGTCTGCAGTTCAGACCGCGCGATTGTGGACCGCCGCCCAGAGTGGTTTGACCTTGCTCGCCAGGTGATCGCCAATCGCATGCCGCAAGCGCGCATCGTGAGCCCTGGCCTTGAGGAGAGCGCTCAAGCAGGGGGCTGATGAAACTCATCCCGATCAAAGTCGAATGCTACGCCGGGGCCAAGGCCGACGAGACGCCGCGCAGGTTCATCCAGGAAGAAATGCCCATCGAAGTGGGCGAAGTCCTCGACCGTTGGTACCAGGTCGAAAGCAAACCCGAGTGGCCCTGTGCGGACTATTTCAAAGTGCGGGGCATGGACGAAAACGAGTATCTGCTCAAACACGACCTGGAATCGGACGAATGGTTTCTGGCACAGCAGGGGTGACCATGCACAAGGCTCTCTTTATTTCAATTGCGCCAGTCGTTGCCGTATCTTCAACCATGGGTTCCGAACCGCCGCCTGGAGAAAATCCGCCGTGGCGCGGATAACTGACCGGTCTTCACGATGGCCCCCATTCACGAACTGCTGAACCGCATCCGCTGGGACCCCGAATTTGGCCGGGGGAACTTCGAGTTGGGCTACTTTGACCGCGTGGAGGGCCGGGTCATCGTCGTCCCGTTTCGCGAACTGGATTTCCCAAGAGACGACCCGCAGGCGTTCCGGCTCGAAGACACTGAGGGCCGGATTCATCGCGTACCCTTTCACCGCGTTCGGGAAGTATACAAAGACGGCCAGCGCATTTGGCATCGGCCGCAGGCCGCACCATGAAAAGCCGTTCTGCCTCTTGATTCCCGGAGCCGTTGCCACTATTTTCCGCCGTGAAAAACCTATGGGAGGCAAACCTCTTGTCAGCGGCAATCTGGCGGGTGTGATCAAGCTCCCCGCACCACGCCCGGACAGCAAAATATCCGTTGAATCGGCTTTGCGCCGGCGACGGTCCGTCCGGGAGTTCAGAAGGGGAGCACTGACACTGGCGGAGACTTCGCAACTGCTCTGGGCTGCCCAGGGCATTACCGGCCCCGAGGGCCAGCGCACGGCGCCTTCGGCCGGCGCGCTTTATCCGCTGGAGGTTTTTCTCGTGACGTGTGACCAGGACGAGTTGCCCGCCGGCGTTTACAGATATCGGCCTCAAGGCCACGATTTGATCCCTGTGTTCCAAGGGGACCAGCGAGCGAATTTGGCTGGCGCGGCACGGGAACAAGACTGGTTGAAGGACGCGCCGGCAACCATTGTCATCGCCGCGGTTTACGAGCGAACAGCCAGGAAATACCAGCAGCGGGCGGAACGTTATCTGCGCATGGAGGCCGGGCACGCCGCTCAGAACGTCCATTTGCAGGCCGTCGCGC
>Ga0224554_1001205_pt1 | contig 17181 bp, 14 predicted proteins | sample 714S22024metaG_FD_180666 | JGI IMG/M metagenome (GOLD analysis project Ga0224554, IMG submission 180666) | Peat soil microbial communities from Stordalen Mire, Sweden - 717 S2 20-24 | ecosystem: Environmental > Terrestrial > Soil > Wetlands > Peat | place: Sweden: Norrbotten County, Stordalen...
GGGTTTGGGTACGGCTGCGGTTGGATGGGACGGCTGCCGTCATGTCGAGTGGGTCCGATTGCCTTATTTACTGCGCCGGGGGCGTTGCAGAAGTAACTTGAGCGAGCGTGGGTGCGCCAGAGGCAGGCCGGGCATCGGAGTAAATCACCTGACCTGGTTGCGGCTCGGCAAGGCCAAGCTGGCGCGCCATTTGATCGATGCGGCCGGGCTGCGTGAGCTCGGCTTCGTTGAGATGCAATTGGCGATTCTGTTCGCGCAACTGGTCGAGCGTTTGCTTTTCGCTCTCAACGCTGTAGCTGCTTTCAATGGCGTAGAAGTGCTGCAGCCCGTAGATCATGACGAGAGAGAAGAGCACGGCCACGGCGGCGGAAAAGACGCGCATCTCGCGCACGCGAACGGGATCGGAAGCTTTGACGAGGCGGGTGTTATCGAAATGCTTCGCTAAATAGAATTCCGGCGTGCGCACGCGGCGGCGACGCTGAGCCTGCTCGGCCATCATCGCAGCGTTATGCTCGTTGATCCGGGCGCTCCAGGCGCGGCCGGTCTCGAAATAGGTTGTTGCACATGCCGCCATCTTCGTTCTCCTCGCTCTGCCGGCCTATTGCCGTTCCGCTGCTCTCAGCTTGGCGCTGCGCGAGCGCGGGTTGCGGTTGATCTCTTCTTCCTTCGCAGTGACGGGCTTTCTGGTCAAAACATTCCAGATTCCCTTCTGCGCGCCTTCCCGGAAACTGTCTTTTGCGATGCGATCTTCCAATGAATGAAAGCTAATAACGACGAGCCGTGCGGAGGGCTTAAGTAAACCTGGTGCGGCCTCAAGCAAAGCCCGAATTTCGTGCAATTCCTGATTAATGAAGATGCGCAACGCCTGAAACGTTCTGGTAGCCGGGTGAATATGTTTCATTGGCGGGACGGCTGAGGCTACGATTTTGGCTAACTGCGCCGTTGACGTAACCGGCCGCCCCCGCACAATGGCTCTGGCGACTGTCCGCGACCTCCTTTCCTCACCGTATTCGTAAATAAGATTTGCCAGCTCACGCTCGCCCATCTCATTCACCACTTGTTCGGCGGTAGGGCCGGAACGCGTATCCATTCGCATATCCAGCGGCCCGTCCGCCTGAAAACTAAATCCTCTTCGTGCCTCATCGAAGTGCAGGCTGCTTGCGCCGAAGTCGGCCAGCAATCCGTCGGCTGAGTGCTGCGCAACGTGCTCGGCGATCGTGCTAAAGGCTTCGCCGATCAAAGTCACTTGCGGCGCCTGGCTGCCCAACTCATCGCAAACCTTCGCGAGCCTCGTTCTGGCCAACTCAAGCGCCTCGGGGTCGCGGTCAAATCCGATGAAATGTCCCGCCGATCCCAGTTGCCTGACGATGCCTTCGGCATGTCCCGCCAGGCCCAGCGTGCAGTCGACGTAAGTGCCACCGGGTAGCACGCGGATAAACTCCATTACCTCTTGAAAAAGAACGGGCACATGGCGTGCTTTTTGCTGCGTCATGCGCGCCCCCCTGAGGGGCTTACGATTTGCTCCCCTCGGCCAGAATCCCGCCAACCTGCCTGCGATCGTCCGAAGTGAGATTGCCGGTGGGCAGGTCCTGTTCAAATGCCGAGCGGTTTACCACCTCGAGGTGAGTGATCTTGCCCATGACGGCGAGATCGCCCTCCAGCCTGGCTGTTGAGCGCAGGATCTGCGGCAGCATGATTCGACCCTGGGCGTCCATCTTTACCTGCTGGCCGTAGTAGCTGGTCAAATCGAGGTACCTCATTACTGAATCGTTCAACGTGCTGTGTCTTGCCAGTTGAGCTTCGATCTTTTCCCACTCGCCAAGCGGCCAAATCTGCGCGCGCTTGCCGTCTTCGCTGGTTACATAGAGGTCGGTCACATTCGCAGCGTCCAGCAACTGCTTAAACGGGACCGGCAGCTTGAGCCGCCCGTTTTCCTCGACCTTCGCTGGATGGTTGCCGCGAAACATCTGCCGTCCTCGTTTGTCTTCCGCGGCCACTAACCTTGCAGTTCCGCGAACCAAATTCTCTTAAGAGCCCTTCCGGGTTAGCCAGAGTGGTTCCCCAAATGGATTGGCTTCCGGATTTCCGATACCCAAGAGCGAAACGGAGTAAACTTAGGAGGAAAGACGGGTTATGGATCGATTCCATAGGACTCCATCTAGCTCCAAGATTTTCCATCTCGACCGATAGTACCCCTGAAGTTCCCCTCCGCCAAGCAAAAAATCGGTGGAAAGTGCAGGAAAATCAGGCTCTCTGTGGAAACGCCGACTAATAGAACAACAAATCAGAGGCACCACAAGATATGGGGTTTACTGCTGTGATTCCCCGTCTGGACAGTTATCCTTGGCAGTGATAGGGAAACAAAAAGCGAAGAAGCTCACTAAAGGGAACGAAAGCGGCGATCTGGTGGAGGGAATTGGAGCGGGGCGAGAACCGTCTTGTGGAGGCGTGGACCCGAAATCGCTGCGCCGCGCGCTGTGTCAGCCTGAGGATTTCTTGCGGGCCTTGGCGCGGTGCCGGGCGCGAGTCAGGACCAGATCCAATAGATAGATGAAGACGAGAATGTTGATGGCGAACAGGCCGACGCGAATCCAGGTGATGTGGCGAAAGATCTCGAAGAGTTCCCAGGGTAGGAAGGAAGCGGTGATGGCGAGGGTCAGGAACTCGCCCCAGGCTTTCTCGAGGTAGAGGCCGATGCCTTCGACCATGGTGATGGCGGCGTAGCAATAGGCAAATAGGCCGATGCGGCGCAAGACGGGGTCGTTGATGAGGGATGCCTTTTCGAGGACGAAGCTGACCAGGCGCGACTCGGGATTGAAGCGGAGATGGCGAGCAAAGAGGTCAATTTGATCGGCGATGTCTTTGTGGAGGAGTCGGTGGGCGCCTATACCGATGCCGATGAAGAACAGAGCGTGGAGAAACTTATAAACCGCGATGAGGAGCAGCAGGCGATTGCGGCGTTGGCCGTCGGCACGGGATAAGAACGAGAAGCGAGGCATGATGGCGGGGATGGGTGCTTGATTCAAGGGTAAATGATGAAGGCTGCGGGGCAAGGGAGCAAGGGAGCGAGACGAGTCAGCGAGTCAGCAAGTCAGCGAGTCGGCAGGACAGCGAGCCAGCAAGTGTGCGGGACTGGCGGAGTTGGCAGAGCGGGCGGGTCAGCAAGTCAGCGTGGCTATCTTCCAAGATGAAGCAGGACGTTGCGGTCGAGTGGTTCGCCTTCAAGAATGATGGTGGAGATGCGGCGAGCGTTCCAGATGTTGATGGTGGGGTCGGCGTCGACGACGAGGATGTCGGCGCGGCGGCCGGGCGCGATGAGGCCCAGCTCATTCCAGCCAAACTGCAAGGAGTAGTTGTTGGTGGCCGCGGCCAGCGCCTCGCGCGGCGAAAGACCAAGGCGGACGAGCAGCTCAAGTTCGGTGTGAAGCGAGATGCCGGGCATGGTGCCCATGGCGTCAGCGCCAGAGCCGGCCAGGTAGTGCGGGAAGGCGGAGAAGATGGTCTGGTTGATGTGCCAGAGACGAAGAGCGGACTGCCCGGCCTTCTTTTGCAAATCTGCCTCCATCCAACGCTGCGCTGCGCCGGGAAGGTGACGCGTCCAGGTGGGGAGCGGGAACATCATGTCGCCGGTGGAAGGGTCTGTGGGATGGAACATGCGGCCGGGATCGAGAAGGGCCGCGGCAGGCTCCTGCCAGAGATTGCGATGGCCGGGGAGCTCAACGTAATAGAGGCTGAAGGCGGGTATGAGCGCCGCATGGTGCGTGGCAAGGAAGTGCGCGTAGTTGCGCAGACGGGCGTCGGTGGGCGGGATGCGCTCTGAGTAGTCGTACGCGGTGTCGGCGGAAGGGCCGTCGGGGTCGTCGACAAGAGGGCGCTGGAGCTCGTCGGGAATGACGCCAAGATCGTAGTGGTCCATCTGAATGAGCGCGTCGACGCCGGCTTCATCGCCGACACGGTCGGGTGTAGCGACGAAGTCTCCGTAGGCGACAAGACCCATTTCGTGAGCGCGGGCGATGATCCACTGCGAATTGGCGGCGGTGAGGCGGGCAGTCAGGACGAGCACTCGCGTGCCACTGTGAGCGGTGTCGACCATCTGGCGGGCCGTGTCCTGGGGGCTGAGCTCGACGGGATGCGGGCCCTCGCGCAGCTTGGAAACCCACTCGGGACGGCGGGCGAGCAAGTTCCAATTGTCAGTGACTCCAATCGTATCGATGGGATAGATGTGCGGGCTGGGCTGGGCACCGGTATCGATAAAGCCGTGCTCGGAGTCAGCGCGGGCAACGACGGTGGTCACGCCCATGTAGAGGTTTGCATTTGCCTGGGCCTGGGAGTTCATGCCGGCGTAGCCGTCGATGAGCCCGGGGATGAGGAATTTGCCGGCACAGTCGATGATGCGGGCGTCTTTGGGAATGGAAACTTGGTCAGGCAAGCCAACGTCAGTGATGCGGCCGTCGCGGATGACGACAATGGCGCCTGTGATGTCGCGCGCGGAGTTGCCCCAGGAGGTGAGATCGACGAGAGTGCCGCCGGCGAGAACCAGCGGAACGGGGGGCGGCGCGGGCTCAGGCTGAGATTCGGCCGGAACCGAGGCCAGAGCGCAACCGATCACGAGCAGACCCGGGAAAAAGTGAAGCAGTCGCATGAAAGAGACAGTCTGATGAGGATTGTCGCACAGGAAGCAGGGACCAAGGGACCAAGGGAACGAGGAAACTGGGGCTGGCGAGTCAGCAAGTCAGCGAGTTAACGAGTCAGCGGGTCGGGGAAGTTGAGCTGTGGGATGCGCCGGGGATCGCGCGGGAGTGTGCGAGCGCGGCTGCTGCGGCGACGATAAAGATGGGGAAGCATTCGACGGTGTATCGCGGTTCAGGACTCTCCATGGCGCCGAGGACGATGAATCGCAGAATCAGATACGAGCCGAGCATCCATGCCCAGGGGACGCGGCGGCGGATGAAAGCCCAGGCAGCAGCGGCAACGTAGAAAAGGTTGATGAGGCCAAGGAAGATCGCCCAGGCGGATTGGGCGGGGTGGTCCTGCCAGCGCCACCAGAAGACATCGAGGTCGTATTCGATAGTTCTGGGACGGAACAGCATGTCGGCGTCGCGCAGCAGGGGCAGAGTGACGTAATAGCGGAACGGATGGTCGTGAATGCGCTGATCGGCCAGAGCAGTGAAGCGGTCGTTGAGCCAGGGCGGCAGGTTGGTGTTCTGGTTGTACTCGGCGATGAGCGCAAGGGTTTGCTCGCGCTCCTGCGGCGAGTCGAAGGCGCGCGAAGGAAGGTCGGCGAGATCGATGGTGTCTCCGGGGAAGTTCCAGCAAACGTTGGCTGTGGAGACGAATTCCACGGTCCAGGTGCGAAGCCAGCGGCGCGCGCCGGCGAGCGACGGCTCGCCGGGATCGGCGTAGCGCGGGGCGAGCGGCTGAAAGACGTGAAAGTCCGCCCAGTTGCGCACGGTCCAAGGGACGAGTGGCAGCAAAGCGGCGGCGCAGAAGACGGATAGGACAGCGAAATTGCGCCGAAAGGCGAAGCACGGAGAGGCGGGGCTCGCAGGTTGCGCGCCTGCACGGCCGCGAATGCCATAGAGGAACAAGGCCAATCCGATGGATGCGAAGAGGAGAATACCGTCAGGGCGCAGAAGCGCGGCGAAAGCCGAAGCGAGGCCGGCAAGGACCAGCGCAGGGAAGTCGCGGCTTCCTGCGATCTGTGCGGCCAGGGCGAGACCGGCTGCATAGAGCCCGAGAGCGATCGCGAAGACGGAGAAGCACTCGGTCATGGCGATGCCTGCATAGGCCGCGGTAAATGGGCAGAGCATGGCCAGCGCGAGAGCAACTTCGGCCGCACGATCGGAGAGATGGCGTCGCGCAAATGCCGCGAGGAAAAGGCCGGAGGCGAGATCGGCGAGGGTCTGGAAGAGAAAAACGGCAATGAACCAGGTGTTGGGCCAGAAGCGCGCGAAAAGAAATTCGAACGTGCCGAGAAAAATCGGATAGGCGGGCAGGCGATAGGTGGTGGGAGAAAGATCGGAGCCGGAGCCCATGCCGTAGATGCCGTAATGCAGCAGATTGTGGCCTAACTGGAGGTAGTCGAGAGTGTCGTCGTCGCCGGGGCGCGGGAACCAGATGAAGAGGAGGCGCAAGGCGATGCCCGCGGCGATCCAAAGATACGCGCGGCGCGGCCAGAGAAACCAGCGGCGAGGCCAGCGCGAAGGGTGGGTGGGAGCGGACATATTGAGGAGGATAAACGGCGGGGTGCCGGCTCCTGAGATCAATAGGTGACGGAAACGGTAATTGTGTCGGTGAAGCTGCCCGGTTTGACATATTGTGCTGCGGGAATCTGGCCGTAGACAGTGATCGGCTGGGAAGCTCCGTTGCCCGTTCCACTGACCCAGTTGGTGGCGGAGGTGTTGCCCCAGTTGGTGGTGTGACCGGAGTTGCTGAAGAGGCCGTAATTCAGCAAAGCTGAGCCATTCTGCATTTTCCGGGTGGTCACGGTGGCGCCTGTCGCCAGCCCGGCACTGAGGCCGACCGTGTAAGCGGTGCCGCTGGTACAAGTGACCGAGACCGAGGAAGTGGAGCTATTCACCGCGCCTGTGTAATTGCCAAAGGCGAGATTGGTCGCCGAAACCGTGCAGTCTTTCACAATCGTCGCAGTAACGCTGAACTGCGCGGTGGCAGTGGTGATGCCAGTGCCGGAAATGGAAGCGGTGATGGTATCGGTGTAGCTCTCCAAGGTGCCGGTTTCCCCCGCCGGAATCTGGGCATAGATGGTGTAAACCTGGGCGCTTCCGTTGCCTGTGCCTGCTACCCAACCTGTGCTCGATGAGTTGCCCCAGTTGGTGGTGCGTCCGGAATTGCTGAAGAGTTGATAACCCAACAGAGCCGGGCTATTCTGCATCTTCCGGGTGGTCACGGTCGCGCCGCTCGCCAACCCGGCGTTGAGGGCGATGTCATAGGCCTGGCCGCTGGTGCAGGTGACCGTCACTGTGCCGGTAATATCGACGACCGAGCCATAGTAGCTGCCGAACGCAATGCCCGATGCGTTTGCTGAGCAGGAATTTGCCGAGGCTGGCTGGGCCACAAAGGCGAGGAGGAGCAGCACCGCAAAGGCGAGTCTTCGCATCATGGCTTTCTCTCCAGGCAACGAAGCGGTCCGATCGAGGGAATTTCGCCGGTTACCGGTGCGTAGTCGAAGGCGGCAACGCAGCGACGCCCGTCGGGAAATTCGACGGCGAGTTGATTGTGGGGACTGAGATCTTCAACGTAGGCGTCTCCGTCGTAACCGACCGGCACGACAACGCCGGTGGCGCGCAGGGTAGCCGTGCTGCCGAGCGGCACGGCTACACCTGCCTCATCGACCAAGCGGAGCAATGCGCCGTGGCTGAATTTGATCGGGAACTTGAGCACAACGCCGGAGCGATCCTGGGGCCGCACCTGGCGCGAGGCGACGTCGATTGTCACATCCGGCGGAATATCGGTGGGAGCAATCGAGATTTGGTTCAGGTCGAACGCACGCATGTCCGGCACCAGCAGACGCCCTGAGGAGTTGGTGCTGCCGACATCGCGGTTCTCCTGCAGAACGTGCACGTGGGCCATGGGGCCGGTGTCGACGACCGCGAAGCTGTCGTAGATGGAGTTAGAAGGGAACAGCTCTCCATCGACGAAAGAGAATGCGCCTTGAGTTTCGAGGCGCACAGTCGTCACCCCGCTGTCGCTGTCGATTCCGGCCGTAAACAGGCCTACGGGCGACTTGTATTGTCCCTGGGCGAATACATGAGTTGAATCGCCGGCGGATACGTAAGCCTGGTAGCCCCAATCGCCGACGATTGGCGCCGGCTGTTGCACATCGATCTGAGCGGAACCGTCTGAACCTCCGCTGGCGGTAACTGAATCGCGCTTGCCAAATGGGATTGTCAGACCAATCTGCACGCCGCTGCTGCCTTTGTTCACCAGGTCGCGAAACTCCGTGGCGTAGAGAAAGACGTGGTGGACCTGGAGCGAATAGTTCGCGGAGACGATCTGGGAGTGCTGGGCTGGGTTGGCGTTTTGCTGGAGCGGCACCGGTGAGGGGTCCATGTTGACCGCAGCGTAGGCCAGCCCTCCGGAGCCAAATTTCCTGAGAGACAAGCCGGTGAAGGCGCTGAGTTGCTTGCGCGGGACGCCGTCTCCGTTTTCGGACGCCACATCGCGGTAGTTGCGATCGGCAATGATCGCGGACGCGCCCAGGCTGAAGACCCGGCCGATGCGCTGAGCCCCGGCGGAGAACTGCGCGCCGGCTTGCCCGGAACCAAAGCTGGGTGCTACGGCGAAGTTGACCACGCCAAGATTGCCGATCTGCGTCACCGCGCCCGCGCCCGCCATGAATGCACCCGGAGTCCCCTCAGCACTGCCTTCGATCGTGAACTTGGGGGTGAGACCGCGGCGATAGATGGCGGCGCCTGCCAGCTTTCCGTAGTCGTTGCTAACTGAGCCCCAGTAGCGCCTGACCAGACCAGCTTGCACAGCGAAGGTCTGGAGGCCCGGCGCCAGCATGGTGGAGCTGGCGTAGAAAGGTTGCGCCACGGTTACTTGTTGTCCCATGGCATCCGTTACCGTCATCGAGATGGTGCCTGCGCCCTCGACTACCGGAAGTTGCGGAACCTCGAAGGGGCCAGGGGCGATCTGACTGGAAGCCGCGAGGTTGCCGTCGGTGAGCACGTTGACGGTGGAGGGAACCGCAGCCGAGCCAGTGATCGTGGGCACTGGGAACGTCACAAGATCTGGGCGCATGCTGAAATCGGAATTGATCTGGACACCTTCAAGGTGAACGGGGCGGGTCCAAGAGAGGCCGCCGTTGATGAAATCGCCCAGGCTGTAACGGCGTAGCGTGTTAACGTCGGCGAACGTATAGGCTGAATCAAGGCGAATCGCCGAATTTGAGCCGGTGGGACCCGGAGTTGCGCCCGCATAGGCGAGCCATTCCGAACTCAGGATGCCCCAAGGCGAGAAGGCTCTCGTCTCGAAGGACCCGCTGCCGCCCTTCTGGCCGCCGGAGAATGTGCCCACGGTGTCGTAGTTGAGCGTCACGCCGGAGCCGCTCTCGATCACGCGGCGACTTCCAGCCGGTTCTCGTCCAAGGGGCTGCAACAATGCCGGCAGCAAGGCGCTGTCGCTGGCTGTCACTTGCAGCACCTGGCTTTTCTCATCGAGAACCGAGGTTAATCCCGGCAAGTCAGACAGGGCAACGAGACCGCCGGTTTCAGAGGCGCGAGACACGGGAACTCGGAAGCCGAGATCGCGGAGTTCGTCGGGCCGCGCCCACAACGCGCCGTGCCGCAAGGTGAATTCGCCAATTTTACCGATGGAACGACCATTGACCTGTACGTCCAGATACAGGGTCTCGTCGTTGCTCTCGGCGGGAGACGGTCCGGCAGCTGCGGGATCGGCTGGCGGATTCGTTGAGGAGACGACTGGGCCAGTGGCTGCGGCCAATTGCGGCACGACGGCCATCACAATAAAAACGATTTCAGCACAGCGGAGCCCCCTGGCCATTGCACCTCGACGATCATGGTGCCGTGACGAAGCCGACCTGCTGCTGGATCGTGCCGGCGTCCGTTTGGGCTGTCAACTGCAGGGTTTCGCCTGGCAGAGGGAGCGGGCCTTCTGCGGCGATTGTCCAACGCCGAGTGACTCCGGCGAGAATGTAGGGCGAAGCGTCGGAATTGCCCTTGAGTTTTCGCCCGTCGCTGGTCGTTAGCACCACATCGCGAATCACTTCGTGGCTAAGACCATCGTTCATTGCAACGAGGACGAGCTTTCCGGAATCGACTTGCAGATGAAACTGCACGTGTGGGACCGCGCGCGTCGGGGGCTCGGCGAATATAGGAATCGACATGCGCAGGACCATATGCACAATTCCCGGCTCAGCCGGAGGTGGAATCTGGTCGACGAGAATGCGGTAGGTTGCCTCACGGCCCTGCGGAAGCTGACGTAGAACAAGGCGGACCACTTGCGACGCGCCAGGAGCGATCGTGGCCAGCGGAGGGCTTAGCACCACCGCATCCGAGTCCGTCAGCTGATCGTCGCTATCCGTCTGAGTCCAAGCGAAGGCGCGAATCTGAATCGCGGTTTCGCTGGTCCCCTTGTTGGTGACGATCAGGGACGAAGCCTTCTGTCCGGGAGAAAAGAGAATGTTGACAGGCAATACAGCCAACGACTGCGCCGTTGCTGCCGGGCCTGCGAAAAGGAGAATGACGGCTGCGCCGGCGTACGCCAGGGCCGCCGCCATTCGACGGAATGAGTTTCGCAAAGTCATGGGGATCCCAAATGCAAATGTTGCAAACAATCAGTAGGTGACGGTAGCAGTAATCGTGTCGGTGTAAGAACCTGGTGGGACATACTGTCCCGCTGGAAGTACGCCGTATACCGTGAGTGCTTGGGCAGCGCCGTTGCCTGTGCCGCTTACCCAACTGCCGCTGGTGTTACCCCAGTTGGCACCGGTATAGGAAGTCGTCAACAGCGAATAATTCAACCCGCCTGCGGGCTGGGTAATGCCCATCTGCCTGGTTGTTACTGTTGCGCCGGTCGTCAATCCTTGATTGAGGCCGACAGTGTACGTCGTGCCGCTGGTACATGTAACCGTGACAGTGGAACTAGCGTTGACCACCGCTCCGGTGTAGTTTCCGAATGGCAGAGCGGTGGCAGTGACGATGCAGTCTTTGAGTACCGTCGCGGTGACGTTAAACGTAGTGGTTGCCGGGTTGGCCTGCGCGACGGCAGATGTGGGGGTCAGACCCAGCGCCACGAATCCCAGAATGGCCGCGGGCAGAATCGACTTCAGAGGGGTTGAGGACTTCATGACACTTACTCCTGGTGCAAGAATTCGTTTGAATTGAGGTCGACGGCCGTCCGATGATGAGTCGAACGAGATCAGTTCATGTCTGAATCAGGCAAATCAGAATGAGAGCGGACGAATTACCAGCGGGGCTCTCGAATCATTTACCGCCGAGGATCGAACACAGTCTTCCTAAGTTCGTTGCATAGGTGCTCGCAAGAACAGGGATTGCGCAGGCGCGGGCAGTTCTTAAACGATGCCCTCGCTCGGCAATCTGTCATTGAGCGTTATTGGGACAATATCGAGTACGATAGTTTGGCTCAATAGCACCATTAGGTCATCCCACCCTATGTACCAAAGTAATAAACGGGCAGTTGAATCAATGCTGGCGAGGATGGACTCGGTGCTTCGCTGTTTGCAGGCAGGGAGCTGTTCGAGGTATTGGCAATGATCCTTGTAACTATTCCGCCGCGGGCACGCGCAGGCGCTATGGTTCAATACGTCACTACGACAATCACCGTATCGGGGTATGCGCTGGGCTTAGCGCACTGCGCCGCCGGAATCCGGCCATGGGTGGCGAGTTCCAGAGCGGAGCTGTTGCCAAATCCGCTTGGATCGTAATTCCTGGCTGGGCGCCCATTAGCAATGCCTGTGAGATTTGAGCCGAGCGCATTGCCCTGCAGGGCGAAGCCGGCACCATGCATCGGCCGCAGTGCCAGAGCGGCGTCGTGCACCGATCCTGAATCGAGGCTAACGCTGTACGGTGCGAAGTTGCTGCAGGCGACTGAGACGGCGGATGCCGCGTCCGCTGCCGCATTGTAGGTTCTGATCGCCCTTGCGGTGACGGCGGCCAGGCAGGAAGCTTGAACCGTCGCGGAAACACTGAATGAGGCGCTGGCGGTCGCCGCATGGATGGATCCGATGGCGAGGCCTGGCGCCAGAATGGCCAAAGCGAAGACCGGCGATGGGAATCTCACCGACACTGCGTTTCCCCCGACCGAGAAGGACCCATGATATTTCTCTCATCGGCAGGTCTTAGAGAATCCTTAAAGATTCCGGTGGATATCTTGTCTTGAATTCAGGCTGCAAACCGGGCGGGAGAGCTGCGAGGCGGCGTGCAGCGGACTCCAGCCGCCAGGACGACGGGACCGGAAATGCAGGACAAGGGAGCGGAAATGCAGATCCTGCGACTACGTCCGCTGTGCGGACTTCGCTCAGGATGCGACGAGGGTTGGACGGCGGCGGCGCGCGAGGAGCGGAAGAACCTGGGCGAGAGCCGCTTCAGTGGAAAGGCCGTAGCGGGCGCGGAGCTCATCCATCTTGCCGTGTTCGATGAACTGATCGGGCCAGCCGATGCGGACGACGGGAATGGAGAGACCCATCTCGTCGAGAGCTTCAACGACGGCAGTACCGAAGCCGCCCATTTTGACGTGATCCTCGAAAGTGACGAATGCGGCCACACGCGAGGCATAACGCGCGAGAATTTCGCGATCGAGCGGCTTGATGAAGCGGGGATTGATGACGGCGGCGGAGTAGCCATCGCGCTCAAGAGACGCGGCGAGCCCGCGCGCCAGAGCGATCATGGGGCCAAGACCGAGAATGGCAACATCGGAGCCGTCGGAGATGACTTCGGCCTTGCCGACGGGGAGGGATTGCGGCTCTGACTTGCGGGCCACTCCGGCGACAGCGCCGCGGGGATAGCGGATTGCGCTGGGGCCGGGCAGGTCGATCGCAGTCTTGAGCATATCGGCCAGCTCGTCTTCGTCTTTAGGCGCCATCAGAACGATCTCAGGAATTCCGCGCAGATAAGCGATGTCGAAGAGGCCGTGATGTGTGGGGCCGTCATCGCCGGAGAGTCCGGCGCGGTCCATGCAAAACAGGACAGGCAGCTTTTGCAGGCAGACATCGTGGACGACGGGATCGAAGGCGCGTTGCAAGAAGGTGGAGTAGATGGCGCAGACGGGGCGATAGCCGCGCGTGGCCATGCCCGCGGCAAAGACGACGGCGTGCTCCTCGGCGATGCCTACGTCGAAATAGCGCTTGGGGTGGCGGGGCCGGAAGTGATCGAGGCCGGTGCCGTTGGGCATGGCGGCGGTAATAGCGACGATGCGCGGGTCTTTCGCAGCGAGATCGGCAAGGGTGTTTGCGAAGACCTCAGCGTATGTGGCCGAGCCATCTGGGGTCTTGCCAGTCTCCGGATCGTAGGGCCCGAGACCATGGAACTTTTTCTGGCCGTCGAGTGCGGGCTGAAAACCGCGGCCCTTTTGCGTGAGGATGTGGAGCAGAACAGGGTGGTCGATTGACTTGAGAAATTTGAAAGTCTCGACCAGCAGCGGAAGGTTGTGTCCGTCGATGGGGCCGAAATACTCCAGGCCGAACTCTTCAAAGAGAATGGAGGGCCACAACATGCTTTTTGCGGCTTCCTCGGCGCGGCGAACAACTTTGATCGCGGTCTTACCGCCGAAGCGCTCAATGAGACGCGTGGCGCGATCGTGCATATGCTGATAGTGTTCGTTGGTCACGATGCGGTGGAAATAGCGGGCCACGGCGCCGACGTTGCGGTCGATGGACCATTCGTTGTCGTTGAGGACGACGATCATCCGCCGGGTTTGGGCGGCGATGTTATTGAGCGCCTCAAAGGTGATGCCGTTGGTGAAGGCGGCGTCGCCTGCGACGGCGATCACATGCTCGTGCCCACCTGCGAGGTCGCGAGCCACGGCCATGCCCAGAGCGGCGGAGAGCGCGGTTCCGGCGTGGCCTGCGCCATAGCAGTCGTGCTCGCTTTCGGTGCGCAGCATGAAGCCGTTGAGGCCGCCCGGCTGGCGGATGGTCTCAAGGCGGTCGAGGCGGCCGGTGAGGATCTTGTGAATATAAGCCTGATGGCTGACGTCGAAGAGAATCTTGTCTTCAGGCGTAGAGAAGACGGCGTGCAGAGCGAGGGTAAGCTCGACGACGCCTAGATTAGGGCCGAGATGGCCACCTGTTTTTGAAAGTGTCTGGATCAGGAAGGTGCGAATCTCCTCGGCAAGCGAGGCCATTTGCGCATAGTCGAGGCGTTTGAGGTCGGCGGGAGAATGAATGGACTCCAACAGTGTTTCCATGCACCTCCTTCCCCCGGGGAAATCAATACGACCGGGAATCCAGGGAAAAGTATCCGGTTCGAAAGCGCCCCTGAAACGCGGTCAGAGTTCCGGGAAGAGAACCCGGGGATCGCTTGCGTTAAGTATACCTGCCGGGCAAAACGCGGCTTTGATGGATTACGGCATTTCTCCTTCAAGCGTAGCCTTTTGAGTTGACGTGCAAGGTTCCGAATTCTTGATGAATTCGGAACTTAAGACTCGAGGCTTCGGGACACGCCCGAAGGAGAAATGCGTTCGCCGGCGGGATTGAGCCGGGGTTTGGGGTGAGAGCGCCGCAGCAGTAATTCGAAAGCGTCTATACTTATGCCTCGGTGGAAAGGACAAGGTCTGGATGCGGAAATGCGCCATTGTGCTGCTTCTTTGGGGAATTGCCTTCCCTGCGATGGCGGCCAAGATCATGTCCATCGATCAGATGGAGCAGTTTCTGATCAAGCTCCACGGCAAGCCGGATGGAAAAGTGGCGGGGGAGCTTGAAGAGATTCAGCTTACAGAGCGGGTAAGCCAGGCGCGACTGGCACGCTGGGAAACGGATTTCCCCGGGAGCGGTGCGCGCGAGACACTGATGAAACTTGCCGACGAATCGGCCTTTCTCAGTTCCCCCGAAAGCGACGTACTTCGTGATCCGCCGCCGGACGAAGACACACAACGGCAGATGCTGGAACACGCCGTCGAGTACATCAAAACAACGCTCACGCGGCTGCCGAATTTCTACGCGACGCGGGAAACGACGCACTTTGAGGACACGCCCTCGCAAGAAGCGGTCTCCAGGAGCGGCATCAACCCGATTGGGGCGGGGATGCGGGCGATGCGCGCGCCGGGAATTGCCGTCGCGATGACCGACTACCGGTCCCTGCGCAGCAAGGGGACGTACAGCACGATGGTGAGATATCAAGATGGCTACGAAGTGCACAACTCGGCCGCAGGAACGGGCGGAAAAGAGCAACAAGCAGCGGCGGGGTTAACCACTAGCGGCGAGTTTGGCCCGATTCTCGAGGTGGTGATGGGGGACGCCATGCGGGGCGAGGTTAAATGGGCGCATTGGGAGCAGGGCGCGAGCGAGCCCGCGGCGGTCTTCAGCTATTCCGTGGCGGCGGATCAATCGAATTACGCCGTGGGTTTACCAGCGGGACCGAAGATCGATCAAATCTATCCCGGCTACCATGGCGAGATCGCGATCGACCCGGCCACGGGCGAGATTCTGCGGATAAGCGTTGCGGCGGATCTGCCGCCGCCGTATGAGACGATGCAGACCGCCCTTCAGGTAGATTACGGGCCGGTGACAATCGGGGGTCGAAGCTATATTTGTCCGACGCACGGCGTAGCGTACTCGAAGGTTCCGGTTGCGGGCGCCGCAGCAGAGCCCCAGAGCTCGACGGTGACCGTGCAAACGCAGTTGAACGATGTAGCGTTTACGGAATATCACCTGTTCCGCGCGGAGGCGCGCATCGTTTCCGGCGGGAGTGGGCCGGGCGGCGCCACTCCACCCGCCCCGAATGCTGCTGCAGAGCCCTCGACAGCCCAACCGGTAAGTCACCCGTAGCGGCGTTTTTGCGAGTTGGCCCGAGCGGGTGCAAGGGTGTGACGCAAATCGATGCGGCCGCGGAGCTCAGCGTTATAGGATGGGCGCATAGACTTCAAGCTCATTGGCGGGCGGGAGCGTGGCTGCAATGCGGTATCTTCTTTCATCATTCATTTTGATTGCGGGGTTGGCGGGGGCAGGTTCGAACGCGGCGTGGGCCCAGTTGCTGGAACCTGGGACGCAATCGCAGACGCCGAATCCTCTGGCTGACTCGACGGTAAAGCCAGGCAAGATGATTCTCTACGACCTCGAGGCGCGTTTCGCCAAAGATGTGGCGGAGCGGGGTGGCGCGGCATTCTCGTCGTGGTTTGCCGACGACGGCGTGGCGCTGGGAAACGGAGCTGCGCCGCTGATCGGAAAGGTCGCGATCGCCAAATCTGCGAACTGGTCGCCCAAAGACTATCAACTGATCTGGACGCCAACCGACGCAATGATGGGGCCTTCGGGAGATATTGGCTACACTTGGGGCCATTTTGAGGGACATAGCAAAGATGCGAACGGAAATCCCGTGGTCACGAGCGGACGGTACATCACCATGTGGCGCAAGGAGCCTGACGGGGGCTGGAAGGTTGTTCTGGATGCGGGCGCAAACGATGCTCCGGCAGCGGGCGACTGCTGCAAACTGCCCTCACAGTGATCAGTGAACAGTTGGGCGCTGAACGGTGGAGTTCTCAAAGAACGGCGCCGGGTAACGATGGAAAAGTGTCCATAGTAATCATGAAACAAATCGAGTAGTGCGAAAGATTGCGGGTACTTCAGTTGTACAGCTTTTTCCTCCGATTGGCCGGATAGTGGAAGAGCCAAGTTTGTCAATCTCTTTGATACTTGCAGCCAGGAACGTCTATCTATTATGTGCGCGATGGTTGGTTCGCATGCCGGAGAGAACCAGGAGGCGGTGGCGCGTCCGGAGATCGGCATCTTCGATCGTAACCCCGATCCTGCGCTGGACGAGCTCGTCGAGCTCGCAGCGGTCCTGTGCGACGCGGAATACGCCTACATCGGCTGGATGGACTTCAACCGGCTATGGTTCAAGGCGCGGTTCGGGTTCAGAGCGACGGACCAGCCGCGCGCCAGCACCGCTTGCCAATGGATGTTGGAGAAGAGTGAGCCGCTGCTGATCGCGGACGCGAGCCAGGATCAGCGCTTTCCTCCCGAAGGCATTCCGCTCGCCGGCGCGGGTTCCTGCCTTTCTTACGCGGCCGTTCCACTTTTCAGCAGCGACGAGCACCTGATCGGCACGATGGCGGTGCTGTCGCGGAGGCCGGACCAGTTCAAGCTGGAACATCTGACCTTGCTGGAGATTCTGGGCCGCCAGGCGGTGACGCGGCTGGAGCTCTACAACCGAATCCGGCTGCAGGAGCAGGCGCAGCGGCAGCGTCAGCGGACCGAACGCGCGTTGGCCGTCGAGCGTTGCTTTGTGGCCGCTACGCTGGACTCGATTCCCGCGCTGGTTGCCGTGCTGGATACGGCAGGGCGCGTGGTGCGAATGAATTATCCCTGCGCGCAACTGACCGGATTGAGCCTGGCGCATGCCGTGGGCCGGCCGTTTGTGGAGGAATTTCTGGACACGGACGACCGCGGATGGGCAGCGGGCAAACTGCGCGAAGCGGCGACCGGGCAAGCTTCAGGACCGCATGAAACGTTTTGGCGAGCGG
>Ga0224554_1001206_pt1 | contig 17177 bp, 15 predicted proteins | sample 714S22024metaG_FD_180666 | JGI IMG/M metagenome (GOLD analysis project Ga0224554, IMG submission 180666) | Peat soil microbial communities from Stordalen Mire, Sweden - 717 S2 20-24 | ecosystem: Environmental > Terrestrial > Soil > Wetlands > Peat | place: Sweden: Norrbotten County, Stordalen...
TTCACCTCAACCCCTGGCTGCATGACTACAATTGGCACCGGCCTCATGCTAGCCTCAACAAACAACCGCCTATCACCCGATCCGGACTGGATAGGAACAACCTGTTGATGCACCACAAATAGGGATTGGGAAGTAGAAATGCAGGGACCAAGCAACCCCAGCGGCAGAGCCGCTGGGGACCTCGATTAAGGAGAATGCCGCTCGGCTTCTGCGGTTCCCAGGTCGAAGAATGCCTGGGGTGAGCAATTCCGGAACCGCGGTCGTTCAAGCAGCGGTGCGACCGGCTATGCGGCTTTCGCAAGAGTCCGGCGCGCTGCCATCGCCATCGGAAGACGAGTGATTCCCGCGAAGAACATGCTGATCCCGATCAGAGTTCCGATGGCCCACTCGCTGCTCGATGGCCAGCTCAGGCCGATCATCGCACCCAGAATCAGGGAGATGATGCCGTCGAAGAAAAGCCAGCTGGAGCCTGGAAGGTGGCGGATACGGAAGGCGAGAATCAACACCAGAGTGCCCTTGACGGAGAGATAGCCCGCAAGAAGGAGCGTAAGCGAGGCGAGGCCGGCGACCGGCCAAAGCAGCAAGTAAACCGCCAAAGCGAGGTAAAGCAGTCCAAGGAGAACCTGCCAGATGAGGCCTCCGGTTGAACGGATGTGCCAGGCAATGGCCAGATGCGCCACGCCGCCGAGCACCAGCAGCCAGGCGATAACGACCGCGACACCGATCCCTGCGGCCAGGGGAACGACGATCGCCAGAATGCCCGCGAGGATCAACAGAATACTCAGCGCGATAGCCCAGCCGACGGATTGTTTCGCGATTCCGATGAGAGATGAATCGGCCATTTGCTCCTCCTTATTTGCGTTGTCGTGGTTGTGAGATTGACCGGAGATCTCGCTGAACATCTTCCGGCCGAGTGGGGAAAGCGGTGGCCCCGGGGGAGAAAAACACTATACAGGATGTGAGGGCGATCGCGGCGCAGAGGTTGTAGTGGACTTGTTTGAAAAATTGACCATCACAGGATCTGGAGTCCCCGCGGTCATTTGCGGCGCTTTACGGCACGACTCAAGCCACCCAAGCAAGTCGTGCCCCATCAAAACGCTGACTTTTCCGCAAGTTGTGAAGCTGCGTCCTTTCAAGACTGAACCGCCGCCGGTTAGGAGGTGTGCGCTTTGTGGTTGAGAGCGTTCATGTTAATCTTTCAGTAGACACTGAAGAGTGGACACGAGAGAGAATGAGGAGTTATTAACGCCGTGCTGGCGATTGAGAAAAAGACTGACCTGATCAAACGCTTCCGAACCCACGAAACGGACACCGGATCGCCGGAAGTCCAGATCGCGATTCTGAGCGAGCGGATCAACGACCTGACCGAACACTTCAAGGCCCACAAGAAGGATCACGCATCCCGGCGTGGACTGTTGATGCTGGTTAGCAAGCGCCGCCGCCTGCTGGATTACCTGAAGACGCACGACACGGACCGCTATCGCGACGTGATCGGCAAACTCGGAATCCGCAAGTAATCGACGAAAGTTGACATTGAACCGGAAGCATTTAGACCGGACACTGGTTACGGTCCCCATACAACATGGAATACCGGACCAAGGCGCGCCGGGCGGCCTGAAGAGGACGCCTGGGCTTGCGCAGAGGTGTTTGTTGCGCGCGGCAAGGGTGTGGGCGTGGACGCTCGCGCTACGGCCGGACAGGGGTCCGGCGCTAGAGTCGCGCATTCCCTACACAAATTTCCCAAGCGAAAAAACGAAACGAGGACACTATGTCTACGAAACATGAAGTAGCCGTCGAGCTTTCCGGCGGCAAGCGACTGGTCTTTGAGACCGGCCGCATGGCCAAGCAAGCTTCCGGCGCCGCGCTGGTGAGCACCGGCGAAAGCGTAGTTCTGGCCACTGCAGTGGCTTCTCCCGATCCCCGGGAAGGCATCGACTTCTTCCCGCTCACGGTGGATTACCGCGAGTACACATACGCCGGCGGACGCATTCCCGGCGGATTCATCAAGCGCGAAGGCCGGCCAAGCGAAAAGGAGATCCTGACTTGCCGTCAGATCGATCGGCCCCTTCGGCCGCTGTTCCCCGATGGATTCCGCAACGAGACGCAGTTGATCGCGCTGGTTCTTTCCGCGGATAAGGAGAACGATCCTGACGTGATTGGAATCAATGCGGCGGCCGCTGCCTTGGCTCTGTCGGACATTCCGTTTAATGCGATCGTTGGAGCGGTGCGGGTGGGACGCGTGAACGGCGAATTCGTCGTGAATCCCACGTACGCTGAGCGCGCGGCCACCACTGTGAACATCATGGTGGTCGGCCATAAGGACGGCATCGTGATGATCGAGTCGGGCGCTAAGGAGGAGACCGAAGAGGTCATTCTGGCGGCGATCGAGTTTGCGCATACCGAAATCAAGAAGATTGTCGCGGCTATCGAAGAACTGGTGGCCAAGGCTGGAAAGCAGAAGCGGGCTTTCACTGCGCCAGAAGTCGACGAGGCTTATTACGGCGAGCTAAAGGCGAAGATCGGCGACAGGCTGAAGGATGCGCTGGACACCAAAGCGCACGGCAAGACGGAAAGCTATGCGCTCGTCAAAGCTATTAAAGACGAGCTGGCGGCTGAACTGCCGGCCGACGATCCGATTGCGAAGAAAAAACTGGCGCACTATTACGAGCTGATGCGCGAGCGGATGTTCCGCGAGCAAGTGACGAAGGAGCGCATCCGGCCCGACCGGCGCGCGTTCGATGAGATTCGGCAGATCACGATCGAGACGGGCGTGCTGCCACGGACGCACGGATCGGCGCTGTTTACGCGCGGTGAAACGCAGGCGCTGGTGACGGCGACGCTGGGCACGGCGGACGACGGGCAGCGCCTCGAGAGCTACGAGGGTGAGCAGCGGAAGAACTTTATGCTGCACTACAATTTTCCGCCTTTCAGCGTGGGCGAGACGGGTCGCATGACGGGCGTTGGCCGGCGCGAAGTGGGCCACGGAGCTTTGGCAGAGCGCGCCATCAGCGCGGTTTTGCCGAGTGCCGATGAGTCTCCGTATTCGATCCGCATCGTGAGCGACATTCTGGAGTCGAACGGATCCTCTTCGATGGCTTCGGTGTGCGGAGCGAGCCTGGCGCTGTTCGATTCCGGCATTAAGTTGAAGGGCGCGGTAGCTGGAGTGGCGATGGGCCTGGTGAAGGAAGGCGACGACTACGCCATCCTGACTGACATTGCCGGCGCAGAAGACCACTACGGCGACATGGACTTCAAGGTGGCCGGAACGCGCAAGGGAATTACCGCGTTACAGATGGACATTAAAATCGGCGGCCTGACGCGCGAGATTTTGCAGCAGGCGATGGAGCAAGCGCGGCAGGGGCGGCTGTTCCTGCTGGACAAGATGGACGCGGTGCTGGATGGGCCGCGCGTGGAGCGCTCGAAGTATGCGCCGCGCATCGAGACCGTGATGATTCCGACGGACAAGATTCGCGACCTGATTGGCAAGGGCGGAGCGACGATTCGCAGCATCGTGGAGCAGACGGGCGCGAAGATCGACGTGGACGACACCGGCAAGGTGAGTGTGGCATCGAGCGACGCCGAGGGCCTGCAGAAGGCGCTGGCGATCATCGGCAATCTGACTGCTGTTCCCGAGGTGGGCAAGACGTACCTGGGCAAGGTGGTGCGGCTGGCCGAGTTCGGCGCATTTGTTGAGCTGTTCCCTGGAACGGATGGACTGCTGCACATCTCCGAGATCGCGGAGCATCGCGTGAAGGAAGTGAAGGACGAGCTGCGCGAGGGCGACCAAGTGATGGTGAAGGTGCTCGCCATCGAAGGCAATCGCATCAAGCTGAGCCGCAAGGCGCTCATCAAGGAGCAAAAGGCGAAGCTGACGCAATCGGCTCCGGCAGAGGCGGAAGAAGTCGAGTATACGGAGCCTGTCGCAAAGGCGGCGCCAATTCCATCAAGGCCGCGCAATGAGTTTGACGAACGCCAGCCGAGCTCAAACCAGAGCACAATTCTGATCGAGGGCGGAGACGACTTCGAAGAGGAGAATGGCGTGGAACTCGACGAGACGAACGAGCCGAACTTCAACCGCGTGGATGGAGCGCCTGTTGTTCACGCCGGCGGCCCGCCTTCCAGCGGGGGAGCAAGGCCGGGCGGAAGCGCCGGTGCAGGCGCAAACAACCGGCGCAGGCGGCGGAGGGGCAGACGTGGACCCGGCGGCGGGCAGGGATGAAGAACCTGCTCCATTGAGCAAAAGAAGACCCGGACTCAGTGTCCGGGTCTTCGTGTCTGCAGATGTTTATTCTGGAGGCGGTTTTTCAGGAGGGAAAGCGGGCCACGGCGGCCGGACTATTCCGCAGCTTGAAGGCCGGGCAGGTGCTTCGTCGCTGTAGCCGATTTCACCGGGAAGGGTTTGGGTGGTTCCTCCCCGCCACTCTCTTTGGAAGCGTTCTTGCCTGCGTACATGCGGAGGTCGGCCGCGATCTGCAGGGATTCTGCATCGGCAGCGTCGTCAGGAAATACGGCGATGCCCACGCTGGCGCCGACGCGCACTGTGTGGTCGTCAAAGGTTAAGGGCTCCTCGAGAAGCTGGGTGAGGGTGCGGCCAACGCGCGCGGCGTCGGCACGGGTCATAGGCTCTTCGAGTATCACGGAGAACTCGTCTCCGCCGGTGCGCGCCACGGTGTCGGAGCGCCGCACGCGGCCGGTGAAGAGATTGCCTACGTGCTTCAGTAGTTCGTCGCCGGCGTGATGGCCCGCGGTATCGTTCACCTGCTTAAAGTCATTCAGGTCGATGAGGAGCAAAGCGACGTGCGAGCCGGTGCGGCGCGCGCGCTCGATGGCGCTGGCCAGGCGATCCTGAAAGAGGCGCCGGTTGGGCAGGCCGGTCAGTTCGTCATGCAGCGCCAGGTACCTGTTGTATTCGATCTGGTCCTCAAGCAGAAGCATGATCATGCCCACGGCCACAATGTACTTGGGCAGATTCCAGACCTCGTTTTCGAGGCGGAGATTGGGAAAGAGGTAGGCGATGCACGGTCCTACCACGAAGACGCTCGCCCAGGCGAAGAAGCCGGCGATGGTGATGAACGCTCCCGCGGTTGCCCGCCTATAAGTGAACCAGAAATGGATGGCACAGCCGAAGTAGACGGTGAAGAACACGGCCTCGAAGGCAAGCATTGTGCCCACGCCGGGCCGTTGCTGGAAGATCAACAGGAAGATCGAGAGGCCCAGGTTGAGGGCGACGATTGCCCAGCGCAGCGGATGTCTGAACTGACGCCAACTGAGGATCAAAACGATGAACGGCAAGGCGCCGATGAGCACCGCTACGGGCGTCAAAGCCCAGGACGCGACAGGGTCGATGACGAGAAGTCCGAAGTAGAGTGTGTAGTTCGCCAGGAGAACGGCGAGCATCCATTGGCTGGAGCGCTGCTGCTTGCGATGGGGCACGGCCGCCCACATAAACAAGACGCCGGCACAAGCCAGAGCGGCAAGGCCGATGAACGATGCGAGGCTGGCCCAGTTTCCGGGGGCGCCCAGGAACATGAATGCAGCAAAATGAGTTGCGATCAGGAGCCAGCCGGTGAGCCAGATGGCCGAGACCGATTTCCGGCCACGCCGCACGACAGACGCGAACGCGATGGTGAGGAGCCCGACGGCTCCCAAATCAGGAAGTTTGCTCCAATCAACCAAGGCACTCCAGTCGTGCGCGTGCGTTGCGCCGCGCTTCTACTCATATGTATCAACGACAGAATCAGCGATTTTTTAGGAAAGGGCGATAGCGCTTTTGTAGGACTCTTCAGGCACCAGTATACACTTTGGTAACCTTACCAAGCGACTGTGAACAAAACCAATGAGTTAATTCTCGATAAACGTTGCGGAAAAAGCACAAAACGAGGGGCAATCCTGGGCCGGGGGAATGGGGCTGAATGATGGATTCCCTCATTTCCTTCCGATCAAGGCAAAGTTCTCTGCTCGGGACAGACACAGCTTCCCGGTCGCGGCGGCTGAAAAACCGAAGCGGTCCCTGACTGAACAAAACCAGAGTTCGTGCCGATAAAGCTCGATGCGCGGTGTATGAGCAAGAGTGGAGCGCGGGCCAGCCCAGGGGATGCAATGATCTCGTTGAAAAAGTATCTCGAATCGCAGCAGGCAGCTTCGGGCGCGACCGTGGAGCTTTCTGGGGGCGATCTACTCCCGGCGGTCGTCGACGCCTATGGTTCCGCATTGCTTGAAATGGGCCACGCGAGTCTGGATGCGTGTCCAGGAATGGGAGATGAACTGAAGCGGCATCTGGGCGAGTTCAAGTCGGGGCTTTCGACGGGCATGAGCTCGGCGGCGCTTTCGGCGACCGATACCGGCGTGAAGGAACAGTTGCGCGGGTGGGGCCGAGGGACGGCGAAGCACTACCAGCAAAAGGCCTGCGAAGTGAAAGAAATGCTGCTGATGATGGCCCGGACCGCGGAGTCAGTGAGCGCTCGCGACCAGCGATGCGCCGGACAGATGACCGAGGTGACGGAGCGGCTGAAGGTGATCGCCAGCCTTGAGGACTTGACCGAGATTCGTGCCTCGATTGAAAAGAGTGCGTCGGAGCTGAAGTCGTCGATCGACCGGATGACGGCCGAAGGCAAGGCTGTTTTGGATCAACTGAAGGAGCAAGTGACCAGCTATCAGACCGAGCTTGAGGAGGCCGAGGAGCTCGCCTCGCGCGATGCGCTGACGGGGTTGAGCAGCCGGCTTTATGTGGAGGGCCAGATCGAGAAACGGATGGGAGCGGGAGCGCCGTTCTGCCTGGCGATCGTCGATATCGACCGGTTCAAGAAGGTGAACGACGATCATGGGCACGTGACCGGGGACGATCTGCTGAAGCAGTTCAGCACGGAGCTGAGGTCGGCCTGCCGGGCGACCGATGTGATTGGCCGCTGGGGCGGCGACGAGTTTATTTTGTTGTTCGATTGCGGGCTGGCGGAGGCTGAAGGGCAGAGCGAGCGGCTGCGCAAATGGATTTGCGGCAACTACGCGGTGCGTGGCAAGTCGGGCGAAGTCAAGCTACGTGTGGATGCGTCGATCGGGCTGGCGGCGCACGCGGCTGGCGAGGAGATGAAGGAACTGCTGGCCCGTGCCGACGCAAAGATGTACGAAGAGAAGGCAGCGGGGCGGCAAAAGGTGGCCTGACGCGAGCAGCTCAAGGTCGAAGGCGGGGGTTGAGCGCGGGCGATGGATCGACGATGCTCGGCGGCCTCGCCGTTTTTCTGTGTCTGCCATCACAAGCCAGCATCATCGCACCCATTAATGGACGCGCGCTTCCCGCGAAACCGTTTCTGAAGCCGTCCCCCTCTTTTTCCCTATTCTTCCTTGAGTTCCTCTCTCCCACGCGGGAAGGTGGAAGGGAACCTTGCTCACCGCGGCGCTTTGTGGCGGAGACAGAGAGAGTGCAGCAGAGAGAAAGATGCAGCGGATGCATGGCGCGGGCTGATGGAAGGACTCTCATGAGATTACTCATTGCCGAAGACGACAAGGCGCTGGGGCAGTTCCTGAGCCGAGGTCTGGAGGCCGATGGACATCGCGTCCACCTGGCCTACGATGGCGGCGCGGCGGTGGAGGCATTTCGACAGGAGTTGCCGGACCTGACCATTCTCGGCCTGAACATGCCGGTGAAGGATGGCGAGCAGGTGCTCGAAGAGGTGCGAATACTAGATCCGAATCTGCCGGTGCTGGTGCTGACCGCGCGGCAGGAAGTGGACACGCGGGTGCGCTGCCTTGACCGCGGCGCCGACGATCTGATGACCAAGCCCTTCAGCCTGCACGAACTGCGCGCGCGATGCCGGGCGCTGCTGAGGCGCAAGCGGGAGACGCGGCTGCAGCTGCGCGCGGGCGATCTGGAGCTGGACCGGCTGGAACATTCGGCGCGGCGCGGCGGACGGCAAATCGTTTTGACCAACAAGGAATTTGCACTGCTTGAACATCTGATGCTCAATCGCGGCGAGTGTGTCTCGCGCGTGGAGCTGCTGGATTCGGTGTGGAATCTTGAGCCGGCGCAGACGACCAACATCGTCGACGTGTATGTGAACTATCTTCGCCGCAAGCTGGAGGATCCGCCGCCCGGCCGCCTGATCCGGACGGTGCGCGGACGGGGCTATATCGTTCCGTCAGAGGCGGAGTTGTCGCCGCCGGCGCAGATTGACGCTGCCCTCGCGATGGTCGTTCCGGTTTTATCGACTGAAATATCTTCCACTCCTCCGGCGGCCGCTCAGCGCTGACGCTCGGTGGTTCACCGCCTAGCTCGCGGATTGGTCGATTCATTTACGCCTTTCAAGGAGAACATTCATGCAGCCTTTTTCCGTTCCCGTTCTTCCTGCGCTTCCACGCATCCATCCGCGGATTGCTTTGGTTGCCAGCGCCGATCGCAGCTTCCGCCAGCGGCTCACACAGATCCTCACCGGCCTCCGCTGGGACGTTCGCGAGGCAGAGGGCGGCGCCGAGGCGTGGAGCGAGGCCGAAGCCTCGCATCCCGAGGCGGTGATCGTCGACTCGTGGCTGCCGGATCTGGACCTGAGCGAATTCTTGAGCGACTTCAGAGGAAAGTTTCCCGGGGTTGATGTCGTGACGGCGGAAGGCTCGACCGCCGAAGAGAGCCCGCGGGGACCTTACAGGCAGGAACTGCTTTACGCGCTGCGCCGCAGCGAGGAGAGCGACACGGCGTCGTGGAACGCGGCTCCTCAATTGGACGCGGCGCGGACGGTGCTGGAACTGCCGAAGCCAGTGCGCACAACGGATTCTGCCGCGACGGATTTTTCCGTGCGCCGGACATCGCCGGTTGGGACGAGCTTGACGGCGAATGTACAGAAGACGATTCCAATCCGCACGGGGTCGAGTGCTTCCTCAACCGAAGCTGGCTCCGCCGAGCGCCTGCCGGAGATGGTGGGCAATGCCCCCTGCATGCTCGAGGTAAGCCGGCGCGTACGGCTTGTGGCCCCGCGCCTGACGCCGGTGCTGATCGAAGGGCCGACGGGCTCGGGCAAGGAACTTGTTGCCGAGGCGCTGCACCGGCTCTCGTCGCGCAGCCGCAAGCCGTTTGTGGCCATCAATTGCGCCGCGATTCCTGAATCGCTGCTTGAAGCCGAACTTTTTGGGCACACGCGGGGCGCGTTTACCGGCGCTGTGCAGGGACGCACCGGCCGCATCGAGGCGGCCGACGGAGGAACGCTGTTTCTGGACGAGATTGGCGAGATGCCGCTGGGGCTGCAATCGAAGCTGTTGCGCTTTGTGGAGTGCGGCGAGCTGCAGCGGGTGGCCTCGAATGAGATCGCATTCACGCAGGGCTCCATCAATTCCACCGGCAACTCAACGGATGTAGCCTTGAACGGCAGCGGTTACTTCGTCGTCGGCAATGGGTCCGGAGGCTACGAGTATTCCCGCGCAGGCAATTTCTCGCTGGACTCGAACGGGGCTTTGGTGACTTCAAGCGGCGCGAACGTGATGGGTTACCCGGCGGCAAACGGCGTGGTAAATACCAATGCGCCACTGACAGCGATCGAGATTCCTGTGGGCCAGGTGCAGGAGCCAAAAGCCACGACCACAATGAATATGACGGCCAATCTTAACTCGACAACAGCGGCAGGGACTACGTTTCCTGCGCAGGTGACGGTGTACGACTCTCTGGGTGAGCCGCACGTGGCGACAGTAACGTTTGAGCCGGGCGCGGCCGCGAATACGTGGACATATTCCGTTGCGTTGCCGGCTGCAGATTATTCAGCGGCAGGCGCGGACGTGGCGCCGGCGGCGATCACTGGAACGATGACCTTCAATCAGAGCGGCAACCTGATCCAGGTACAGCCAACCGGCGCGGCGGCCCCATCGACTGTGGGGACGGCGGCAGGCGATGTTTCGTCCATCGCGCTCAATTTCAATCCAGCCGCAACCAACGTGCTGGTTGATGGAGCGGCTGGGTTGAATGTTCAGTGGAACCTGCTTGGCAACGCGGGCACGCCGACCATCAGCCAGGTGGATACAGCATCTGCGGTTTCGGCCACCACCCAGAATGGCTATGCCAGCGGTCAATACAAGAGCTTCACTATCGGCTCCGATGGAACTGTGACGGCAAGCTTCTCCAACGGCCAGCAGCAGAATGTGGGGCAACTGGCGTTGGCGAATGTGACCAATTCCCAAGGGTTGAACTTACTCGGGAACGGCAACTACGTGACGACGCTGGCCAGCGGTACGGCCGTCGTCGGCACCTCGGGCACATCAGGCCTGGCGGCGCTGCAGGACGACGCATTGGAGGCATCCAACGTCAATATTTCGACGGAGTTTTCCCAACTGATCATCGCGCAGCGGGCGTTCGAGGCCAATGCCAAGTCGGTGACCACGTTCGACACGGTCACGCAGGACACGATCAACATGGTTCATTGAGCGAGAAGGACACTTCAACCATGGGGGCGGTCTTCGGGCCGCCCTCAGCTTTTGGGGCGTGTGCGGACTTCGATGAACAGTCCCTTGCCCTCCGCGAGTACGCTTCCTTTCTCATTGACGACGCGCGCTTCGGCCCAATGTTTTCGCGACTCGTTGCGAACCACGCGGCCCTCGATACGAATTGGCGCTCCACTGGGAACCGGCAAGAGGTAGTCGACCTCCATCTTGCGCGTCATCGATGTGCTGCCTTGGGCGCGGACCGCCTTGCTCATGGCTTCATCGAGCAGCGTAGCGATAATGCCGCCGTGCAGATAGCCGGGATGGCCGTCGAATGTGCTGGGAACGACGGGAAGGCTCACGACGGAACCGTCGTCGGCGAGCAGGAATTCGAGACGCAGCCCATTTCGATTTGCCTCTCCACAGCCGAAGCAGCGGTTATTGGCCGAATGGGCAAAGGGTGTGAGGTGTTCGTGGCGCTCGGTCACGCTGGCCTCACTGATTGAAACGCACCGTTGAGCGCGGAGATCAATAATTCACGATCCACGTTGCCTCCCGTGAGGATGATGCCGATGCGCTTGCCGCCGAGAGTTGACCGTTCCTTCAGCGCGGCGGCAAGGGCGGCAGCTCCGGCGCCTTCGGCAACGTTATGGGTGTCCTGGTAATAGACGCACATCGCCTCCGCGATCTCGGCGTCGGAGACTTCGACAATGCGCGCGACCTGACTCCAGATGATCTCCAATGCATCTTGATTGGGCCTGCGGCAGGCGAGGCCGTCGGCGATGACAGAATCCGCGGGCGCTTCGACCAGCTTGCGCTCTCTGAAGCTGAGCGCGGCGGCGCGGCATGCGTCAGACGTAACGCCGACAACTTCGGTGGACAGATTGAGAGCGTTGCGCGCAGCGACCATACCGCAGACCGATGAGCCCATCCCGAACGGAACGTAGACAACGTCCAGGTTGGGCGCCGCCTGAAACAGCTCCAACGCGTAGGTGGCTGTGCCCCAAACCAGGCGCTCGTGAAACGATTCGATCATTGCATAGCCGCGCTCACCGGCAAGGATGCGCGCAAATTCCAAAGATTCCTGGAAGTCATGGCCATGCTCGATAAGTTCCGCGCCTTGGGCCAGCATGGCGCGATTCTGCCCGGCGGAGTTGCCGTGGGGCACCACAATCACGGCTTTCATTCCCAGCAGGCGGGCAGCCATGGCCACACCCTGGCCAAAGTTGCCGCGCGTGGCCGCCACTACGCCTGACAATTCCGGCTGCGTTTGCTTGAGCCAGGTTCCATAGACCAGGGCGCCACGCAGTTTGAATGCTCCGACAGGAGTGTGATTTTCGTGCTTCATCCAGGCCTCGGCGCCAAGCCGCTGGTTGATGAGCGGCCAACTGTATTGGGGAGTGGGCGGCATGAAGCGATAGATGATGCTCTGCGCTTCGTGAATCTGGTCCAACGTGGGAAGCGTCATGGAATCAGAATACTTGCTTGCCGGTCCGAACCGCCCCAGAGGAGAGGAAAGAATTCATCCAGCCGACGCGATGAGCGGCTTGACCCGGGTCAGCGCGCCCGCTCATGCTGAAGATGCGGGGTCCGGCAGAAGGCTCGCAATCCCCGGAGGAACTCCCCAGGTTAACCATCCAGAGCGGAACTGCATTCAGGGAGTAATTCTTCTCGGTCACAGACCGGATCGGCGCGAGAAGCCGTCTCGCGCGGAAGGCTTGAAGAGGTGATGCTCCGGAAAAGTCGGTCGGCGGTTCTGGCAGCGGCAGTTGCGGCCGGCGTTGCAGGATGCCGATCTGCGCCAAGGCTGACGGCGCAGCAGGCCGAGGGCAAGCATCTCTACGGCGCAGGTTGCGCTCACTGCCACGAGGAGAACGACCTGCACCTAAAGAAGGTTCCGCCGAATTTGCACGGACTTTTCAGCCGGAGCACACTGCCGGATGGCGAGCCGGCGACGGATGCAGAGGTGGAGCGAGTGTTGATGACGGGGAAGGGAATGATGCCCTCGTTTGCGTATCAGATGTCTAAGGAACAGATGGATGGGGTGGTGGATTATCTGCACACCGGGCTCAGCGATCGACAAAAGCAATGATCACAAACTTATTTGGGAGGAGAAACGGTCATGAAGGTTGGAGTTCTTGGATCAGGCGATGTGGCGAAGTCGCTCGCGGAAGGGTTCGTCAAGCACGGCCACCAGACCATGATCGGCACCCGCGACTCGGCGAAGATGGCAGAGTGGCAACGGAGCAACCCCAAGGCGAAGGTAGGCAGCTTTAGCGAGACGGCGGCGTTCGGCGAAGTGCTGGCGCTGGCGGTGAAGGGCTCGGTCGCGGCCGATGTTTTGCGCATGGCGGGAAGCGCCAACCTGGACGGCAAGCTGGTGATGGACGCATGCAACCCGATCGCCGACGCCCCGCCGGTAAACGGAGTTCTGAAGTTCTTTACCACGCTGGATGACTCGTTGATGGAACGGCTGCAGCACGAGTTCCCCAAAGCGCATTTCGTTAAGGCGTTCAATTCGGTGGGCAACCGTCAGTTCGTGAATCCGCAGTACAAGGCCGGAAGGCCGACGATGTTTATCTGTGGGAACGATGACGGGGCCAAAGTGGTGACGGCGCAAATTCTGGAGCAGTTCGGCTGGGAGACGGCGGACATGGGCAAAGTGGAATCGGCGCGCGCCATTGAACCGCTATGCATGTTGTGGTGCGCGCTCGGGTTCACCAAGAATGAGTGGACACACGCGTTCAAGCTGCTGCACCAGTAACTGCGCGCGCGTCGCGGCCGCAGAACCGGATTCACCGTATACTGAGGGAGCGATGGCAACCAACAAAACATTCTATTTGGAAACATTCGGCTGCCAGATGAACGCCCATGACTCCGAAAAGGTGATCGGCACACTGCGCCAGGAGGGATACCGGCAGGTGGAGACCGAGGAAGACGCCGGGCTGATCCTCTACAACACGTGCTCGATCCGCGACAAGGCGGAGCAGAAGGTCTTCAATCGCCTGAACGACTACAAGAAGCTGCATAAGCAAGGGAAGCGCTTCGGCGTGCTGGGCTGCGTGGCGCAGCAGGAGGGCGAAAAGATCTTTGAGCGGGCGCCGTACGTTTCGCTCGTTTCGGGGTCGGCCAGCTACCGCAAGCTGCCGGAGATGTTGACGCGGCTGGAAGCCGGCGAAAGCCGCATCACCGGCCTCGACGACCGGCAGACGGACGAGACCTTCGAGACCGAGTTTACGGCGCGGCAGAATCCCTACCGCGGGTACATCACCATCATCGAGGGATGCGATAAGTTCTGCTCTTACTGCGTGGTGCCCTACACAAGGGGCAAGGAGCGCAGCCGGAGCTCGTCGTCGGTGCTCGACGAGGCGCGGCGGATTGCCGACCTGGGTTACACGGAGATTCAGCTCCTGGGCCAGAACGTGAACAGCTACCGCGACCCGGAAGGGAAGTCGAGCTTCGCCGAACTGCTCGCGGTGGTGGGGGAGGTTCCCGGCATCCGGCGCGTTCGCTTTACCACGAGCCATCCCCGGGACTTTACGCGGGACATTGTGGAAGCCATCGACCGCGTGCCGACCCTCTGCGACCATGTGCATTTGCCGATACAATCCGGGTCGGCGCGGGTGCTCAAGAGGATGGCGCGGGAGTATACGCCGGAGTGGTACCTGGAGCGGATTGCGTGGATCAAGGCGGCGCGGCGGCCGATTTCGCTTTCGACAGACATTATTGTTGGCTTTCCCGGCGAGACTGAAGACGATTTTATCCAGACCATGGATCTGCTGGCGGAGGTCGAATACGATTGTGTCTTCGCCTTCAAGTACTCGGCGAGGCCAAATACTCCCTCACTGGTGATGATCGACACGGTGCCGGAGGAGGAGAAAGGGAAGCGGCTTCAAGTATTGCTTGAAAGGCAGAGGGAGATTCAGAGGGCTAATTATTCCAAGCAGATTGTGGAGATTCTTGAGGTAATGATCGAAGGGGCGAATGCGCAGAGGGGGCAGATAGCAGGCCGCAGCACACAGAACAAGCCGGTGAACATTAACTGGACGCAGCCGATTGCGCCGGCGCCGGGAAGTTACCTGCGCGTGCGCATCACCGGAGCGTATCCTAACAGTTTGATTGGCGAAATGTTCTAAGATAGAAGGCTCGACCGGGGGAATCCGATGGATGAGGAACAGGCAGTCGGACGGATCCGAAACACCGCCGAGGGCACCCACGGCAGCGAGATCGAAGTAAGGATCCGCGGCCTGATGATGGACCCCTCCACAAACATGCCAATTGTGGTGCTGAAGGATGTGGGGTCTGAGGCAGTGATGCCGATCTGGGTGGGCATCTTTGAGGCCAATGCAATCGCGCTCGAGATCGAGAAGATGACGGCGGCGCGCCCCATGACGCACGACCTGACGCGAAACCTTGTCCAACACTTAAATGGTGAGCTGGAGCGGGTTGTCATTACAGAACTTAAAGACGACACCTTCTATGCGGTTTTGTGGATGCGGCAGGGAGACGAGCAGGTGGCAGTCGATGCCCGCCCTTCGGACGCCATCGCGCTGGCGTTGCGCGCCGATTGCCCGATCTATGTGGCGGATAAGGTGATGGAGAGCGCCAAACTGAACACCAGCGGCCCGCCCGAAGGGCCCACAGCGGAGCAATTGCGCGGATGGCTCGAGGGGCTGAACGACGAAGACCTCGGCCACTACAAGATGTAATCCATCCACGACTTCCAGAGTTGAGCAATCGCGTTGCGAGACACAGCGAGATGGGCGTGCGCTCCTGGAGTTCGTCGGTAGATGCAACGATCAAAGAAGGGAAGGCGGAAAAGGGAGGCACCCCGCTAGAGCGTTCAGGGCCATAGAGACAGGCGGAGCAGTTGCTTCCGGCTTTAGTTAACAGAATATCTGTTATCGGACATTATGTATCTGCCGGTCAGTTCCGGACCTCGGCCAGGAGCTGCTCGACTTCGGCCTTCTGATCGGCCGACAGCGGAAGAATCGGCGCTCTCGGGCGCCCACCGTAATAGCCATTGAAGTCACAGGCGTACTTGATTCCCGCCAAACCCATCCCGCTCACAATGCGAGTGCCGGCGGCGAGAATCCGTTGCTGCTTTTCTTCCGCGAGCTTCAGGTCGTGGTCCTTCCAGGCCAGGTAAATTTCCTGGCAGGCCTGAGGAGCGAAGGCGGCGAAGGCGACGATGGCGCCGGAGGCACCGGCCTCGAGGGACGCTAGCATGGATCGTTCGGCACCGGTGAGAACCTGGAAGCCCAATTCCCTGGCGCGCGTTTTGACCGGGGCAGGCGGCGGGGCGGTGGCAATGGCGACGCCGCTGGCCAGGTCGCCGGCGGAGACGAAGGTGGCGGCGACTTCCGAACCAGGTTCGCGACTGGGAGGAAGCATCCGCGCCGTGGCCGCTTCAAACACCGGCGTGACCTGCACCGTGCGCCTCGGAGCGTTTTGCGTGGCGGCGACTGTTTCGCGGATCCGCTCCACGTTGCCGCTCGAATCTTTGATGCCGATGATGTTGGGATGCTGGGCCAGCTCCGCGATGATTTCGACGGGGATCTCGGTGGGGACGAACTTGGGAATGTGGTACAGCACCACCGGCAGCGGCGAGCGGTCGGCGATGCTGCGGAAGTAGTGAAGGACGGCGGCTGGCGACACCTGCCCGCCGTAGTAGCTGGGCGGGCGAACGATGACGGCATCGTAGTTGAGGGTGGCCGCGAACTCCGCCAGCTCGAGCGTTGCGCGGACGCTCTCACGGCCCACGCCGGCGATCAGAACCTTCTCCGGCGCGGTGGCCTCGACCGAAGCGCGAAGAACGTCGCGGGTCTCTGCATCGTTTAGCGTAACGGCTTCGCCGGTTGAACCGAGGACCACCATTCCCGCAAGCAGGCTGCGCGAGTAGCGCGCCAGGTTGGCCTCGATCTTGCGAAAATAGATGCGCTCATCGGGGTAAAACGGCGTGGTGACCGCGGCAAATACGCCTTCCAGAAGCATTTGTTTATTGTAGAGCCAGCCGCGGAGCTGACGAACGCTTTTCCCTTGCGCCCGCGCGATTCGATTGGCCGCACGAACCAATGCGGTGTATGTTGGAAATCACTCGGCATGAGGCGCACGGCATCTGGATCGCCTGCTGGCGGCGAAGCGCTGACGGCGAACCGACGAGGGCGCAGGAGCCGGATCGATGGACACATTGATGCACACCGAAGTGAGGGAGCGGAAGGCGCCAACGCTTGCCGGCCAGGCCGCGTCGTTTTTTCTGCATTCGCTTTTGGCGCTGGCCTCGTGGGCCGCGCTAATGCTCCTCGGCTACGCGGTCAATCCGGTGGGCATTCCGCAGTGGGTGATTCTTCTGTTGTCGCTGGCCGTGCCGCTCGCCGTAGGATTGATCGTCGCTCGAATTCGCCCCAGCGAAATGGCGACCGCAGTGTGGCTGGTGGGGTTGATTTGGGCGATGATCGTGGGCATCTACGTGCTGGACCTGCCAACGGGGCCTGATCGCTGCTTCCAATGCACCGCGACCGAGAAATTGTCGCGGACGTTCTTCAGCCTGCCCAATCCGAGCGGGCTGATCGACGACGATGGACCCTTCGTAGGCACATGGCCGGCGGCGGCGCTGGTGGGCTACTCGATCGGCGCGTGGCTGGCGATGCGGCGGCGGCGAGTGGGACCATAGAGCCGCGACTTCCCTTCTCCGATCTTTCAATTTATCCGGCAACCTGCTGAGTAGCGGTACGGAGATTCGAACGAGCCATCACCGTCCGTTTGCCGAGTGCAGCGCCTGCAAT
>Ga0224554_1001207_pt1 | contig 17174 bp, 15 predicted proteins | sample 714S22024metaG_FD_180666 | JGI IMG/M metagenome (GOLD analysis project Ga0224554, IMG submission 180666) | Peat soil microbial communities from Stordalen Mire, Sweden - 717 S2 20-24 | ecosystem: Environmental > Terrestrial > Soil > Wetlands > Peat | place: Sweden: Norrbotten County, Stordalen...
TGGCGCAGGTAGTAATAGGTCTGCCCGTTGACCTTCTTCGAGATGATGGAAGCCATGCTTTAGGTACTACACCTTCTGGCGACAAATCGCGAGCCTTTGACCAGGACATTCGCGCTGGTCAGGAGCCCTTTTTTTGAAGAAAGTCTTCAGGAGGGCCGCAGCCGGCTCATCGGGATAGCCAGGAAACTGCCGCTAGACGTGCAGCGGGCCCTCAAACGCTCCTACCGAGCATTCGACGGAGTGACCCCGGACTTGTCACGACGGTTCTTGCGCGACCCGGTTGTCTTGGGCCAACAAGCTCTTCCAACACTGCGGGTCCTACTACAAGGACGCTCTTGATCTTGCGCTCGCCATTACCCACCAGCACGCTGTCACATTGGATGGAACGCGAGAGCAAGTGTCCGTGCCGTCCCTGGTGCTCAACATGGCCGACGCCTTTGGCGTGAACGGTCCAAGCCTTCGATTTTGCCTTCGAGAACCGGAGAACGCCCACTTTCGTGAGGTAATCGGCGAGAGCCGAGCGCAATCAACTCGTTGGATCGGCAATGGCCCAAGGAGGAGCAAGCCCTAACTGCGACCGAGTTCAGGCCTCAGGCGAACGCTTTGGTCAGGTCGAAAGTCCCAATCCGGGACGATCCGTCATGCAGCGTTGCGATACTCGTGAAGAAGTCGGCCGAGTCGGTCGACTCTCTCGATTGGTGCAGAGCCGTCGAAGCACTTCTTGGCGGAATACGGGACCGGTACCTCGAGACCAATCCCACGATGCTGGCAGGCTGGATCGCTGATTAGCGCCGAGCTCTTCAAGGCTCCATGGTGAGGCGCCCTCAGCAGTCTTATAGTGAGAGTGCCGAATTAGAGAGGAAGAACAACTATGCCGACGAGTAAGAAAGTGGCAAAGCAGGCCGGAAGCGACTTGAGGAATCCAGAAACCCCAAAGAAGGACCGCGCTCCGATTGCCGCAGCATTGGCAGAGACAAAAAGAAAGCCAGATAAGAAAGGAACGAATGTGACAAAGCGGCCAGCTAAGAAAGGAAAGGCAAAATGACTATCACTTAGATAACCACGCCCTAACAAGCTCTCACGTGTTCGGGGTTTGGTGACGACGGCAAACTCCATACATAGCTTAATTCTGTCACGCATGGATCGGAGATCCACTTTCGCAGTAATCACCGGCGTAAAGTGAAGCTTTAGACCGTCCGCCCATGACTGTCCCTCATCTTGACCCCAGACTTCCTCGGAGTCCGCCATGGCGTGCCGGCTTCCATGCCAACTGAGCCACTGAGGTTAGTGATTCTCCCTACTCGTAGAGCTGCTTGGCCCTTCTCCCCTCTGCTCCTTGCAGAGCCGGGTAACGTCGTCTCATGCCACGACGCTTCACCAGATTCAACACAATGGTTCGGTTAGTCCGGAGCTGCTCGGCCAGCCGCTTGACAGCCACTCCTGCTCGGTAGGCGTCCAGCAGCTCCTCGACGTGAACCGGCCGTCGCTGTACCTGCTTCAAGGTTCGGGGGACTATCGCGCGGCCACTCCGAAGAGTGGCAGTCGGCTGAGCCTGTCTGCCCCTTCATCCACTGGGACGACCTAACCTGACCCATTCCGCCAGCAGCGGGTCTACGACGAGCCACCGACCGTCGAGTCGCGTGATTACACCACGGCCTTCTAGGCTCGCCAACGCACGAGCGACAGCAGCACCTTGAGAGTGTCCGTCCGACCGCTGATACGGGGGGCTGCCCAAGGACACCGCCACGAGCGTCCTTCGTTCCGTTGAGCTCAGCTCGACCCATGCCGTCTTTAGCTCGTCCTCGACGGCCGACATGAGGGAACTCCGGGCGGTTTCCCACTGATCGAGGTCGGCAGTGCGCTCGGCGGCGTTCCAGAGGGCATGGGCGGCCGCCATCGCACGCTGGGGGTGTCCCCCCACGAGATCGAGCAGGGCACCGAGGGCTGCCTCTGTTATGTCCTTGTTTGAGCGCTCAAAACGGCTCGCCAGGTATTCGGCCAACGGCTCGGCTTCAAGCGGCTGTAGGAACACGCGCTCAGTCTGGCCGTAGAACGCACGTTTGCGATCCGCGAAAAGCATTTCCATCATCCGCAGCTGCGAACCGGCGAATACATAGCTGGCCATATCGCCGTGGTGCTGAATCTCGCTGCGGACCACCGCATCTGCTTGTCCGCCGACCGCGTCGAGCTCCTGAAACTCGTCAAAGACCACGTGGACTCTTTGTCCCGTCTTCTCGAAGACCCTTGTGGGAAGAGCGAGTCGGGCCACGAGCGCCTCTCTACGTCCGGCACCGAGGTCGAGTGACGCCGATACTGGCACCGGGCCTCCGCCGATGGTCAGCGCCGGACGCAGGGACCGGCGAAGCCCTGCAAACCATTTTCCGATCGTGCCGGTCAGGGCATCGGAGTACGCCCGTTCCACGCGCTGCGCGAAGTCCTCGAGGGTGACGATCCCGAGCAGGTCGACGTAGACGGTCACCCAGCCGGCTCTATCGAGGCGCTGCTGCACTCGCCGCAAGAGCGAGGTCTTGCCATAACGCCGGGGAGCCACGAGCCTGGCGTTGTTTGCCTCTTCAGCTAACGAAACGAGCCGCGCTGTCTCGTCCTCTCTGTCGATCACTTCGGCTGGAGCGACGGGCTTGGTGACTTGAAAGGGATTGATCACGCGACCAACAGTAGCGCTGCCACACATTATGGGAGTCATTTGACACCGAAATCGGTGTCGCACAAGGCGCCGCTGCGGTAGGCATCAAGTTCAACGCACGAATCCCTCAGATTCGCGCGACGACCTTGTCATCCCGCGACCACCGCCGTTCACGGCCGTTCGCCGCGTTAGATAACCCGCCGACCTGCCATGATCATCCGCCCTAGTTCGCCGACGTTCGGCCGACCGCCCTTCCCAAACTGATCCGCCGGTGGCCGTCACTGACGATTCGAGCAGCGGCACGGTGAGCTTCTCTCAATCGGAGCCGGCTCCCTGTGCGACCTACTCTCGGGAGAGGACGAGTTACACCCAGCTGGCATGATGTCAGTCAATGGCAGGAGAGGGGACGGACTAGGAACATGGGGCGCGATAGGCGACCACTGCGACGCACTTATCTGCCTCAGGACGCTGCAACCCCGTGGAGCGTCATGGCCACGTCGGCTCAATACGTCTCACCGCGCAGGCGGTGGCGCTCGTGCTAAAGCGGCACGCCACGCGGGCCGGGCTCGACCCCGAACAGGTAGCAGGTCACTCGCTGCGGGCCGGCCTTCCGACCTCGACTGCTTCTGCCGGCAGCCCCGAGCGCGTCATCGCCGCGCAGACTGGCTACAGGGGCACGGCGATGCTTCGCCGGTACATGCGCGAGAGTTCACTCTTCCGTGAGAACGCCGCCGGCGCGGTTGGACTGTAGGGGAGGGAAGTGGCCCAACTCATCAAGCGCACTACCGCAACCGGTGAGAACCGTTACGACGTGCGGACCCGTATCGCCGGCCGGGTGGTCACCCGAACATTCAAGCGCCGCAAGGATGCCGACGTCTACGCGAATACGACCGAGGCAGACAAACTGCGCGGTGTCGTGGTGGACCCGAGGCGAGCCCGCGTCACGCTGCAGGAGTACGCCGGCCAGTGGCTCGCGCATCGCCCCGACCTTGCGGTGCGAACCCGCGAACTTTACGGCTGGCTCCTCGACCGGCACATCCTGCCTACCTTCGGTGCGATGGCCCTTGCCGATCTCTCACCTTCGGCAGTGCGCGCCTGGCACGCTGGGCTTGCTGTGGATCGCCCGACAACCGCGGCGAAGGCCTACCGGCTCCTCTCGTCGGTCCTGCGTACCGCGCTCACCGACGAGGTGATCGCGCGGAATCCCTGCCAGGTGAAGGGCGCGGCCGTAGAGAAGGCACCCGAGCGCCCCGTCGTGAGCACCGCCGAGGTCGAGGCTCTGGCCGAGGCCATGCCCGAGCACCTCCGGGTCGCAGTGCTGCTCGCCGCCTGGTGCCAGCTTCGGCGTGGTGAGCTACTCGGGCTGCGCCGGCGAGACATAGACATACTGCGGGGCGCCGTCTCGATAGTCGTCACTCGAACGACGACGATGGCGGGCAAGACGGTGGAGAAGGAACCGAAGACCGACGCGGGTCGCCGGACGGTTGCGATCCCCGGGAACATCCTCTCGGTGCTCGAGGACCACCTCGCTCACTATGTCGCTCCGGAGCCTGATGCGCTGGTGCTCCCGGTGACCTCGCGCGCGCCTGGGATCGGATGGGATAAGGCCCGGCTCCGCACCGGCCGCCCCGATCTCCGCTTGCACGACCTTCGGCATTCCGGACTCACCTGGGCCAGTACAGCCACCGGCGCGAGCGTTGCCGAACTGATGCGCCGTGGCGGCCACGCGAGTCCTGCCGCTGCTTTGCGCTACCAGCACGCCACCGAGGACCGCGACCGGGCGCTTGCTGATGCACTGGCGGAGCTCGCACCGGTGACCCGCATCCACCCGCGCGATACACGCGCGATGGAAGGCTCGGACAGTGCCCCAGACGCGAAACCAGCCGGGGCATAAACCCCGGCTGATCAGGTCTTTCATCTGGAGCGGGCGACGAGAATCGAACTCGCGTTCTCAGCTTGGGAAGCTGATGTTCTGCCGCTGAACTACGCCCGCGGAACTGGAGCAAGATTAGCGGAGCGCTTCGGTCGCAATCCGGCGAGCAAAGATTCGCCCGCCCACGAGCAGCCGACGCGGATCTTGTTCTCGGTGAGGCTCAATCGGCTCGCCGTCGGGATCCTCACGGTGGCTCGGATATCGTCTGGCAATGACGCTGCCTGAACGGCAAGTCCGGCCGCCGACGTCGGACGACTTGGAGCGGGCCTGGGCAACAGTGCACGCCGTCTTGGAGCCGACGCCGCTCGTGCCGAGCCCGATAGCGTCCGACAGCTACTTGAAGCTCGAGACCTTCCAACCGACCGGGTCGTTCAAGGTGCGGGGCGGCCTTGCGGCGATCTCCGCCCTGTCGAAGGACCGCCGGGCGGTCACAGCAAGCGCAGGCAACCACGGTCTCGGCATCGCGTGGGCTTCGTCGCGCCTCGGGCGCCAAGCGACAGTCGTCGTGCCCGAAAATTCGTCACCGCCCAAGGTCGAGGCGCTCCGGACCTATCCGATCGAGCTGATCGAGTACGGAAGCGACTACGAAGCCGCGGAAAAGCGCGCGTTGGAGATCGGGGCGTCCCCCGGGGCGTTGTTCATCTCGCCGTACAACGACCCGAACGTCATCGCGGGACAGGCGACGATCGGCCGCGAGCTCGACAGCCAGCTACCCGGCGAGGTCACCGTCATCGCCCCGGTCGGAGGCGGCGGCCTGCTCTCGGGGCTATGCCTATGGGCACGATCACGCTCGCGCGTGCACATCGTCGGCGTCGAGTCAAACGAGTCGCGTGGAGTGTCCGCCGCAGTCGCCGCCGGGCGGATCGTCCGCGTGCCCGTGGGCGAGACCATCGCAGACGGGCTTGCAGCAAATCTCGAGCCGGGCTCCATCACGCCTGGTCTCGTGGCTGCCGCCCAGCTTGTCGCCGTTGACGACGACGAGCTTCGCGCCGCGATGCGCTGGCTCTTCGCCCGTCACGGCCTCGTCGCAGAAGGCTCGGGGGCGGCTGCGGTCGCGGCCGTGCTCAGCCACAAGGTGGAGATACCCGGCCGGCTCGTCGTCGTCGTAACGGGCCGTAACGTCGCCGCCCAGCGCTACGCAAAGATCATCCAGGAAGACTGAACAGCCCGGTCCAACCTCTTGGGTAGGTAGTCACTGGCGCTTCGGCGGCTCAGTACCGGTAGGCATCGGACTTGTAGGGGCCGTCGATCGGCACGCCGATGTACTCGGCCTGTTCTTCGGTCAGCGTCGTCAGGTGCACGCCGAGCGCCTCGAGGTGCAGGCGGGCCACCTTCTCGTCGAGGTACTTGGGCAACACGTAGACCTTGGGCTCGTAGTCCTGCGGCCTGGTGAACAGCTCGACCTGTGCCATCACCTGGTTGGTGAAGGAGTTTGACATCACAAAACTCGGGTGTCCCGTGGCGCATCCGAGGTTCAAAAGTCGCCCCTCGGCCAGGATGATCACAGCGTGGCCGTCTGGGAAGACCCACTTATCAACCTGCGGCTTGATGTTCACGCGCACAACGCCGGGGACCTTCGCCAGACCAGCCATGTCGATCTCGTTGTCGAAGTGGCCGATGTTGCCGACGATCGCCTGATGCTTCATCCGGCCCATGTGCTCAGCGGTGATGACACCTTTGTTCCCGGTGGCGCTCACGAAGATATCCGCGGTCTCGACTACGTCGTCGACAACCGCGACCTGATGGCCGTCCATCGCCGCCTGGAGAGCGCAGATTGGGTCGATCTCGGCCACGACGACGCGGGCACCCTGGCCGCTCAGCGACTCGGCGCAGCCCTTGCCGACGTCCCCGTAGCCGCAGACGAGCGCGACCTTGCCCCCAATGAGCACGTCGGTCGCACGGTTGATGCCGTCGATCAGCGAGTGCCTGCAGCCGTACTTGTTGTCGAATTTCGACTTGGTCACCGAGTCGTTCACATTGATCGCCGGGAACAAGAGCTCGCCGATCTCCTGCATCTGGTAGAGCCGGTGCACGCCGGTCGTGGTTTCCTCGGTCACGCCCCTGATGTCGTTTGCCATCTCGGTCCAGTACCGCGGGTTCTCCGCCAGCGAGAGCTGCAGCAGAGCCAGAATGACAGCGAATTCCTCGTTCTCCGAGCTTGAGGGGTCGGGCACCGCGCCTGCCTTCTCGAACTCGACCCCTTTGTGAACGAGCAGCGTCGCATCCCCGCCGTCGTCGAGAATCATGTTCGGGCCGGATCCGTCGGGCCACCGCAACATCTGCTCGGTGCAGTGCCAGTACTCCTCGAGTGTCTCACCCTTCCAGGCGAACACCGGCACTCCACGAGGCTCGGCCGGCGATCCGTTGGGACCTACGACCACCGCTGCCGCCGCGTGATCCTGGGTGGAGAAGATGTTGCAGGACGCCCAGCGCACCTCGGCGCCGAGGGCGACGAGCGATTCGATGAGGACGGCGGTTTGCACGGTCATGTGCAAAGAGCCCGAAATTCGGGCACCACGGAGCGGCTGAGCCTCGGCCTGCTCGCGCCGGATCGCCATCAGACCGGGCATCTCGTGCTCGGCAAGCTCGATCTCCTTGCGGCCTAATACGGCCAGGGAGAGGTCGGCCACTTTGAACTCGAAGCTCATGCGATCTCCTTGCTCCGGCCGACCGCCGTGGCGACCGGCTCTCTGTTCCAGCCGGCCGCGTCAGCGGCCAACAACTGTGTGTGCTTCTGTTGCTCGAAAGCCAACCATTGCGCCGGGTCCACTTCCGCAGGCCGTACGGCCTTGGAGCTGAACCACGCTTCCAACCCGTCGCGGAGCGGCCCGTCGTCGCGTAGGCGCAGCGCGAAACCTACGTCGCTCAGCTCGATGGAAAAGACTCCGAGAAGCTCCTTCAGCGTGCGGAGGCGCTGCAGTTCGGCCGGGCCGTAGAGACGGTAACCCGAAGGCGAGCGGCGCGGCTCCACCAACCCCGCTTCCTCGATGTAGCGCAGCATCCGCGACGACCAGCCTGTCGTCTCCGCCGCCTCATGAATCGTCAGCCCATCGGGTGCCACTCTTCAACCCTACCACGCACGTGGCAAGGTTGGCACTGGGGATTTCCGTCGTCCGGGCGACTAACCTGCTCAAGGCCATGATCCTCTCTGACCAGACGATCCGTGAAGAGCTCGCAAGCGGGCGGATCGGCATCGACCCGCTCGGCGATGGCTGTATCCAGCCCTCGTCGGTCGACCTCCACGTCGACCGTTATTTCCGCGTATTCCGTAACCACAACCTGAGGGCGATCGACGTCAAGGAGGACCAGGAAGAGCTGACCGAGTTGGTCGCGATCTCCGAGGATGACGTCCTCATGCTGCATCCGGGCGAGTTCGTGCTCGGCTCGACGGTTGAACGGGTCCGCCTACCGAACGATCTCGTCGGCCGCCTCGAGGGCAAGTCCAGCCTCGGGAGGCTGGGGCTCCTGATCCACTCGACTGCCGGTTTCGTGGACGCCGGGTGGGACGGTCACCTGACCCTCGAGCTGTCCAACGTGGCGAACCTTCCGATCACCTTGTACCCCGGCATGAAGATCGGCCAAATCAGTTTCCTCAAGATGACAACACCTGCGGCGATACCGTACGGATCCGCCGTGCTCGGCTCGAAGTACCAGCATCAACGTGGGCCGACCCCGAGCCGCTACTTCGAGAACTTCCGCGACCTCAAGGCCTGACCGGGGGAAGGTCCCGTGCTCACGCGGTACCCGATCGGCCTGGCCGCCACGGCGGTCGCCCTGGCGGTGGCGGGCTGGCGCCTCTCGCATATCTTCCGGCTGGTCGCTTCGGGCAGGCCCGCGCCAGACCGGCTGAAACCGAGGGCGAATCGCGCGAGGATCGAACTGCAGGAGGTCGTCGGGCAACGCCGGCTGCTGAGATGGACGTTACCCGGCGCGGCACACGCGTTCACCTTCTGGGGCTTCGGCGTGCTGGTCCTCACGATCATCGAGGCCTACGGGGGACTGTTCCAGCGGAACTTCGCCATCCCTGGCATCGGCCACGCGGCCTTCATCGGATTCGTCGAGGACTTCTTCGCCTGTATGGTGCTCGTCGCGGTATGCGTGTTCAGCGCGATCCGCCTTCGGTCCTCCCCCAAGCGCAAGGATCGGGCCTCCCGTTTCTACGGCTCGCATACGGCCACCGCGTGGCTCACGCTCGGGATGATCGCCCTTGTCGTCATCACTCTCCTGCTGTACCGCGCGACCCAGAGCAACATCGGCGACTTCCCCTACGGCTGGTGGGCATTCGCCTCCCACGGCCTCGGGCGCGCACTGAGACCGCTCGGTGTCCCGGCCAACCGGATGCTCGAGACGGTCTTCGTGGACCTGAACGTGGTCGTGATCATGTCGTTCCTTGTGCTGGTCGTGTACTCCAAGCACCTTCACATATTCATGGCACCGTTGAACGTGGCTTTCACCCGTCAGCCCTCACGCCTCGGTGCCCTCGACAAGACCCCCGCGATCGATCTCGAGACGATGGACGAGGACGCGATCTTCGGCGCCGGCAGGATCGGCCATTTCACCTGGAAGCAGCTGCTCGACTTCGTGTCCTGCACCGAATGTGGCCGCTGCCAGAGCCAGTGCCCGGCTTGGAACACCGGCAAGCCCCTCTCGCCCAAGCTTGTCGTGATGGACCTGCGTGACGAATTGTTCCGGGAAACCAGCCGCGCGCTCGTACCGGACGTCATCGCGGACGACGTCCTCTGGGCCTGCACGACGTGCGGGGCGTGTGTCGAGGAGTGCCCCGTCGACATCGAGCATGTCGACGCGATCATCGACATGCGCCGCTACGCGGTCATGAACGAAGCCCGTTTCCCGCCCGAGGCGGCCTCGATGCTGCGCAACGTGGAGAACCGAGGGGACCCGTGGGGCCTCGGGGCCGCGAGGCGACTCGAGTGGACCGCCGGGCTGGACTTCGAGGTCCCGATAGTGACGCGCTCGATCCCCGACAATATCGAGTACCTCTTCTGGGTCGGCTGCGCCGGGGCACTGGACGAGCGGGCCCGCCGGACAACACAGGCGCTCGCGCGCCTGATGCACCGGGCAGGGGTGAGCTTCGCTGTGCTCGGCCCCGCCGAGTCGTGCACAGGCGACCCGGTCCGCCGGCTCGGCAACGAATACCTGTTCCAGGCACAGGCCCGCCGGAACATCGAGACGCTGACGGCCGCCGGCGTGCGCAAGGTCGTCGCCTCGTGCCCGCACTGTTTCAACTCGCTCTCCAAGGAGTACCCGTCGCTCGGAGGCAACTTCGAGGTCATCCACCACACCCAGTTGCTCGAAAGGCTCGTGACCGAGGGGAGACTACGCCCGCGCCGCCTCGACGCGAAGGTCGCGTATCACGACCCCTGCTATCTCGGCCGTCACAGCCAGATCTACGACCCTCCGCGAGCGGTCATCTCTTCGATGCCCGGCGCCAGCACGATCGAGATGGAACGGTGTCGCGAACGCAGCTTCTGCTGCGGAGCCGGGGGCGCCAGGATGTGGCTCGAAGAACCCCAGGGTGCGCGGATCAACGTGGAACGCACCAACGAGGTGCTCGCCACGGGCGCGGATGTGGTGTCGACGGCGTGCCCCTTCTGCTTGATCATGTTGGACGACGCCGTCAGGGCACGCAGCAGGGTGGAGAACGCCACGGTCCTCGATGTCGCCGAGCTCCTCGAGCGTTCGATGGAAGTCCCAGGCGGCAGGTAGTGCCGCATGTCGAGACCGTTTCGCCTGCCGCATGGCTAACAGGCGCGGCCTCGTCCTGATGCCATTCCCAGCCCAGATGGTCGATACTGGGTCCATGTCGAGGTTGCGCGTAGCTCTGCTCCAGATTGCCGCGGCTGCAGGCGACCCCGGGGAGAATCTCGAACGTGGCCTCGCGGCTTGCCGTGTCGCCTCCGAGGGAGGCGCCGACATCGCGCTCTTCCCCGAGATGTGGCAGATCGGCTATGCACCGTGCCCCGACGACGATGCCGGCCGCGAGGCGTGGACCAGCAAGGCGGTCGACATAGGAGACGACTGGCTGGAGCGCTTTCGCACGATCGCCGTCGAGCTCGACATGGGCGTCGTGATCACATACTTGCAACGCTGGCGCGCTGGCCCGCGCAATGCCGCCACGCTCATCGATCGAACCGGCGCCTTCGTAGCCACCTATGCGAAGGTCCATACCTGTGACTTCTCCATGGAAGCTGCGCTCACGCCAGGCGACGCCTTCCACGTCGCAAGCCTCAGCACCGCCAAAGGGCAGGTCCGCATCGGGATGATGATCTGCTACGACTGGGAGTTCCCCGAGTCGGCTCGCGCTCTGATGCTCGACGGCGCCGAGGTGATCCTCACGCCGAACGCATGTGAGCTCAACGAGGACCGCATCGGCCAGTTCCGGACCAGAGCATTCGAGAACATGGTCGCGGTCGCGATGACGAACTACCCGGCGCCGCACTGCAACGGCCACTCATGTGCGTTCGATGGAGTTGCGTATCTCTCCGACGACACCGACCGCGACCACAAGATCATCGAGGCAGGGCCTGAGCCCGGAGTCGTGTTTGCGGACGTCGATCTCGATCTTCTGCGGCAGTACCGGAAGAACGAGGTGTGGGGAGACGCGTACCGAAAGCCGTACGCATACGGCGCGCTGGTTTCCGGTACGGCCAGCGAGCCGTTCCGCCGGCGCGACTCCCGGCGAGTCCGACCGGCCCCATAGCTATCGCCTTCTCGACTCTCCTCGCGCCGCTCTGGCCACCCCTGTCTGCACTTCGAGGCGATGCCGGGCGCTCGAGCCCGCGGCGTTGGTGGCCAACGCCGTAAAGGTGTAGCTGGTTCCGTCGATGAGCCCGCTCACGGTCTGACAGACGTCGATGAGTTCTTGGCTTCAGCAGCGGGGAACCATGAACTCCATCACCGCAGGAATCAGTCCACCCGACATTCCAGAACGTTGCGAGGCATGTCTCGAGCAGCTCGGCCGAGACGACCAGGAGGCGTAAGCGGTCAAGATGCGATGCGGAGCCCCATCCGCACGGTGCGGAGACACAACAACCCGCTTGTGAGGTGGGACGCCCTCGGCTACACACTAGAGATGCTCCGTGGCGCGAAGGTGGGACTACGTGGTCGGATCGACGCGGACGTGGCGATCCTCGAAGCCGAGCTGTACGACGACGTGGCGACGCGTTCACGCGCCGACACCCGCCCCTGGGTCCCCAGACCGCCCGGTCTGGCGTCGTCGCCCTACGCCGTGCGCGAGCCGGCTGACGACTCAGCGTGCTTCTCCGTCGTCGCACTCGAGGACCACGAGTACCTCGCCGGAGAAACGCTTCTGTGGGGCATCGACCTGCACAACCGCTCGGCGCACGTCGGGATCTCGCTCCTGCCACAGTTTCGAGGCCAAAGACTTAGCGTCGAGGTCCTACACCTGCTGTGCCGGTACGGATTTGTGGTTCGCGGCCTACACCGGCTGCAGGTGGAGACGCTGGTGGACAACGCGCCCATGCTCGCCGCGGCCGCCCGCCTCGGATTCGAGCGGGACGGCGTCTTGCGTGGAGCAGCATGGGCCAACGGGCAGTTCACCGATGAAGCAGTGCTCGGCTTGCTCGCCTCCGACTGGAGCGACTCCTAACGGACGGCAACGGTCGGTCGGCTAATCGCAGCCCGCGCAGCAGAGCCGACGGGCGGGGAAATACAGACGAGTGCCTAGCCCCCACTATCCTCCCGAGTACGCATTCAACAGAGCGAGCAGTCGCTGGCGCGGACGACCCTGATCTGCGTTGGCCTCCCGCGAGCTGGCCGCGGGCTCGGCCCGCCACATAGCGAAACGGTAATGCGCACGGCGATCTCAGTCCGAGTGAAAGGCAAAACGCGCATCTGGTGATCGCCGTCGCCTGGAGGTCGGGTCTCCAACACTCGACAAGCACCGGATCCCTAGACGCCGGTGCCGTCAAGCGAACTAATAGGGCCTGAGCGTGAAGGGCACCTACGAACGTGGCAATTGAATGGGCTGCGGCTCGGCCTTCGAGAAGGCTCCGGCGGCCGTGGCCGGTGATGTCCTTTGAGTTCACCCGCAGGTCGCCGTCGTGGTGGGCAATGACGTCTCAGCGGCGCCGGTCCGAGAACCACCTGATATCGCTGTCGGCGCGCGCTGGCCCAATCCTCAACGTGACCCTCGTGTCTGCAAGACTTCGAGGAACGATGCCCGATCAGTAGATGTTTTCTCGCTGGTGGCAAAGGAGTAACCGGTGTCGAGGCTGAGAGAACGAGGGACCGGCATGACCGAGCGAGTGACAGGGGACAGCGACTTGGTGCAGCTGCCAGGCCAGGGTTGGCTGGGCACACTGTTGTTGACTTTCAGCGTGGGCGGGCTACCACTAGTCATCTTTCTCCTACGACGCCTGGGCCGCCTTGGCGGCCTGGTGGTCGAGGCTGGCTGCAGCGTGCTCCTCGTTCGGGACATCACAGTTGTCGCCGCCGGTGTGCCGGCCAAGCTGCGACGGATCCCCAGGCTCTTCCTTTTCGTCGAGCTGGCCACGTCTGGGGTGGCCACCGTCGCGGGTCTCTGGGCATGGCTGTGGGTGCCATTCGCTGACAGCCGGTCTCTGGAGGGAACAGGTGACCGCATGGCCGTCGAGCGGGGCGCGACGAGGGCTCAACGAGGAGTGGCCATCTCGCGAGCGCAGGTAATGGGTCATGTCGCCACAGCCGCCGTCGCCGCGACGTTCGTCCTGCACACGGCGCGCGAGGTCATCTATCTCAGCCCAGACCACGGACTCAAGTCACCGCCCAGTTCTTTCAGCTCAGCGCAGACTGCGCCCGTTCGCACGGGAGGGAAGCAACGAGCGACCTCGTAGCGTTTGCAACCAGGAACGGGTCGACCGAAGCGGTGGCAGAGGTCGTCGCCGCGACCATGAGAGCGGCGGGCGAGACCGTCGAGTTGCGCCTCGCTCGCAGCGTCGTTGTGGCGCGCCCCCGAGCCGGCGATCGGGGTCACCCAGGACCAGCGGAGACCACGTCATTCTGGGGCACTTGAGGCGGGCACGTGGACCAGGCTGGCGAGTAGTTCCTGGACGCCGGCAGGACTCGAACGCAGGCGCGCGGTCCGCAAGAGGTTCCTTCGCCTCTCTGCTAGATCCCGTAGTGGATATCTCAACTCTTGGAGCGTGGCCATGGGCAACCAGTGGCTTCTCTCATCCCAAAAGCTTGACACATGTCGATAACAGAATATATTGGTGGCCCGCTCCTCCACGACGTCGGATGTCTTCAACGCAATTGCCGAGGCGCACCGTCGCGAAGTCCTAGACGCTCTGATCACAGGCGAAAAGGCGGTTGGGGAAATCGTGAACGGCCTCTCGATGTCCCAGCCTCAGGTCTCAAAGCACCTGAGGGTCCTCAGTGAAGTGGGACTCGTCAGGTGCCGAGCGGAGGGGCGTCGTCGGCTATACCGCCTGGAACCAGCGCGCCTTCGGCCGATGCGCGAGTGGTTGGCCAAGTACGAGCAGGCGTGGAATGACCGACTGGATCGATTGGATGACTACCTCAAAGAGCTACAACAACAAGGAGAACGGCTGTGACACCTGATCGGCATGGCTCGGCAATCGTCGAATTCCCGAATGATCTCGAGATTGTCGTCACTCGTGAGTTCGACGCTCCAATCGAACTCGTCTTTGACGTATTGACGAAGTTGGAGCATGTCCGCAAACACTTCGCTCCATTTGGGGAGGAGGTGACGGTGTGCTCGATCGACCTGCGTGTTGGGGGGAACTACCACTTCGTCTTCGTAACCGACGACGGAACCGAGTGCTCGTTCCGTGGAACCTACTTGGAGGTCGAGCCGCCGACCCGAACCGTCGAGACGTGGCTGTTCGAAGGCTGGCCGGATGCGGAGGCCGTAGAGTCCGTCGATCTGGACGAGACTGACGGAGTGACCAAGCTGACCTGGAAGCTGGCGTTCCGCGACAAGGCTGGCCGTGACCACATGACCAAGTTCGATGGCATCGAAGCCAGCTTCGACAATGTGGAAGGTCTCTTGAGGTCACTGCTCGATCCGAAGAGAACTGTCGCTGGGTAGTCGGGCTTCATCCAGACTTCAATGCCTGGCTCTCGTGGGTGGGCCATCGGGTGGTCCTCGTTGTGTTCATTGTCGTCACAAGCGTTGCTGTGCAGGCGGAACCGAACCGGGCCGGCGTTGGTGACGCGCCCCGAGCATCGGATACGGGCGCTGCGCCCTGCCTCATCAGTTCCACCGGTCGCGTGTCCCGTAGTGTGCAACGCCATACCTGACCATCGCTTGACCTACTGCCGGGTCCCCAGCTTGCCGACCTTCAGTAAGTACCAGAAGTGCCGATAAACGTTTAGGAGGGTTCTCGATGACGCAGGACAGCGTCACCGGAGCAAAAGATCAATGTGAGAATTGGCAGCAAGATAACGGCAGGTATCGGCAGCATGGCCGCGTTGCTCGCGGTGACTTGCGGCCTTTCATGGACCCTCGCGTCACAGCAGATCAACGTCATGTCGTCAGAGCGATCAGCCATAGTACTTAACCGGAATGTCAAGCAATACCAAGTGGACGCGGCTGGCGTAGCGGTCGCCGAGAACTCGATCGCGTACGACATCACCTCCCGCACCGACCCGTCGGCCGACCTGCGTAGTTTCGCCCAGGCGACCAGCGCGGCCCAGGCCGACGCCGTGACCCTGGAGGCAATGAACCTCGGAGCTACAAAGAGATCAGAGCTGACTGAGGCCACGAAGGCCGTCGAGGCCTACATCGCGCAGAGCAACACGATCAACGCCGGGTTCAATGCTGGGACGAAGAATTCGATTGCCGCCGCTAACGCGGAAGTGGCGGACCTCAACTACGGCAAGGTGATCGGACCGATAGGGCAACTCGAACAACTCAGCGCGGCGCAGAGCACATCTGTTCTGGCCGCATCAGCGGCACAGGGCAAGCGCGATCGGCTACTGGTCCTGGCGCTCGCGCTCGCCGCGCTCGTGCTCGCTGGCGGTGTCGGGACGGTCGTCACTCGCGGTATCACCTCTCGGTTGCGGCGAACGGTGAAAGTCCTCGAACAAGTGGCAGCCGGCGACTTGACCAAACGTATCGAGGTTGACTCCGCTGACGAGGTCGGCCAGATGGGCACGGCGCTGAATATCGCCCTTGATCACATCGAAGAACGCGCCCGAGGTCAGCGATTCGAGAGTCGATTGGCCAACGCGCTAGAGATGGCCGACGACGAAGCCGAGGTCTTGACTGTGATCGAGAGGTCGTTCGCCTTGACCGTACCGGGGTCGGCCGTAGAGCTCCTCCTAGCCGACAACAGCCATGCCCACCTGTACCGCATGGCCGCGGCGTCACCGACGGGGGACATGTCCGGGTGTTCGGTCGACTCGCCCGACCAATGTCCCGCCGCCCGCCGGGCCCAGGTGCAGTACTTCAGCGACATTGAGGCACTGGATGCCTGTCCCAAGCTGCGAGGCCGGGCCGACTGCCCGACCCAGGCCTTGTGCGGTCCCGTGTCAATCATGGGTCGGACCGTCGGGGTGATCCATGCCACACGCACAACCGTCGCCCCCTTCCCTGAAACGCAGCTAGCTGACTTGGGGACTCTGGCCAAGCTGGCAGGGGCTCGGATCGGCATTCTGAGAACCATGTCCGATACCCAGCTCCAGGCCACCACCGACAGTCTCACGGGCTTGTTGAACCGACGCTCTTTCGAGCAGAGAGTTACCGAACTACTTGACACGGGAACCCCTGTGTCGGTGGTCATGGCTGATCTCGATCACTTCAAGGTCTTGAACGACACCTACGGTCACGCCGTCGGTGATCGCGCCCTGATCCTGTTCGCCCAGACGTTGCAAAACTCGCTCCGAGCCCAAGACGTCGTCGGGCGTCACGGAGGCGAGGAGTTCACCGTCGCCCTCCCGGACTGCAGCGCATCCAACGCGCAGATGACTCTGGAGTTGCTACGTGCCAGACTCGAAACGGCAATCACCGTGGCCGGGTTACCCCGCTACACCGCCAGCTTCGGGGTCGTCGATGCCGGAGATCAAGAGGATCTTCCCGCTGTATTGGTCCGAGCCGATGCCGCCCTGTATACGGCTAAGCGCGAGGGTCGCGATCGAATAGTCGTCGACCACACCATGCCAGAGTCCGTAGCTTCGTAGGTCAGCACGCGGCACTCAGGCGAGCGCCATTGGAGCGATGCTCGGTCCGAGCACCCGCGTGCGTGGCCATTAGGCGCTGAGTCTGTCGTGCACCAACCATCGACAGGCTCTGCAACGGTCGCCGCGCGCGATCTGCGAAATCTCGAGGTCCGGCGGCGGCTGACACCTCGCGGTCGCCGGTACAACGAAGTGAAACTCAGGATGAGAGCTCGCGGGTGGTTCCGGCGGACAGACTCCCCTAGTTGGACAATCTTCCGACATGTCCAAGCACGCCCGCTCGTGGTGCCGCGTATCGGCGTCAGTGACGGGGTCGTGAGCTGTTCCCGAATTTCTGAGTCATAATGAGCGAACACCTATTCGATAAAGTGTTCTCTGTGAACCTGACCGAGTGGGCACGTCGTCAGGGCATCCACCCCCAGACCGCCTATCGCT
>Ga0224554_1001209_pt1 | contig 17155 bp, 8 predicted proteins | sample 714S22024metaG_FD_180666 | JGI IMG/M metagenome (GOLD analysis project Ga0224554, IMG submission 180666) | Peat soil microbial communities from Stordalen Mire, Sweden - 717 S2 20-24 | ecosystem: Environmental > Terrestrial > Soil > Wetlands > Peat | place: Sweden: Norrbotten County, Stordalen...
AGCCTCAAGACACGAAAAAGCCAAGCAACAACCCGCATTTTTCGTAAGAAGACTGATTCAAGATCAGGAAACCCTCTGCGGTTGAGTCGTCGCTACAAAATCACGCACCTGCGCAGAGGTTCCTTAGACAGTCTCCGCCGAGTTCGTTGTAGCTGCGGCCAATTGCGATCGAGTTCTGAAATGCATCTTGAACCGGCCTGATGCCATTGCACTGACTGGAAAGGTTCCAGGTATGCTGATTGCAAATGCCCGCAGAATCCAGCGCACGTAAGCCCCTGGACCGAGCACTGTGAACATGCTATATAATTTCGCTTCTTTCGCAATTTACTCACAGAGTTTCCTGTTTGGTGACGAAATGAATGCAATGAATCGTATCGCGCTCAATCGGTTTTACGTCACAGCCTGTTTTGCCGTGCTCGCAGGCTTTGCGCCCCTGCTCCTGGCGGCTGACGTTTCTTCCGTCCGGGCCTGGGAGGAAGACATCGTCATCCCTACATACCTCGCGGGCGCGCCGGAGCCGAATCCGATCTTCGATCTGGGACGAAACTCCCAGGGAGCGCGGGGGATTATTTACCCGTATCCGCTTTACGATTCCCTCACCCACCAAAAGGTCGACAAGACGTATAAGATCGTTTACCTCGAGAACGAATACATCCGCATCGGAGTCCTTCCGGAGATCGGCGGCCGACTCTTCGAGGGCATCGACAAGACGAACGGTTATAACTTCATTTACCGCCAGCACGTGATCAAGCCCGCGCTGATCGGGCTGATCGGCGCCTGGATTTCCGGCGGCATCGAATGGAACATTCCGCATCATCACCGGGCCTCCACGTTTCTCCCCGTGCAGTACAGCATCGAGGAGAACGCCGATGGCAGCAAGACCGTCTGGGTGGGTGAACTGGAAGTGCGACAGCGCATGCGTTGGGCTGTCGGATATACTCTGCGGCCCGGCAAGTCGTATGTCGAAGCCCGCGTGCGGATCCTGAACCGCACACCCGTGGTGAACACGATGCTCTGCTTTGCCAACGTGGCAGTACACGTGAACGAGAGTTATCAAGTCATCTTCCCGCCCAGCACGCAGTACGGAACTTTTCATGGAAAGCGTGAGTTCGTGAACTGGCCTATCGCCAGCACTGTCTATGACGGCGAGGACTTCACGAAGGGCGTGGACGTGAGTTGGTATAAGAACCATATCCAGGCGAATTCGATTTTTGCATGGAATTACACCGATGATTTTTTCGCTGGATATGACCACGGCAAGGAGGCCGGAACGATGGCGGTGGCCGATCACAACATGGTGCCGGGGAAAAAGGTCTGGACGTGGGGCGACGGGCCGCGTGGCAGGATGTGGGATCGCATTCTAACCGACACAGACGGCCCATACGACGAACTGATGGTGGGTGCATATTCCGACAACCAGCCAGACTATAGCTGGCTCCAGCCCTTCGATGTGAAGTCGTTTTCCATGAATTGGTATCCGTTCCGCGACATTGGCGGAGTGAAGAATGCGAATCTCGAAGCCGCGGTAAACCTGGAGGTCGGCAAGGACAGCACGGCGAGGGTAGGTTTCAATACGACTTCGGCGCACGCCGCGGCGACCGTCCGGCTTGAGGCGGGATCGAAGGTGCTGCTGGAAGAGACGGTCGCCATCGATCCTGGAAAGCCTTACGTCAAGCAGGTAGCTATCCCGACAGGCATCGATGAGCACGATCTGCGGGCGTCGATTTCGGCGGATGGGAAGGAACTCGTTTCTTATTCTCCGATCCGTCTGACAGCGGAACCCATGCCAAAACCCGTAACCTCGCCGTTGCCTCCGGCGCAGGTTAAAACGGTTGAGGAACTCTATTTGATAGGGCTTCGAGCCGATCAGTTTCACGATCCGTCCATTGCTCCAGAGCCTTATTGGGAAGAAGCCTTGCGCCGCGATCCCAAAGACGTTCGCGTGAACACGGCATTTGGCATTGACTACTTCAGGAAGGCGCGCTTTGCCGAAGCCGAGCAGTTTTTTCGCACGGCCCTGGAGCGGCTAACCGATCGCTATACAACGCCAAAGGATGCCGAGCCGATCTACTATCTGGGGCTCACGTTAAAGGCGGAAGGGAAGTTCGACAAGGCGTACAAATACTTGTACAACGCCACGTGGAACCTGTCCTGGCGTGCTGCCGGATACTACGGCGCAGCCGAAATCGCTACGATGCGCGGCGAGTTTGACACGGCACTGGATCTGGTGGACAGGTCGATCGATAACAACGCTTTGAACATTCGGGCGCTGAATCTGAAAGCTGCCTTGTTGCGGCATCTTGGCCGCCCTGAAGAGGCGTTGCAGGTGCTTGCCGGCGCGCATCGCAAGTCCGATCCGCTGGATGTCCGTTCGATGGCGGAGCGTTGGCTGGCTTCGAATGACCAGGCTGCGCGAAGCATTCTGACCGCCGCGATGAACGCGCATCCTGCCACCGCAACGGAAACGGCTGCCGAATACTTGAACGCCGGCTTGTGGCAGGACGGCAGCGACGTTCTGTCCCAAGCCGTCACCGATGCGCCCGACAAAAACAAGATCGACGCGATGGTGTACTACTATCTGGGCTACTTCGCGGGAAAGCTGCAACAGCCGGCGAAGGCCTCTGAGTATTTTGCGCTCGCGGCCAAGATGCCGTCCGACTATGTTTTCCCGTTCCAGAGCGAGGAGATCGAGGTGCTGCGCCAGGCAATGAAAGCGAATTCACAGGATGCGCGTGCACCGTATTACCTGGGCAACCTGCTGTTCGACGGGCAGCCATCGGAGGCAGCCAGGTTGTGGCAGGCGTCGATTGCAATCGACCCTTCGATCGCTATCGTTCATCGCAATCTGGCAATCGCCTATGCATACCGCAAGTCCGGCCCCTCGATGGACCAGGCGATCGCACAGTTGGAACAAGCCGTGTCGTCAAGCCATCCATATGCTCGCCACTTCAGAGAATTAGACGAGTTTTATGAAGCTGCTGGAGCCGCTCCCGCCAAGCGACTGGAGGTTCTGGAGAGGAATCGGACGGTCGTCGGCCAGAGCGATGGATCTCTCGCACGCGAGATTGGATTGCTTGTCTCGCTGGGCAAACTCGACGAGGCCATTGGACTTCTCAGCGGCCACGCGTTCGCCATTGCGGAAGGCGCAAATCTGAATGTCGCCGATATGTGGATTGACGCCCACGTTCTGCTCGGCCGGAAGGAACTTGCGAGCAAGCATCCCAACGAGGCGCTTTCGGAATTCGAGGGCGCGCTTGCAATCCCGGCGACTCTTCCCTTAGAAGGATTCGACGCAAGGGCGCGCGAACCGGAGGTCGATTACTGGATTGGCGCGGCTTACGCCGCCGCGGGCAACGAGGCGCAGGCAAAGGTGTACTGGCAGAAGTCGGCCGGTGCGAATCCGGCACAAGGACGGCAGAGTTCCGGCGACTTGACCCTGCAAGATGTCCAGCCTTACTACCAGGCGCTCTCGCTTCGTCAACTCGGGCAGACGGATCAGGCTGCCGCCATGCTTCAGGATCTCGTGACCGCGGCACATCAGGCGCTTCAGCAGGGGCCGGCGGAACTCGACCCCAATATGTCTCCGGGTACGTTGCGCTCCCAGCGGTCCAGTCTGGGCTCCGCGCACTACGCTGCCGCTCTCGGCTATATAGGATTGGATGAGAGACAGAATGCAAAGCGAGAGCTGGCAAGAGCGTTAGAGATAAGTCCGGACAACGTGGGTGCGAGATCCGCAATGGAAGACCTCGAGTAAGCGCATTTTCATGTGCTTTGGGAGGATTCCCGACTCAATGAACTGTTTCAGTCGGGAGAACCCCCGGCTTTGCCGGGGTGGCAGTAGACGTTTGACAATTCCGGGAGTCGTCCCTGGTCTTGTCTGTTCTTTGAATCGGTCGTAATAACTTCCCGCAGGGGATAAAGCCCGGGGCATTTTGGGATGCGGCTTCGGCACGCGACCCCGACCCTGAAGGGTGCCCCGGTACGCCGGTGCTGCCCTGTTACAAAGCCCCCGCAATTGAGTGCAATGCAAAATCCAGCGGTGACGAAGGTTCAGGCCCCTTTGAGGGGCCACAGACCAGAAAGCCTCCGGCTCTCTCAAGGAGCAAAATCCATTTGCTCCTTCCCTTATTGCCCAGACCATGGGTCTGGTACCCCACTGCCGGAGGATACTTACTTTGCGGCTGGCGACGTCAATGTCGGCTTTACCCCTCAGATGCGGGTCTGGTCCCTCGAAACCGGCCCATCGGCGGTACAATCTGAGCGAATCAGTTTTGAAAGAGGAGATTCCTCATGACAGAGAAACTTAGACTGGATCGCCGGGATTTCCTCAAGCAGGCGGCTGGAGCGGTGGGCGCGGCGACGCAGGCGGAGCATTGGACTGCGCTGGCGGCAGGGCAGGAGTCTCACGGCGGGGAAGAGCGGAGCCAGGCAGGCGAGGACCTGAGTTATCCGCGCCGGTTTCGCGGACGGCAACTGCGGATGATCTCGTTTCCGCTGGGAGGAATGGCCGCGGGGAGCATTGGTCTGGGCGGGCGCGGGCAGCTTGTGAACTGGGAGATCTTCAACCGCCCGAACATGGGATTTCGCCCACCGTATGCGTTTCCGTCAATCTGGGCACAGGCGGGAAGCGGGAAGCCAGTGGCGCGCGTGCTTGAGTCGGGCATTCTGCCGCCTTACGAGGGGCAGGATGGCCTGGGTTCGAGCAATGTTCCAGGGCTGAGCCGGCTGGAGTCGGCAACGTTTACCGGGGAGTATCCGCTGGCGCATATCGATTTTCATGACCGTTCGCTGCCGGTGAAGGTTGAATTGGACGCCTTTTCGCCCTTCATTCCGCACGAGCCGGACGACTCGGGACTGCCGGTGGCTATTCTGCGCTATCGCGTGACCAACCCGAGCCCTGCTGCAGCCAGGGTGGGCATTGCGTTCTCCATTGAAAACCCCGTGACCACGAAAGAAGACGTTGGCGGAGCCGCGAGACAAAAGGCGGATGAGGGACGTCGGAACGCGTATCGCTCGGGAGATGGCGTCGCGGGGCTCGTAATGAGCAATCCTGCGTTGGCTGCGGACGACCCCATGGCGGGAGAGTTCGTGCTGGCCGCAACACTGGATGGCGGCGTGGAGGCTTCGCACTGGGAGGGGTGGCCCGCAGGCCGCTGGTGGAACTCTCCGCTGCAGTTCTGGGACCGGTTTTCAAAGACGGGCGACCTGAGCACACAGCCGGAATCGCACAATGCCGTGGGCGTGCTCTGCCTGAGGAGGACGATCCCTCCTGGGCAGACGGCGAGCTTTGAGTTTTTGCTCGGCTGGCGGTTCCCCAATCGCACTCCGGACTGGATCGGGTGGGCGGCGCCCCCGGGCGAAGGTAAGACCATCATCGGCAATTACTATGCGGTCCGCTTCAAGGATGCATGGGAAGCCGTGAGTTACACGGCGGCACATTTGGAAGAGTTAGAAGCGCGCACCCGCATGTTTACCAATGCCTTGCGCGAGAGCACGCTGCCTGGGGTGGTGAAGGAAGCGGCGAGCGCAAACCTTTCCACGCTGGCGACAACAACCTGCTTCCGCACTGCGGATGGCGAGTTTCACGGCTTTGAGGGCAGCGACGACACGCAGGGATGCTGCTTTGGTAACTGCACCCACGTGTGGAACTACGAGACGGTAACTCCGTTTTTGTTCCCCTCGTTTGCCAGGTCGCTGCGCCGGAGCGCTTTTGGCCACTCGATGGACGATGCGGGCGCGATTCATTTCCGGCAGCTGCTGCCGGAGGGTAAGGCGCGCTCAGGATTCGCGGCAGCGGACGGGCAGATGGGGCAGATTATCCATGCCTGGCTGGACTGGAAGATCTGCGGAGACGAAGCGCTGCTGCGCAGCACCTGGCCGCGGGCGAAGAAGGCGCTGGAGTTTGCGTGGGTCAAAGGCGGATGGGACGGCAACCGGGATGGCGTGATGGAAGGCGTGCAACACAATACCTACGATGTTGAGTTTTATGGTCCCAACCCGATGTGCGGAATCTACTATCTGGGGGCGTTGCGGGCCGGCGAGGAGATGGCGCGCGCGGCCGGCGACACGTCGTCGGCGGAGGCATACAGGACGCTGTTCGAGCAGGGAAGCCGGTGGATCGACGCCAATCTGTTCAACGGCGAGTTCTATATACAGAAGGTTCGTGGATTTCGCAAAGACGAGATTGCGAACAACCTGCGCAGCGAAATGGGTTCAGAGAACTCGGAGACTCCGGAATACCAGGTGGGCGGCGGTTGCCTGGCCGATCAGCTGATCGGCCAATATCTGGCGGAGATTGGAGGGATGGGACCCCTCGTCTCGCCGGAGAACATTCGCAGGACGCTCGGCTCAATTTACAAGTACAACTACAAGCCAACGCTCAAAGATCACGATAATGTGGAGCGAACCTATGTGCTGAACGATGAGGCGGCGGTCGTAGTCTGCGACTATGGCAGGGCCGAGCGCCCCCGGATTCCCTTTCCCTACTATGCGGAGGCGTGGACCGGACAAGAATACCTGGTAGCCGCTCTCATGATGAATTGGGGCATGGTGAAGGAAGGTCTGGAGTGCGTCGGGAATATTCGTTCCCGCTATGACGGAGAGAAACGGAACCCGTGGGATGAACCAGAGTGTGGCCACCACTATGCTCGCGCCATGTCTTCGTGGTCCGCCGTCGTTGCTCTTAGCGGCTTCCTCTACGATGGGGCCAAAGCATCCGTGGTGGCCGTGCCGCGAATCCCGCAGGACGACTTCGAATGCTTCTGGTCGACGGGGACGGGATGGGGCACGTTTTCACTGCGCCGGCAGGCCGGCGGCACACTTTTTGCCGTCAAGGTGCTGGCCGGAACGCTCACCTGTCGTTCCTGCGAGATTGCCGCGCGGGGCACGACGGCTTCAGTCGAAAGTGGCGGAAGGGCGGTTGAAAACCGGTTGGAGAAGCACGAAGAACGGATGGTGGTGACATTCGATCAAACCCTGCGCCTGGCCGCGAAGGACGAGATCCGGATCGAGGTGCGCGGATGAGCTTCGGCTCAAGACTGCAAAGGCCATGGATTGTACTTGTCGGCGGCTTCCTGGGGTCGGGAAAGACCAGCCTGATCCTTGCGGCGGTCAGTTTGCTTGAGCAGCGCGGGTTGCGCTGCGCCATGATCCTCGACGACCAGAGCGATGAGTTGGTGGACACGCGCCATGCCGAGAGGCAAGGTGTGCTTTCGCGCGAAGTGACCGGCGGATGCTTTTGTTGCCTGTATTCCGGGTTGATGTCGGTCATCGAGGAACTGCGGACCTGGTCCCCGGATGTGATCTTTGCCGAGCCTGTGGGAAGCTGCACGGACATCTCGGCGACGGTGTTCGGTCCGCTGCGGGAGCAGTTCGATCGTTACAGAGTGGCGCCGTTTACCGTGCTTGCCGATCCGGCCCGCGCCGCCGCGCTGCGGAGCGAAGATGCGGATTCCGATCTGGCCTTCCTGTTTCAAAAGCAGTTGCAGGAGGCCGACCTGGTCTGTATGAGCAAGGCCGATCTCTATCCGGACGCAGCAGGCATTTCCGGGCTAGAGGCGCGGTTTTTGAGTGCAAAGACCGGCCAGGGCGTTCAGGAATGGCTGGATGAGATTCTGTTGGGATCTGTCGAAGCGGGAAGGACAACCCTGGAGATCGACTACGCACGCTACGCGCGCGCGGAAGCAGCTCTTGCGTGGCTCAATCTAAGCTTCGTTCTTGAGCCGGCCTCTCCCTTGTCTCCAGCCCTGGCGGTTGGGCCATTTCTGGACCGCATGGACGAGGCGCTGACCGCGGCCGGAATTCATATTGTGCACCTGAAGTTCTTCGACAGCTCAGCGACGGGCTGGCTGAAGGCGGCGATGTGCGCGAACCGCGAAGAGCCGAGAGTGGAGGGGAATCTGGATGCGTCTCCCGCAGACCGGCATGAAGTACTCGTGAATCTTCGCGCAAAAGGCAGCCCCACCCTGGTGCGGAAGATTGTTGAAGAGCAGCTGCGGCAAGTGGAGGGGAGGACATTCGGGGTGCGCCTCGAGTGCTTCAGCCCTGCTCCACCGAAGCCGGATCGGAGAGTGCCCAGAGCGCGGCTCCGATGGGCATGATCTTGAAAACCGGCCATGGTTGCTGCCGGGCTTTGCTGCCTTAAGATCTCCAACCGTTCAAGAAACGCGTCGCGCAGGCCAGCAACGGCGACGTGGCTGCACTTCGGCGTGTTCTGGCTGCCGGAGCCAAGATCAACCAATCCTACGAATGCGGCGTCACTCCGCCCATGGCCGCAACCTTCAATGGCCAAACCGCCGCCGTCAATGCCCTCATCGCCAGGCGTTCCCATGCCTCCATTTCTCACCCTCGAAAAAGAAGAAATGCTAATGCCAACTTGGATGGAGGTGTGCGAGAAATCGCGCGGGAAACGGGTCGAGGCGCCGGTTGGCTGCATCTGGAAGGCGCGTCGGCCTCTGGACTCCATGAATTGTCGTCGCGGACGAGCCGAAGGGGCGTATACTGGCGGGTCTCTGGATTCCGAATGAAAACTTCGGGGTATTCTCAACGGCTGTAAGCAAATTCCGCTCGCAAAATCCTTCAAGGGGGCAAAAATGAAAACCTTATCACGTCGCGATCTGTTGAAGACCAGCCTGCTGGCGCCGGCCGTAGTGGCGGCGGCGCAAGGAATGGGCCCGATCGGCGCTGCGATCCAAGTTGCCGGTGAGGCGCCTGGCCCGCTTCCCACAAGCGCCCCACGCAAATCTCCAACGCCAGGCGCAGGACGCGAACGTCTGCTTCTGGATTTCGGGTGGCGCTTCCACTTCGGGAATGCCAACGACCCTGTCAAGGATTTTGGATTTGGGAGCGGAAGGAGCGGCAACTTCCAGAAGACGGGAAATTTCCTTCCTGCCGGCTCCGTTGCGTTCGACGACAGCGACTGGCGGACTGTGGATCTGCCCCACGATTGGGCCGTCGAGCTGCCTTTCCAAAACGACCCCGCACTGCAAAGCAAAGGCTTCTACCCGCTGGGACGGACCTACCCGGCCACGAGCGTCGGTTGGTATCGCCGCGTCTTCGAGCTTTCCGCCGCGGACGCGGACAAACGGATCACCCTCGAGTTCGATGGCTCGTACCGGGAAACCATGGTGGTCTTCAACGGCTTTTACATCGGCCGGCACAGCGGCGGCTACGATCCGTTCAGTTTCGACGTGACCGACTTTGCGACTCCGGGAGGGAGGAACGTCCTGCTGGTTCGCGTGGATGCCACCTCGAGCGATGGCTGGTTTTACGAAGGAGCGGGGATTTACCGGCACGTGTGGCTGGTGAAGACGGGCCCGGTACATGTGAAGCAATGGGGGACGTTCGTCTCTGCCCAGGTGCGACCCGGCGAAGCTACGCTCTCGATCCGCACGGAGGTGAATAACCACGGCAACGCGGCGCAGAACGCGCGTGTTGTCTCCACAATTCTCGATCCCTCCGGCAAGGAGGTGGGGAAAGCGGCTACAGACCCTATGTCCATTCCGGAAGGGGGAGAGCAAACCTATGAGCAGGAGATGGTGGTGAAGCGGCCCCTCCTGTGGTCCCTCGAGGAGAGAAACCTGTACAAGCTGGTAACGGAGGCGAGAGCCGGCGGCGAGGCCGTCGATCGCTACGAGACGCCGTTTGGCATTCGCACGGTGAAATTCGACGCGGAGAAGGGCTTTTTTCTTAACGGCAAGCCAGTGAAGCTGAAAGGAACCTGCAATCACCAGGACCACGCCGGCGTGGGCGCGGCGCTGCCTGACGCTGTGCAGTACTACCGCATCCGGAAGCTTCAGGAGATGGGTTGCAACTCCCTGCGCACGTCGCATAACCCTCCCACTCCGGAACTGCTCGACGCCTGTGACGAGCTGGGGATGCTGGTGTTCGATGAGACGCGCATGATGTCTTCCAATCCTGAAGGCCTGAGCCAGTTCGGAAACCTGGTGCGGCGGGACCGCAACCGTCCGAGCGTCTTCATGTGGTCCATGGGGAATGAAGAAGGCCAGGCGAACGGGGAAAAGGGAGTGCTCATCCTGACCGCGATGAAAGCCCTCGCGACCGGACTCGATGGCTCGCGGCCGGTCTCGATCGCGCCTACCGGGGCCATTGGAACCGGAGGCCTGGTCGAGTGCGACGTCATCGGCTACAACTACATGGACCCCGGAGCCGAGGCCTACCACAAAGCCCATCCCGAGAAGCCTGTCATCGGCACGGAGACCGTCAGCGCGGTTTGCACGCGCGGCATTTATGTCACCGACCCCGAAAAAGGCTATGTCGGTTCGTACGATCCGTACACCACCACCGGCCGTGCTTCGGCAGAAGGCTGGTGGAGCTTCTGCAATGCGCGGCCGTGGCTCTCCGGAGGCTTTGTGTGGACAGGGTTCGACTACCGCGGTGAACCCTCGCCGAATGGGTGGCCCAACATCAGCTCCCAGTACGGGATCATCGATACCTGCGGCTTTCCCAAGGATTCGTTCTACTACTACCAATCCTGGTGGACCGAGCGGCCGGTGCTGCACCTGTTCCCGCACTGGAATTGGCCGGGGATGGAAGGAAAAGAGATTGCGGTTTGGGTCTATTCAAACCTGGACAAGGTGGAGTTGTTCTGCAACGGCCAAAGTCTGGGCGCCAAGGAAATGAAGAAGGATTCCCACTTGGCCTGGATCGTCAAGTATGCTCCCGGCGTCATCGAGGCACGAGGTTTCAAAGAGGACAAGGTGGTGATGACGGCAAAGAGGGAAACCACGGGCCCGGCGGCCAGATTGGTGATGAGTGCGGACCGCCGCGAGGTCTCCGCCGATGGCGAGGACGTGGCCATGTTCGCCGTTGAGGTTCAGGATGCGCGAGGCCGCGTGGTGCCCATCACAGATAACCTGGTGACGTTCCGGGTCTCCGGCCAGGGAAAACTGATCGGCGTGGGCAACGGCGACCCTACCGACCAGGAATCCGACAAGGGCTCATCGCGCAAAGCCTTCTCCGGTCTCTGCATGGCCCTTGTTCAGTCTGCCCAGTCAAACAAGACTGCCGGGACCATCACCGTGGAGGCCACGTCTCCCTCGCTCGCCTCGGCCAAGGTTACGATTGCCTCGAAAGCGGTGACTCTCCGGCCCCAGGTCGCCGTTTGGGAACGCCAGGCGCCGGTGGGTGCGGGCATCACCGGCCTGTGGCGGCCTGCGCCGGGATCCGGCGTCACCGGCCTGCTCGCCTACGTGGTGGGCGATGGCAACACAGTGCTCGCGCTGCGCCAGGATGGAAGCACCCTCACGGGAAGCGTCGAGGGCGCCGGCGGCGGCTTCTCCGGCGGAAACGATGCGCCCATTCCGATCGAGGAAGGCAAAGTCGACGGCCGGAGCGTCTCCTTCAAGGCAGGCAACAGCACCTATTCGGGAACGCTGAAGGATGACCAGCTCGAGCTCCTGCGAAAGATCGATTTCAGCCGCTGGCTGTCACGTATGCCCAAGGAGCCGACGGGGCCGCGCCCGGCGATTGGGCCCCCGCCGGATGGATCGGATCCGTCGTTCAATCTGCCCTCTCGCCTGCCCCCGGGCGTCCCGATTGTTCTGCGTCGGGTTCAGCGGTAAAGGGCGACCAAACCATCTTGTCGGCGATCGGTTCTTCCAAGCCCCGATCGCCGAGGGTGCTGGGAAACAGATAAACCTGGCGCCTGTTGCAGCGCCGGTATTCGCGCCAGGCATGCAACAGCGCGGGGGGCAGTGAAACATCGCGGTCACGAGAGCCCTTCCCTTGGTGAGTGTGAAGCAACCGGCGCGCGCGATTCTTTCCATCGCCTGGCTGTTTCGCTCCTGATTCAGCGCAGCAGCAGATCGGACCCTACTTGCTCAAGTCTTCCGGGTGGACATAGAAGGATGCGGGCGGAAAACTGGCAACTGCGGAGCCGAGCGAGATGTTCGGCGTGTCGCCCATCGTCAATTCAAGCGTGCCGCCATTCGCAATGTCCGCGTGGCGAAACCAGACCTGGTTGAGCAACTTTCCGTTCAGGCGGATGCTTTGCACATACTTGTTTTCATGGGAAGTATGATGGGCAACAATGACGAAGTCCTTTCCATTCCTGAGATGAATGGTTGCCTTGTCAAAGACCGGACTGCCGATGTCATAGGTTGGAATTCCCGGCGTGACAGGATAGAAACCCATCATCGAAAACACCACGAAGGCGCTCATGCCGCCGCCATCTTCATCGCCGGCCATGCCTTCGAGCGTATCGGTGAAAAACGATTCGAGAAGCATGCGGACGCGCTTCTGCGTTTTCCAGGGAGCCCCGAGCCGGTTGTAGATGTAGGGTATGGCGAGGCTAGGTTCGTTTCCCATCGAGAACTGGCCCGCCATCGACGTGGAATCGGGAAACTTCGCCTGGAACTCATACTTCGAGCGACCCAGAGGCTCGCGAAAAAGCTGGTCCAGGTTGGCCGTGGCCTTTCCGGTTCCGCCCATCAACTCGATCAGGCCGTTGAAGTCGTGCATCACATCCCAGGTGTAGGTATAGCCGTTGTTCTCGTCGTAATAGTCCCGTCCGCCCATCCCGCCATCGAACTTGGGATCAAGCGGCTCAATCCATCGTCCCTCTGAGTCCTTCGGCCACATCAGCCCCTTCTCCGCGCGGAATAGGTTCTTGTAATTCGCCGCACGCCGAAGAAAGAGCCTTTCGTCCTGCGGCCTGTCGAGAACACGCGCGAGCTGGGCAATCGACCAGTCATCGAAGCTGTTCTCAAGAGTGACCGGCACGGGTTGCCGCTTCTCGGACGGATCAACCTGCGCATCGGTCTCCTTTTCTCCGGGACGTAAAGCGGGCATATAGCCGTGGGTGGCATAAAACTCGTCAAGCGGTCCTTTGGGCCCCAGGCGCCAGGGAAGCAGCGTGCCCTCAAGAGATCGCTTGCGAACACCGTCGAAGGCAGCCTGCAGATCGAAGTTCCGAACGCCTTTGAACCAGGCATCCGCAAACCAGGGCGCGGCGTGATTGCCATTCATGCACGCGTAGTTCCCCGAAACCAGCGCGAAGGTCGGCATAACTCCCGACTGTTGGTACATGCGCACGTAGGACTGGATCTTGTCCGCTTCCATGTCAGGATTGAGCAGGGTCTGCAGCGGCTCAAGCGCGCGGAAGGTATCCCAGAGCCAGTTATCGACATAGAACGGGCGCTGATCTTCATGGACCCGATTATCGAAGGCGCTGTAGTAGCGGCCGTCTTCCGTGATGTTGACCATCCGCTCGAAGCAACGATAAAGAGCGGTGTAGAAGACCCTGCGCTGCGATTCGGTACCGCCCTCCACAGCGATCCGGCCGAGGACCTCATTCCAGCGGGCCCTTGCGGCATCTTTGACCTTGTCAAAGCCCCATGCTGGAATCTCGTGGCGCAGATTTCTCTTTGCCTGCTCTACGCTGATGAATGAAATGCCATACCGGAACTCGAGAGCCCTCGCGCCTTGCCTTGTGACGGTAACGCGATTCCTGTCGCCAAGGTCTTCAAGCTTGAAAGTAACCGGCGTGCTGAATTCACCGTAGACAAAGGCCTTCATGTTGCTGAAACGCTCTTCGCCGCTGACCACGGCGCCATCCTGCGTCTCCAGGTCGCCGGGCATGCGGTTGGCCATTACGACGGAAGCCTTGCCGTCAGGGAAGGTAAAGCGGAAGTAGCCGCAGCGCTCGGTTGCGGAGAACTCCGTCTGAATCAGCGACTCGTCGAAGCGGGTGGAATAGTAATACGGCGTAGTCTTTTCCTGATCGTAGGGGGCGGCGCTGCCGTCCTTTCCGGGCATGATACTGAACAGTTCCTGCATCCGGTGGGAACTGATGGTCAGCGGAAAGGACTCGATACGATCATCCAGGGCATCGGCGCGGAGTGGATATACACGCACCATGCTGTTGGGCAGGAACACGGCCGGGCGGGTGGGCACAAGGAGAATGCCAACATTGCCGATGGTGGGATCAACATACTCCACCTGCGCGACTGCGTGCCCTGCCAGCATGGTCACTGCGGCCAGAAGTCCGGACCTCAGTTTATCTGCGCGGAGGATCCGGCTCGCGACGACGCTTGTAATTCTCACTTTGTACCCCATCCCACTGGATTCGTACGAAAACGAGCTTGATTACCGATGGATGCCCAGGCACGTCGCTTCGGGCGAGGTTCAGGCGATTTGCAAGCTCATTTTACGACGTACCGCCCAGCTAAAGCCACGAAGCCCCGATTCAGACTCCGGGCCGGAGCACGATGCGCCAAGCTTGTTTTTGCCAACGAATAAGCGTACGTGGTGAGATTGGTCTCGCACACCCTGTCTGAGCGTTCTGAAAAACCGGCCCGGCGCCGGCCCGGCATATCTCCTGATCGATGGGCTCGAAGCAGCGCGACGCGAACCCTCTGAGATGGTGTACAGAAATCCGATTTCGGGGACGCTTGGGTTGCCTGATCAACGCTGGCGGATAATTGCTTCGGTTCGGTCCTTCGATCTCCGTTCAGGGCGGCAGTTCAAAACGCTTTTCAAGGGTGATCCGCCAGACCCGGCATTCGAAGACGCAAGCGCGGACTTCCGCAACGTGCGGCATGTGCGGGTTCGGCCCGGGGATAAGACCGAACTGGATGGCCTCCTCACCGCGTCCGTGAAGTGAATGCAATCGGCTTACTGTTCCACGACTTGCGCCGCGGCGCAGGAAAAATGCCCGCGCCTGTCGCGCGTTGGACAGCGTTATCATGTAAACGGCAGGTTTTTAGAGTACCTCTCGATTTCGATCGCTTTGCTATTGCTTTCGAAGCTGATGTATGCGCGCCATTGAGCTCATCGCTGCTGGTTGGGCACGGAATGGGCACAATGGGCAGGATTAAGGCCTATGGGGCAAGGGAGACGCAAGGCACAGAAATGCGAATAAGATTAGCGGATTCAACAAGTTAGATTCAATATGCCCGGATGGCGAAACTGGCAGACGCAGCGGACTTAAAATCCGCAGACCGCAAGGTCGTGGGGGTTCAAGTCCCCCTCCGGGCACCATAAACTACGCGTTATCTATGATTTATAAAGAAGACGGAAAAGGGTAAGATGGCGAGAATTCCTCAACTATGCCCAAACTATGCCCAAACTCGAAAAGTTTGGGTTCCGTCCTCAACCGTGATCTCGACCACACTCCCTTGGCGCGCCAATCGGCTGCGCATTGGCTGGTTGTAGTCGCACACACCTGATCACGGTCCGTCGCATCGGCGGCACCTTCCTCGGAACAAGTTCATTCATCGTGCCACCGCACGGATCTGCGCTGATTTGACCGAGTCAGCGTTCGACCCCACTATACGTTCGCTCCACTCCCGGAGCGCACGCGAAAACTCATGCGAGGAGTCATTATGACGGCAACAGCAACACTGCAGCGGCGTCTCATTCGGACAAAGGAAGCAGCCAGCTATCTCTCAATGAGCGACTGGAAGCTGAGACGTTTAATCCAGGACGGCGCCTTTCCCGTCGTACAGGATCACGAGGGAGGGCCTTTCCTTCTCGATGTGCGTGATCTTGACGGCTACATTGAAAACCACAAGCGCACGATTCCTGACGAATTCTCAGCGCCTACGAAATTCCCGGTGCTAACGGCTTCAAACCAGACCCGTAACGGATCGCGGAGGGCAGGATGAGACGTCCCCGTGGTACAGGAAGAATCTACCAGCAAAAAGGGAGCGCGGTTTGGTGGATCAAGTTCTATCCAAACGGCGAACCATTTCGAGAGTCAACGGGAACGTCCGACAAGCGCAAGGCGACGCGAGCGCTAAACCTGCGCCTGGCGGAAGTGACCATGGGAAAGTTCCTGGGACCCAACATAGAGCGGATCGGTATTGAGGAACTCGCACAGGATTTCCTGCGTGATTACCGCGTCAACGGCAAGGCTTCGTTGGACGATGTAGAAGCGCGCTGGCGGCTTCACATCAAACCTTTCTTCGGTTCGCTTCGCGCATCGCAGGTTACAAGCAGTCTTCTCAACGCATACGTCGATAAGCGCCAGGTTGCAGGTGCGCAGAACGCCACGATTAATCGCGAGCTCGCTGCCCTGAAGAGAATGTTCAATCTCGGACGCAAAGCGACCGCGCCCAAAGTTGTCTTTGTTCCCGCTTTTCTGAGACTCGCGGAGAACAATGTTCGGCAAGGTTTCCTGGAAGATGCGCAGTACGAAAAGCTTCTGGAGTCGTGTCCGGAGCTTTGGTTCCAGACGGTCGTCGAGTTGGGAGCTACTTATGGATGGCGCATCGATGAGCTCAAGAAATTGAGAGTCAACCAGATCGAACTCGCAAACTGGGTCATCCGGCTCCATCCTGGCACCACAAAGAACAAGGAGGGTCGCGAGGTCAAGATGACGAAGATCGTCCAGACCCTGCTCACCCTCTGCGTCGAAGGCAAGGGCCCGGATGATTACGTGCTCACGCGGCCGAGCGGAAAACGATTGAAGGATTTCCGAGGCACGTGGGAGAGGGCCTGCAAAGCTGCGGGAGTTCCTAACTTGCTCTTTCATGACCTGCGCCGTACGGCCGCTCGGAACTATCGCCGAGCCGGGATTGCCGAAGGCGTGATCATGAAGATCGGAGGTTGGAAGACCCGAAGCGTCTTCGAGCGGTATGCCATCGTCTCCCATGCCGATGTGGAAGACGCCGTGGTGAAACTAGAGGCCCGCAGGAATCGCCTGAGGCATGAAACAGCGCAACAAGGTGAAGGCTCCGGAGCCGGTGCTTTGCGTCGGAATTTGACCGAGTTTTGGATTGCCCCCATGCTGTCTCCGCACATGAGGAGGCCCAGCTGAAGAAGCGGGCAAGGTATTTCACTATCGCGGTATTACTTACGATTCTCGACCGAGCCATGACCGTGTACTACGGCGTACCCATCCGGAAGGCGTGGTCAAGATACATTTGGAGCTGTGGCCTCTCGGTCCTATTTGCGGCAATAGGGGGCACTTCGCTGGCAAACGTGTGGGTCCAGGCATTCCCGGAGGTATGCGTTCCGCATGGAAGTCGGAGCGCAGGGTGCGGGGAGAGCGCGACGCCGATCTCAGGTGTGTTTTCGGCAAGCCTGCGTTGTCCAGGATACCGGTTTAATTCCTGGGGGCTTTGCCGCGACGACGAGCGGGTATGAGCATCTGGTTGACGCTGTCGATCGAGAAGGCTAGCGGATCGAAGTC
>Ga0224554_1001212_pt1 | contig 17147 bp, 15 predicted proteins | sample 714S22024metaG_FD_180666 | JGI IMG/M metagenome (GOLD analysis project Ga0224554, IMG submission 180666) | Peat soil microbial communities from Stordalen Mire, Sweden - 717 S2 20-24 | ecosystem: Environmental > Terrestrial > Soil > Wetlands > Peat | place: Sweden: Norrbotten County, Stordalen...
GCCAGAAAATTTCATGGCAGACCATCCTTGCTTCACAAGCGAGCGAAGGCACTTTGCTCGCACTGGCACTTTTGACTATCGTTCACCAGCCCACGCCGCCGATTTTGATTGGCTTGGAAGAACCTGACCGTGGATTGCATCCACGTTTGCTGCGTGAGTTGCGCGATGCTTTATATCGCTTGAGTTTTCCAACCGATTTCGGCATCAAACGCGCGCCGGTGCAAGTTGTGGTCACAACCCATTCGCCGTTCTTCCTCGATTTGTTCAAAGACCATCCTGAACAAGTCATCATCGCCGAGAAAAAATCGGATGGCACGGCGACGTTCAAAAATTTGAGCGATGACAAGGAATTGCGCGAACTCATCGGCGACGCGCCTCTGGGAGAGGTCTGGTATAGCGGCGTCTTGGGCGGTGTGCCCGTTGCGGCTTGATGCGCGTCGCGATCTTGAGCGAATCATCCGCTGATGAATCGGCGTTGAGAATTCTCGTGGACGAATTCCTCGGTGTGAAAACAACTCATGTCGCCATGAATTTGGAAAGTCGTGGATGGCCTGCCGTGCGCAACATTTTACCCGCTATTTCAAAATGGCTTCAATATCGGACCGATGCCGAAGGTTTGGTTGTCGTGGTGGATTCCAATCATACTTATCTGTCAGGCGACGAACCGAAAAACCGGTTGCGAGATTTTCGAGAGTTGGTGCAGCGTTGCCAGCAACAATTGAAACCTGTATCTGGGCGTGTTCCGCTAAAAATTGCCGTTGGTGTGGCTGCCCCGGCAATCGAGGCTTGGTGGCTCTGCAAATCCAATTTACAAATCACCGAAGCCGCTTGGGAAAAAGGTCTTGCTGAAAAACGCGAACCTTATTCAAAGCTGGAATTGAAGAAACAACTTTACGGCTCCGATTATCGTTCCCTCGAATTGATGACGCTGAAAATGACCGAGGCTGCACAGGAAATAGCAAAAGATTTATTCGCTTTGGAACGGGCATTTCCAAACGGTTTTGGAAATTTGGCGAATGAGCTTCGCAGTTGGCGGAAAATTAGTTAGCAATTTATTCCGTCGTCGCCAGCTCCATGTCGCGCGTGTAATACAAAATCCGGCCGCAGCTTGAGCAGGTCACAATCTCCTTCTGCCCCTGGCACGACACGATCAACTGCTGCTGCAATTTCATGTGGCAGCCGCCGCAGGCGCTGTGCTCGATGCCCACGACTACGTTGTCGCCCTTGCTTTTCAACAGCCGGTCGTAGCGGTTGCGCGCGGATTCGTCCACGGCGGACGCCAGTTCCGCGCGGCCTTGCTGCAACCCGGCGAGTTCCTTCTTGAAATTTTCCTCGCGCTGGCCGAGTTCGGCGATCAGGCTGTCGGCCAGTTTTTTTGCCTCGTTCGTTTCCAGCGTCGCATGGACAACTTCCTTCTGCGCGGCCTCGGCCTGCTCCATCAAGGCGATTTCCGAATCCTCAATCTTCATGATGTCAGCCTTGCAATTCTCGATCTCGTGCGCGAGCGCCTTGTATTCCTCGTTCTTGCGCGTCTGCAACTGCTGGTTCGCGTATTTCTCAATCTGCGTTTTTTTGGATTCGACTTCGAGTTCGAGCCGCTTGCGTTCGGACTCGATCTGTTTCACGCGATTTTTCGCGGCGTCGAGCTGCGTTTGCGTCGAGTTGGCGCGGCTGCGAAGGGTTTCGCGTTCGGGCGCAATCTGGGCGAGTTCCTCTTGAACGCGGTGAATTTTGCGGTCGCGGTCCTGCAAGACGAGCAGTTTTTCGATTGAATCGAGCATTGAGACTTGGAGGTTAGCCGCTGCCCACGTTCAAGTCAATGCGCGGACTCAAGTTCAATGCTTCGGCCACTTGTAACGGATGGTTTCGCAAACCTGCTGAAATGCAATTTCAGGATCGGGCGTAAGCAAAGTCAATTGATGCGCGATGGCGGTGGCGGCGATGATACGGTCCGCCGGGTCGCCGTGAAAACTTCGCGGCAACGTATTTTCAGCCGCCGCGACGCGCGCGGAAACCGGTAAGACTTGCAAATTTTCCGCCAGCGCGAGTTCCAGCCAGTTGAAAAATTTCATCCCAAAATCCACCTTGCCCTTGCGCGCGAGCGTGGACGCTTCCAAAAGGCTGATGTCAGAAAGGAAAAAAGAATTTGATTCATTCTGCAAAATCGCCAGCGCTTTGGCCGGAAGCGTTTCCGGCTCTTTCACGCCGTTGATCCAAGTCGCCGTGTCGAGCAACACGTTCATCGCGCGGAACGCCATTCATTTTCGGCCAGGACGGATTCGAGCGCCTTTGCATCCAAAGGCTTTCCGCCTCGCGCCGCGTTTAAAAATGTGCCGGCCTTTTCCGGCGGCAGCGCCCGAAAATACGGCTGCCCGCGATGCGTGACCAAAACCGGCTGCCCGTCGTGCGCCATGCGCTGGAAACGGCTGTGATGCTTGAATGCACGCAATGTGACTGTCTTCATGTGACTCAATATGAGCAACAACAGGAGTTTGTCAAATGTTTCCCCGTTTAATTTTTCCGGCGGAATTTTCCACCGGCAATTTCATTTTGCAGTTTTGCGTTTCGTGCTAACCTGCGGCCATGCGTTTCATCGGCAACGTCATCGAAAAATTGCAGCGGCATCCCAAGCGCGTCGTGTTTCCCGAAGGCGCGGAGCCGCGCATTTTGCAGGCGGCGCGGCAGTTCTACGCGTTGCGGCTCGGCGCACCCATCGTCCTCGGCGACGCCGCGAAAATCAAGGAGGTCGCGGAAGGCTTGAACATTCCGCTCGAAGGCATCCGCATCATCAATCCCGCCACCAGCGAGGATTTGGACAATTTCGCCAACCGCTTTTACCGTCTGCGTCGTGAAAAAGGTTTGCGCCAGACGGAGGCGCGCGAGGCGATCATGCAGCCGAATTATTACGGCGCGATGATGCTGGCGATGCACCAGGCGGACGGGCTGGTTTCCGGCGCGTCGCACATCACCGGCAGTGTGCTGCGGCCGCTGTTCCAAATCATCAAGGCCGCGCCGGACATCAAAACGGCGTCAAGCTGCATGGTCATGGAAGTCGAGGACACGCGCATCGGCGAAGACGGCGTTTTGTTCATGGCTGATTGCGGCGTGATTCCCGACCCGACGGTGGATCAACTCGCCGACATCGCCGTTTCGACGGCGCGGCTCGCGCGGCATCTGCTCGGCGTGAAACCGCGCGTGGCGCTGCTTTCATTTTCGACGAAAGGTAGCGCGTCCCATCCGAGCGTTGGAAAAGTTCAGGCCGCGACCGCGATGGCCAAGCGCAAGGCGGAACAATTATTTTTGGAAGCGGACTTCGACGGCGAATTGCAAGTGGACGCCGCGCTCGTTTTGGAAATTGCCGAACGCAAATTGCACGAGAGTCCAATTGCCGGTCGTGCGAATGTTTTGATTTTCCCCGACCTCAATTCCGGCAACATCGCCAGCAAGCTCGTCCGCATCGTCAGCCGCGCGAACGCTTACGGCCAGATTTTGCTCGGCTTGAACCGTCCCGCCGCCGACGTTTCGCGCGGTTCGAGCGCGCACGACATCCTTGGCGTCGCCGCGATCATCGGCGTGCAGTCCACCGACTACCAAAAACTTTATCCGGGCGCGGACGCGCACTTGCCGGGCGAATGACTGGATTCGTAATCTTACTCTTAATCCTAATCGTAATCGCAAAATGAGATTAAGAATCAGATTACGATTAAGATTACGATTGAAATGAACACTTCCACGCCGCGCGTCTTCATCGCCGCCACGCGCCAGAACGACGGCAAGACCACCACGTCGCTCGGCCTTATCGCCGCGTTGCAGGAACATTTTCCGCGCATCGGCTACATCAAGCCCGTCGGCCAGCGCTTCGTCGAGATCGAGGAGCAGAAAATTGACGAGGATTCCGTGCTGATGGACGCGGTTTATCAGATGAACTGCCCGCTCGTGGACATGAGCCCCATTGCGGTCGAACCGGATTTCACGCGCAAATATCTCCTGTCGTCCAACAACGAGGCGCTCGTCAAAAAAATCCAGAAAGCCTTCGACCGCGTCGCATGGGAAAAGGATTTTGTCCTCTGCGAAGGCAGCGGCCACGCCGGCGTCGGCTCGGTTTTTGATTTGTCGAACGCGCGCGTCGCGAAAATTCTCGGCGCAAAAGTCATCATCGTTTCGCAGGGCGGCATCGGCAAGCCGATTGATGAAATTGCGCTGAACCAGGCTTTGTTTGAAAAAGAAGGCGTCGAAATCATCGGCGTCATTCTGAACAAAGTGCTGGGCGAAAAAGTAGATTACGTTTCCGATTTTGCGCGGCGCGGGCTCAAGCGCAAAGGCTTGGATTTGCTCGGCGTCATCCCGCACGAACAAGTTTTGAGCAATCCGACCATTGACTTGATCCGCGAAGAACTGCACGCCGAACTGTTGAACCAGCCGCCGACGCTGAACACGCTGGTGGATGACGTGGTGGTCGGCGCGATGGGCGCGCACAACGCCATGCAATTTTTCAAGCGCGGCGTGCTGCTCATCACGCCCGGCGACCGTGAGGACATTTTGCTCGCCGCCGGCGCGATGACGAGTCCGCACGGCGACGACAAAATGGCGGGCATCATTTTGACCGGCGGATTGCGGCCGGGCGCGGGCGTGCTGAAAGCCATGCAGGCCATGCCGATTCCCGTGCTGCTTGCGAAGGCCGACAGCTACCAGGTCGCGTCCAAAGTCCACAACCTCACCGTCAAGACGCGGCCGACCGACGCGGGAAAAATTTCGCTCATCCGCGACATCGTCGCCAAAAATGTGAACGTGAAAAAAATAATTGATTCGCTCTGATTCCAAATGTCACTGCCATTAAGCCAATTTCTGAAAACGCTGCCGGTCTATCAGCCGGGACGGCCAATTGAAGAAGTCGCGCGCGAATTGAATCTGCCCGCCGACTCGATCATCAAGGTCGCGTCGAACGAAAATCCGTTCGGCCCGTCGCCGCTCGCGATGGCGGCGATGCAGAAGGCGATTGCCGGCGCGAATCTTTATCCCGACGGCAACGCGTTTTATCTCAAACAAAAACTCGCCGTAAAACTCGGTGTCGAGCCGGCGAATCTGGTTTTGGGAAACGGTTCGAACGAAATCATCGAGTTCGTCGCACACGCGCTGCTCGCGCCGGGCGCGGACGTGGTCGTTTCGCAATTCTGTTTCGCGATTTATCCCATCGTCGCCAAAATGTTCGGCGCGAACGTCGTCACCGTTCCCGCGAAAAATCACGGCCACGATCTGCCCGCAATGCTCCGCGCCATCACGCCGCGCACGCGGATTGTTTTTGTCGCCAATCCGAACAACCCGACCGGCACGCTCGCGCTGCGCGAGGAAGTGATTCATTTCGTCAACCAGGTTCCCGACGACGTGCTGCTCGTGATGGACGAGGCTTACATTGAATTTCTGGACGAGCCGCTTGATTTGTCCGCGCTCGTGCGTTCGGGCGCGCGAAAGAATCTGATTTTGATGCGGACATTCTCAAAGATTTACGGCCTCGCCGGTTTGCGGATCGGCTACGGCATCGGGCATCCTGAATTGATTGCCGCGCTGGAAAAAATCCGGCAGCCGTTCAACGTCAACCTGCTCGCCCAAACCGCCGCGCTCGCCGCGCTGGACGACGACGAACACGTCCGCCAGACGCGCGCGAACAATTTCGACGGCCTGCAATTTTTCAGCCGCGCCTTCCGCGATTTGAAACTGGAATACGTCCCGTCGTTCGCCAATTTCATTTTGGTCCGGGTCGGCGAAGGTCAGAAAGTTTTTGCCGCGATGCAAGGGCAGGGCGTGATTGTGCGGCCGATGGGCGGCTATCAATTGCCGGAATGGATCCGCATTTCCGTCGGCACGCCCAAGGAAAACGAGCGCAGTCTTGAGGCGTTAAAGTTGGCGTTGCAAAACTGATTTGGTAGGGCGGTCGCTGCTGCGCCGCCTATTTTAATTTGGGCTGACCCGCAGGTCAGCCCTGCCAGTTTCATTCCACCGTCACGCTCTTGGCGAGATTTCTCGGCTTGTCCACATCGCAGCCACGCGCGACGGCGATGTGATACGCGAAGAGTTGCAGCGGCACGCTCGCGAGGATCGGATTCAGCAGGTCGAGCGTCGGCGGCAGGTAAATCACGTCGTCGGCCACTTTTTTGATCGCCTGGTCGCCTTCGGTCGCGAGCGCGATGATTGGGCCTTGGCGCGCGCGGATCATGGCGAGGTTCGCCATCGTCTTGTCATACATCGCGTCCTGCGGCACGAGAAAAACCGTCGGCGTCTTTTTATCAATCAGCGCAATCGGTCCGTGCTTCATTTCCGCCGCCGAATAACCTTCGGCGTGGATGTAGGAAATTTCCTTCAGCTTGAGCGCGCCTTCGAGCGCAATCGGAAACGTGTAGCCGCGCCCTAGGAAAAAGAAGTCGTCCGCCTTCGCATATTTCTTCGCGATTTTTTTCAGCGAATTATTTTGCGCGAGGATGGATTCAATCTGTTTCGGCAACGCCTCCAGTCCGTGCAAAACATCCAGCGCGCGCTTGGCGGACAAATTGCGCAGTCGTCCAAGATGAACCGCGAGCAACGTCAAAATTGAAATCGTCGAGACAAATGCTTTCGTCGAGGCGACGCCGATTTCCGGGCCGGCGTGCATATAGATGCCGCCGTCGGATTCGCGCGCGATGGTGCTGCCGACGACGTTGACGATGGCGAGCGCGCGATGGCCGCGCCGCTTGGCCTCGCGCAACGCGGCGAGCGTGTCCGCCGTTTCGCCAGATTGCGAGAGCACGAGCAGCACGGTGTTTTTTTCCAGCGGCGCGTTGCGGTAGCAAAACTCATGTGCGAACTCCACCTCCACCGGAATTTGCGCCAGCTCCTCAATCAGATATTCGCCGACGAGCGCCGCGTGCCAGCTCGTGCCGCTCGCCGCGATGACGATGCGGTCAATGCCGCGCAATTCCGCCGCCGTCATGTTTAAGCCGCCGAACTTCGCCGTCGCGCCCTCAAAATCCAGCCGGCCGCGCAGCGCGTTCAAAACAGTTTGCGGCTGCTCGTAAATTTCCTTGAGCATGAAGTGCGCGTGCTTTCCGCGCGCCGCGTCCTCCTGCGAAAATTCGAGATTGCTGATTTGGACATTTGCCGTGTCCGTGCCGAGATTCAAAACGTCGAAGCGTTCCGGCGTGATCGTGGCCACGTCGTAGTCATTTAGATAAACGACCTTTTTCGTGTGCGCGACGATGGCGTTGGCGTCGCTGGCGAGAAAATGTTCGTCCTTGCCGATGCCGATGATGAGCGGCGAGCCGCGCCGCGCGCCGACAAGCGTGTTCGGAAAATCCGCGCAGATGACGGCGAGTCCGTAAGTGCCGATGACTTCGCGCAACGCGTCGCAGACGGCTTGGGTCAATTCATTTCCGATTTCCGATTTCCGATTTCCGATTTTGCGCTTTTCGTAATAGTCGCCGATCAAATGCGCGAGCACTTCGGTGTCTGTGTCTGATTTGAAAGTGTGTCCGGCCTTGAGCAGCTTTTGCTTGACCGTGTCGTAATTCTCCATGACGCCGTTGTGGACGACGGCGATCTTGCCGGATTGGTCGAGGTGCGGATGGCAATTTTTGTCGGACGGAACGCCGTGCGTGGCCCAGCGCGTGTGGCCGATGCCGAGATTGCCCGCGACCGGCTCGGATTTCAGCAGCCGCGCCAGGCCTTCGTCAATCTTGCCCTTTTTTTTGCGGACGAGCAGGCTGCCTTCGTGCAACAGCGCCACGCCGGCGCTGTCGTAGCCGCGATATTCCAGCCGCCGCAAGCCTTCCAGCAGGATGGGCGAGGCTGATTTTTTTCCGACGTATCCGATGATGCCGCACATAAATTAATTGCGAACTGCGAATTTCAAATTGCGAATTGATTTTTCAAAATCCATTCCGCCATTTCCGCCAGACCGTCCACGACGGCGGCGCGCTTGATTTGTTCCTGGTCGTCGCGTTCCACGCCGGCACCGTAGCCGGTGCGGACGAGTATGCTTTGTTTCACGCCGGCATTCCAGCCACATTCGAGGTCAATCAACTTGTCTCCGACCATGAAACTTTCCGCGAGGTTCAAATTAAACTCGTCGCGCGCCTCGAACAAAAATTGCGGCGACGGCTTGCGTCCGCAGCTCGGCTGGTCGGGCGCTTCGGGCGCGATGTAAGTTTTTTCAAAACGCACGCCATCGCGCGCGAACTCGCTGCTGACGCGTTCGTTCACGCTTTCCGCATCCGCCATCGTAAAAAAACCGCGCCCGATGCCGGACTGGTTCGTGACGATGAGGAGTTTGAAACCGGCGTCCGCCAATTTCTTCAACGCCGCGCCTGCGCCGGGGAAAAGCTCCACGTCTTCAGGCCGGTGCAGATAATTTTTTTCCACGATGAGCGTGCCATCGCGGTCGAGAAAAACGGCGCGGTTCATTTTGCGAGACAAATTATGGGCAGATTGTGGCAAGAATGGAATTGAATTAATTTTCCACGTTTGCCATTCTCCCCCAGTTCTCGTTTTCAAAACAACACAAGCACCATTCACATGAGCAAAGGCAGACTTGGAATTTTGGTCGGCGGCGGGCCGGCGCCCGGACTCAACGGCGTCATTGCGGCGGCCACCATCGAAGGCATCAATCAGGGCTACGAAGTCATCGGCTTCCGCGACGGTTTCAAGCATCTGGCGACGGGCGACACGACGCAGATCAAGCCGCTGGCCATCCGCGACGTGAAGGACATCCACCTCAAGGGCGGCTCCATCCTTGGCACCGCGCGCACGAACCCGACCAAGTCCGAGGAACACATGAGAAATCTTTTCACAGTGTTCCAAAAGCTCGGCATCACCGCGCTCGTGACCATCGGCGGCGATGACACGGCTTTTTCCGCCAGCGTCGTCCGCAAGCGCAGCAACGGCGAAATCCGGGTCGCCCATGTGCCGAAGACGATTGACAACGATCTGCCATTGCCCGGAACCGCGCCGACCTTCGGCTACGAAACCGCGCGGCATTACGGCGTGCAAATTGTCCGCAACCTGATGGAGGACGCGCGCACCACGTCGCGCTGGTATCTCATCGTCAGCATGGGCCGCGCGGCGGGGCATCTCGCGCTGGGCATCGGCAAGGCCGCCGCCGCCACGCTCTCCGTCATCTCCGAGGAATTTCGCGGACGCCCCGTCACGGTGGACGAGCTGTGCGACATCATCATCGGCTCCATCATCAAACGCAAAGCCGATGGCTCCCAATACGGCCTCGTCATGCTCGCCGAAGGCCTGATCGAATCGCTGGGCGAAAAAGGCCTGCTCGCCGTGATGCCCGAAGGCCAGCTTGAGCGTTTCGGAAAAATCATCCGCGACGACCACGGCCATCTGCGCCTCGGCGAAATTGAATTTGGCCGCCTGATGAAGGAACTTTTGACGCAACGCCTCGAAAAGCTCGGCATCAAGATGACGTTCATTGACAAGGACCTTGGCTACGAACTGCGTTGCGCCGACCCGATTCCGTTCGACGCCGAATACACGCGCGACCTCGGCTACGCGGCGGTGAAATTTTTGCTCTCGCCCGAATCCGACAAATACGGTGCCATCATCAGCTTTGTGGACGGCAAGATGAACCCGCTGCCGTTCGACAATATGCTCGACCCGAAGACCGGCCGGATGCAGAACCGCAAAGTCAACGTGGACGGCGAAGCCTACGAATGTGCCTGCGCCTACATGATCCGCCTTGAGCTCGACGATTTTGAGGACGCGAAGCATCTGGCCAAGCTCGCCGCCGTGGTCAACATGACGCCGGCGCAATTTCGCGCCCGCTTCGGCTATCTCGTCGGGTTGAAGTAAAATCAATTGTGGCGGACGGCGGCGGAATTTTCTTCGCCACCGTTTTATTTCAATAAAGTGGCGCGGCCATTCCGTTTGCGCTAAAGTCCCTCATGTTTTTCGTTGGACTAGGAACCGCCGCCCCGCCGCAGCGCTACGCGCAGCGCGACAGTTGGGACGCGCTGCGAAATTCACCGCAATTCCCGCATTTGAACCTGCGTTCCCGCGCCATCCTGAAAAAAGTCCTCTGCGGCGACAACGGCGTCGCCGCGCGCCACCTCGCGCTTGACCCGCTGGTTGAAGTTTTTGAAACCACGCCCGACGCTCTGCAAGCCCGCTTCGCCCGGCACGCGCCCGCGCTCGCCACCGAGGCCGCGCAACGCGCCTTGAAAGACGCGGATTGCACGCCGTCTGAAATTGATGCCGTCCTCATCAGCACCTGCACCGGCTATTTGTGTCCCGGCCTCACGAGCTACGTCAGCGAACAGCTCGGCCTGCGTCCAAATGTTTTCGCGCTCGACCTCGTCGGCCAGGGCTGCGGCGCGGCGCTGCCGAATTTGCGTGCCGCCGAAGCAATCCTCGCCGCCGGTCGCGCGGAAAAAGTTCTCTCAGTCTGCGTCGAGATTTGCAGCGCGGCATTTTTTCTCGACGACGATCCGGGCGTTTTGATCAGCGCGTGTTTGTTCGGCGACGGCGCGGGCGCGGCGGTTTTGTCGAACCAGCCGCAACCCAAAAAACGCCGCAGCGTCGAATGGAAATTCGGCGCGTCGCAACTTGTCACCGCCGAGCGCGACACGCTCCGCTTCAGCCACAAAAACGGGATGTTGCGGAATATTTTATTGCCGCAAGTCCCGCAAGTCGCCGGGGAAATCGCCGCGAAACTGTTTTCCGATTCGCTCGCCGCCGCAAAAATAAAGCGGGAACAGATCACCGGCTGGATTCTGCACACCGGCGGGCGCGATGTGATTCTGTCCCTGCGCGACAACCTGAAATTGAGCGAGGCCGACGTGCGCCACAGTTCCGCCGTCCTGCGCGAATTCGGCAACATCAGCAGCCCGACCGTTTATTTTGTTTTGCAGGCCGCGCTGAACGATTCCGTCCCCGACGGACTCTGGTGGATGTCCGCCTTCGGCGCGGGCTTCAGTTGCCACGGCGCATTTTTGGAAGTGAAACAAAAATAAATCCTCCTCGCTCTCATCCTTGTCCTCGGAATGAAACGAACTGTTGCACCCGAAATCCTCGACACGCTTTCGCCGGACGACCCGCGTGCGCTCCGCTCCCGCCGCGACTTGCGCCGCGTCAATGCGTGGATGGGCAACCACTCGATCATGGTGCGCGCTTTGGAAAATAATTTTAACGGCAGCGCGCCCAAACAAATCGCCGAACTCGGTGCTGGCGACGGAAATTTTCTGCTCCGCGTCGCGCAAAAAATAAATTCGCCAAACGTCAACGCGACTTTGCTCGACCGGAAAAAAAACGTCTCCGCCGGAACGCTCGCCGCCTTTTCAAAACTCGGCTGGCGCGCGGAAGCCGTCGTCGCCGACGTTTTTAACTGGCCGCAAACGGAAACGGAAATCGTCATCGCCAATCTGTTTATTCATCATTTTCAAGACGCGGAATTGAAGGAATTGTTCCGCATCATCGCTGCGCGCGCAAAACTGTTCATCGCCGTCGAGCCGCACCGTTTTCACTTTCCGTTTCCCTGCGCGCAAATGCTCCGCTTCATCGGCTGCGGCAAAATCACGCTGCATGACGCCGAGGCCAGCATCGCCGCCGGGTTTGTCCGCCAGGAAATTTCCGCGCTCTGGCCGGATAAAAAAAACTGGCAACTGGTCGAACGCCGCGCCGGGTTGTTCAGCCACCTGTTCGTCGCGCAACGAAAAAGCTAAAATGAAATTCGACGCGATCATCATCGGCGGCGGGCCGGGCGGCGCGGTCGCCGGTTTGCTTTTGGCGAAAGCCGACTGGTCGGTCGCTATTGTCGAGAAGAGCCGGTTTCCGCGCCAGAAAGTCTGCGGCGAATTTCTTTCCGCGACCAACCTTGAATTGCTGAGCCAACTCGGCGTCGCCGGAAAATTTTCAGAGCTGGCCGGGCCGAAAGTCACGAGCGTCAGTTTGTTCGCCGGAGAAACCATTTTGAATTCGCCGATGCCGCGACTGGAATCAAACGGCGAAACCTGCGGCCGCGCGCTTGGCCGCGACCAGCTCGACACGATTTTATTGCAGCACGCGGCGGATTCCGGCGCGACAATTTTCCAGCCGTGGTCGGCAACGGAATTGGTTCGCAACGAAAGAGGATTTGTGTGCCGCATCATCGAACGCGAAACGCAACGGGGCGGGGAATTGCAAGCCCGCGTTGTCATCGCCGCGCATGGTTCTTGGGAAAATGGAAATCTGCCGACGCAACTTCAGAAAAATTCCGCGAAGCCCGGAGACCTTTTTGGTTTCAAGGCGCGCTTTTGCGGTTCGCGATTGCCCGGCGGCGCGATGCCGCTGCTCGTTTTTCCCGGCGGCTACGGCGGCATGGTCTACACCGACGGTGGGCGCACCAGCCTGTCATGCTGCGTCCGGCGCGACCGGCTGGAAAAATTGCGCCGGAAAAATTCCGCCGCCAGCGCGGGCGAAACCGTTTTGGCGCACATCAAAAATTCCTGTCGCGGCGCGCGCGAAGCTTTGGCTGATGCGAAACTTGACGGCGCAATTCTGTCCGTCGGGCCGATTCGTCCCGGCATCCGCCAGCCGTATCAAAATGGAATTTTCCTCGTCGGCAACGCGGCGGGTGAGGCGCATCCCATCGTCGCCGAGGGCATCAGCATGGCGATGCAATCCTCGTGGCTGCTGGGCGAAACACTGGTGGCGCGCGGAACGAAAAATCTTTCGCCGCGCGAACTGGATGAAGTTGGACGCGAATATACCGCGCTGTGGAAAAAGAATTTCGCGCCGCGCATCCGTGCCGCCGCGTGCTTCGCGCATCTGGCCATGCGCCCGGCCACGGCAAACGCGCTTTTGCCGCTGCTGAAACTGTTTCCGCAAATTCTCACCATCGGCGCGCGCTGGAGCGGCAAGGCGAATCAGCTTGTCCCGCCCGCCACGCCGATGAAAATGGCTCCGACATGAAACCGCTCGCGGACTGCAAACTTTACACCTTCGTGGACACGGCCTATCTGCATGGCCGCGCGCCCGAACTCGTCGCGCAGCAACTCTGCGACGGCGGCAGCGATTTGATCCAGTTGCGCGCGAAAAAGTCCACGCCCGATGAAATCCGGCGCATGGCGAAAAAAATTCTGCCGGTCACCAGACGCGCGAACGTCGGCCTCGTCATCAACGACCATCTGGAGATCGCGCGCGAACTTGGCGCGGAATATTGCCATTTGGGACAGGAAGATTTTTTTGACGCCGGACACAAGCATTGCTCGGAAGTCAGAAGTCAGAAGCCAGAAGTCAGAATTGGCTTGTCCACGCATTCGCCCGAACAGGCAAAACGCGCGCTGGCCGCTGGGCCGGATTACATCGCCATCGGGCCGGTCTTTGCGACGGGCACCAAGCCGGGCGCGAAACCCGTGACGCTCGACTACGTCCGCTGGGCGGCGGCCCCGCAAAGCGGGGTGACCGTCCCATGGTTCGCCATCGGCGGCATCCGGCTGGAAAATCTCGGCGACGTTCTGGCGGCGGGCGCAAAACGCGTTTGCGTCGTCTCGGCCATTCTCAACGCGCCGGACGTGACGAAGGCGTGCGCGGAATTTCGGCGAAGGTTGAAATAAACAAGGAGCGCGGGCGGCTCGCCCGCGTGTTTGTGTTTTAATCACTGGAACTCGCGGGCGAGCCGCCCGCGCTCCGATGTCTCGCGCTGCCGAAAATCCATTCTTCCGGCGATTTCGCCAATCCGGCCTTCACGGGATTGTTTTCAATATAACGCACGGCTTTGCGGAAATGTTCTTCATCCCGGATGTAGCGGTCGAAATATTCCGCCTGCCAAAAATCACCCGTGCGTTCAAGCAGGCGATTGGCGGCTTTGCCAGTGTAAGATTTCCAACCGTGCAAAATTTCAGCCAATGGCGTTTGCGCAGTTTCAATCAGTGCGTGAACGTGATTTGGCATCACAACCCACGCCAGCAAGCGATAGCGCGTTCCGTCAAAGTGCAGCAAGTTCTCCTGCACCAACGCGGCAATTTCCGGTTGCCGCAAATGACACTCACCGTGACCGGCATCCAGATACGATTCAATCCTGATGCGTTTCTCACGTTCGTCTTCAATCGCCAGCAACGTTTCCCATTCGTGCCGCCGGTTTGCGGGCATCGCGTCCTCCAGCCGGTAGGTGATCATCTGCCGCACGCCGGCCGCGTCGAAGTGCGGAAGATAACCGCGCGAACGCCAGCCGCGAAAACCCATCCGCTCATCCGCCGCCGACAACGGCTCGGTCCAGGCGCGTTTGTCCTGGATGAATTCACGGATGTTGCGCTTGATGTTCATCGGAGCGCGGACGGCTCGTCCGCGTGATTGTATTGTTTTATCTCGTCTATTTTTTCATTACGGAGTGCGGGCGGCTCGCCCGCAAGTTCTTTCATCGAACAATTAAAACCGTCAACTCGCGGGCGAGCCGCCCGCGCTCCTATTCTATTCTCTGCCGTCGCACATTTTCAAAAATTCCGCCTCGTCAATAATCTTCACGCCAAGCTTTTGCGCCTTGTCGAGTTTTGAACCGGCTTCTTCGCCGGCCACCACAAAATCCGTTTTCTGGCTCACGCTGCCGCTCACTTTGCCGCCGAGCGATTCGATCTTCGCCGCCGCTTCCTCGCGCTTCAGCGTCGGCAGCGTGCCGGTGAGGACAAAGGTTTTTCCCGCGAACGGCCCGGCCTTGGCGCGCGGCTGAAACAGTTCGGAGCGAAAATTCAATCCGGCGGCGCGCAACCGTTCGATGAGTTTTTGATTCCGCGCGTCGCCGTGCCAGTTCACGAGGCTTTGCGCGATGACTTCGCCGATGTCCTCGGCCTCGGCCAGTTGCTCCGCGTTCGCGGCGAAAATGTCGTCGAGCGCCGGGAAATGCCGCGCGAGCGATTTCGCCCCGCCCGCGCCGACGTGCAATATTCCCAGACCAAAAATCAATCGCCACAGGTCGCGTGATTTGCTGGCGGCGAGGGCGTCGAGAAAATTCTTCGCGGATTTTTCGGCCATGCGTTCGAGATTCGCCACGTCGTCGAGCTTAAGCGAATACAAATCCGCCACGTCGCGCACGAGGTTGTTTTTCACGAGTTGCGCCGCGAGCACTTCACCGCCGCCTTCGATGTCCATTGCGCCGCGCGAACAAAAATGCTCGATGCGCCCGCGAATCTGCGCGGGGCAATCGGGATTCACGCAGCGCCAGACCGAGCCTTCCTCTTCGTCGTCAATTTGGTGGGGCGAGACTCCCGGTGAGCCGTCTTCCGTTTTCACTTTCGGCTCGCGAGGACGCTCGCCCCACCCGTCGGATTTGGAAACTTTTGAACCACATTCGGGACAGGTTTTGGGAAAATTAAATTTCTTTTCGCCGCCGCCGCGCTTTTTCAGAACGACGTTGACGACGGCGGGGATGACTTCGCCGGCTTTTTCAATCATCACGGTGTCGCCGATGCGGATGTCTTTTTCGCGGATGTAATCCTCGTTGTGCAGCGTGGCGCGGCCGATGGTGCTGCCGGCGAGAAAAACGGGTTCGAGTTCGGCCACGGGCGTGAGCGCGCCGGTGCGCCCGACCTGGATGGTGATGGCACGGAGCTTCGTCTCGGCCTGCTCCGGCGCGTATTTGTAGGCGATGGCCCAGCGCGGCGCCTTGGCGGTGAACCCGGCGCGCTCGCGTTGCGCGAAGGAATTCAGCTTGATGACCGCGCCGTCGGTTTCGTAGGGAAATTTTTTGCGGATTTTGTCCAGCTCGTGGATGGCGGAAATCAATTCGTCGGCGGAATGACAATGACAATGCCAGATTTTTTCCGGCGTCTTGAAGCCGAGTTTTTTCAGCCACGCGAGAAGTTCGGATTGGGACTTTGGGCTTTGGACTTCGGACTTTGGACTCTGCGCCTCGGCGATGCCGTAAATCACCACATCGAGCGGGCGCGTGGCGACGATTTTTGGGTCGAGTTGCTTGAGCGAACCGGCGGCGGTGTTGCGCGGGTTGCCGTAAAGTTCCTCGCCTGCGGCTTTACGCTCGGCGTTGAGTTTCTCAAAACCAGCAACCGGCATGAATACTTCGCCGCGAACTTCCAGAGGAGAAGGAATTTTGCCACCGAGGCTCAGAGACACAGAGTTTTCTTCGGAAAAATCTTTTTGTTTTCTCTGTGGCTCTGTGGCTCTGTGGCTAATTTTCAAACTTAACGGCACGCTGCGGATGGTTTTTAGATTCGCGGTGACGTCGTCGCCTTCCGTGCCGTTGCCGCGCGTCGCGCCGGTGACGAGGACGCCGTTTTCGTAACGCAAACTGATCGCGACGCCGTCCACTTTCGGCTCGACGATCCAATCCAATTTTTCGCCGGGCAAAAGTTTTTCCAGACGTTTGACAAAGTCGCGGATTTCTTCCTCGGAGTAAGTGTTGTCGAGGCTCAACATCGGCACGGAATGCCGGACGGATTTGAATTCGCTCAACGGCGCGCCGCCGACGCGCTGGCTCGGTGAATCAGGCGCGGCGAGTTCGGGAAATTCCTTTTCGAGATCGAGCAGTTCGTGATAAAGCCGGTCGTAATCGGGGTCGGAAATTTTCGGCGCGGCTTCGACGTAATAGGCGTGGTCGTGCCGGCGGATTTCGTCGGCGAGGTGGGCGTGACGTTTTTTTGCTGGGTCGCGCGTCATGGCGATTGGCGTTGCGTGTGCGTCAGGCGGGTTGCCCCAAAAGACGGCGCAGGCGGTTGAGCAGCGTTTGGGCGAAGCGTTCGTAGGGCGCGAGCGGGCGGCCGTAATTTCTGACTTCTTCAACGGTCGCGAGCGCCATGCAAAAATCAATGTCGTGAAACGGGCGTCCGTGCTTGATGCGCCGGAGCCAGCGGGTCAGGTCGGTGACTTCTTCGATTCGGTCGTCGTGGCCGGCATAAAAGGACATTTTCCATTCGTCGCGGCGCAGGTAGCCCTCGGCGTCGCCTTTCGTGTCGAACCATTCGTCGCAAAGCAGGATGCAGACGGATTTGCCGGGACATTCGCCGAGCCGGTAAAAAACCACGCGCGCGCCGGTCTCGGAAAAATGGTCGAACGCGGTTTCCAGCGCGTCGTCGGGCGGCGGCGTGAATTTCGTCTGGAAGCCGAACAGAAATCCGCCCTGTTCGGCGCGGGATTTTTCGATGCACAAATTCTCCTCGAAAATCCAGAGGATGTCCGTTTTGAAT
>Ga0224554_1001214_pt1 | contig 17103 bp, 16 predicted proteins | sample 714S22024metaG_FD_180666 | JGI IMG/M metagenome (GOLD analysis project Ga0224554, IMG submission 180666) | Peat soil microbial communities from Stordalen Mire, Sweden - 717 S2 20-24 | ecosystem: Environmental > Terrestrial > Soil > Wetlands > Peat | place: Sweden: Norrbotten County, Stordalen...
CTCGGCGTTGGTGAAGCCTAAGTCAACCAGCAAATCCAAAAGATAATCGTCTTTTTCCGCCACGTTGGTTTCGCGCCGCACTACTGTTAAGTTCGTGGAACGCGCGGAGAACTTTTCATCTAACGCGCCAAATGTCAATGCAGACTCGCAGTTCCGTGCCGATTTTTTGGCGGCGGCTGGCGTCGTGATTGCATATTTCCGCGCCTAAATTTGTGCGGAGAAGACGGCATGAGAAGTCTCCAACTTTTTCAATTTGAGTCTCGTCACCTCGACTCCCGCAAATTAAATTGGCTTCAGATGATTTTCCGCGCCCGACAATTTGAATTCGTTTTCCCGCGACCGGCGCTTGTCATGGGCGTCGTCAACGTCACGCCGGATTCCTTTTCCGACGGCGGAAAATTTCTGGACGCGAACGACGCCGTCGCCCACGCGCTCAAACTCGTCGCGCAAGGCGCGGACATTTTGGACATTGGCGGTGAATCCACGCGCCCCGGCGCGCAGCCCGTCAGCGAGGCCGACGAACTGCGCCGCGTCATCCCCGTCATCGAAAAACTCGCGCCGCAAATCTCAATTCCAATTTCAATTGACACGACCAAGCCCGCCGTCGCCCGCGCCGCGCTCGCTGCCGGCGCGAGCATCGTCAACGACGTTTCGGCAAACCGCGAAAACGACGCGCTGTGGAAAATCGTCTCGGATTTTCACGCCGGTTACATCGGCATGCACGCCTTTCCGGGCGGAACGGATTTTGCCGATGACAACATCATGCGCGAGGTCGGCGAATTTTTTCAGGAGCAACTCGGAAATTTATTGAACCGCATCGGCGTCATTCCCGAACAGGTCGTGCTCGATCCCGGCATCGGTTTCGGCAAGACGCTGGAGCAGAATTTGCAGTTGCTCGCGAACCTGCGGAGCTTTGCCAGGTTGCGGCGTCCGCTGCTGCTGGGCGTCTCGCGCAAATCGTTCATCGGAAAACTGCTTGGCGCGGACGTGAATGAACGCTTGCCCGCGTCGCTCGCCTGCGCGACTCTGGCGGTCGAGGCGGGCGTGCAGATCATCCGCGCGCACGACGTGGCGGAAACCGTCCAGGCGGTGCGGATGACGGAAGCGGTCCTGTCCCGGAAAAAAAATGTGGCCTGACATCAACTTTGAGAACGGCTGGCGTGCCGCGCTGGAAATATTGATCCTCGCGGTGGCGATTTATTTCATGTCGCGCTTCCTGCGCGGCACGCGCGGCTGGCCGGTGGTCATCGGGTTTGTCATCGTCCTGCTGGCGCTGGCGCTGGTGACGGAGATTCTGCATTTGGTGGTGTTGCAATGGCTGCTCGGCACGTTCTCGGCGTTTTTCGCCGTGGCGGTTTTGATTATTTTCCAGCCGGAACTGCGCCGGATGCTCGGCGAACTCGGCAACCTCCCGCTCTTCGCCACCGCGAGCGAACAACGCGAAAGCATTGAGGTCGTCATCCAGACTTGCGAGCGTCTCGCCGACGTGAAAATCGGCGCGCTCATCGCCATCGAGCAGTCCATCCAGTTGCAGGAGGCCGTCGAGTCCGGCATCAAGGTGGACTGCGACGCGACGCCGGAAATGCTCGAGACGATTTTTTTTCCGAACAACGCGATCCACGACGGCGGCGTGATTTTGAAGGGCGACCGCATCGCCTACGCCGCGTGCATTTTTCCGCTGACGCAGCGCAGCGATTTGAACAAGTCGCTCGGCACGCGCCATCGCGCGGCGATCGGCTTGAGCGAGGAGACGGACGCGGTCATCGTCGTCGTGTCCGAGGAAACCGGGCTGATTTCCTACGCGCACAAAGGCCAGCTCACGCGCGGCGTGACGCTGGAGGAATTGCGCGCCTTTCTGGTCTCGGTGATTTTGCGCCCGGCGAAAACCCACGGCTTCGCCAAATGGCTGCGCGCACAGTTCAGCGAGCGGCACAGTCCCGGCGCGGCGGTCATCACCCGACGCGAGCCGCGCCCGGTGGCGAAAAATCCGGCCAATCCAAAATAATTTTTCCAAATGCGCGACTGGTTCACAAAAGATTTTGGCTGGAAGATTTTCTCCGTCGTCCTGGCGGTGATCATCTGGCTGACCGTCCACAAAATTTACGAGGAGCCGAGGGCGTCCGCCGCTTCGGCTCCCGGCGACACGGTGACTTATGGCGATCTGCCGGTGCTGGTTGTTTCCACGGCGGCGGACGTGCGTGATTTTCGCGTCAATCCCGGCACGGTTTCCGTGACCGTCAGCGGCCCGCCCGCCGCCATCGCCATTTTGCAGGCGAACCAGATCAGGGCGGCGGTTGACCTCACCGATATTCAATCTGTCAGGGATTTGAAACGCCGCGTGGATGTTTCCGTCCCCTCCGGCATCACGCTCATCAGCGTTGACCCGCCGCGCGTCGGCGTGATTGTTCCGCCGAAACATTAAAAATTTTCCCATGAGTTCTCCCAAAAAAATCTTCGGCACCGACGGCGTTCGCGGCACGGCCAACGTCGAACCCGTTACGGCGGAAACCGCGCTCAAGCTCGGCCGCGCCGCCGCGCACGTCTTCAAAAATCTCGAACGCCAGTCGCGCGGGCGCGGCAAGCACAAAATTGTCATCGGCAAAGACACGCGGCTTTCCGGCTATATGCTGGAGAACGCCATTTCATCCGGCATTCTTTCGATGGGCGTGGACGTGTTGTTCATCGGACCGCTGCCGACGCCCGGCGTGGCTTACGCGACGCGCAGTTTGCGCGCAGATGCGGGCATCGTCATCACCGCCTCGCACAATCCTTACACGGACAACGGCATCAAATTTTTCCGCGCGGACGGTTACAAGCTCGACGACAAAATTGAAGGTGAAATTGAAAACCTCGTTTTTTCCGGCGCGATTGAAAACATCCGTCCGAGTTCCGAGCAGATCGGCAAAGCCGTCCGCATTGACGACGCGCTCGGACGCTACATCGAATTTGCCAAATCCAGTTTTCCGCGCGGCCTCACGCTCGAAGGCGTGAAAATTGTTTTGGACTGCGGCAACGGCGCGGCCTACAAATCTTCGCCCTGCGTTTTGCGTGAACTCGGCGCGGAAGTCGTCGTTTTCAACAACCATCCCGACGGCAAAAACATCAACGAAAACTGCGGCTCGATGCACCCGGAAGTCATGTGCCAAAAAGTCGTCGAACACGGCGCGCACCTCGGCATCGCGCACGACGGCGACGCCGACCGCGTTTTGCTCTGCGACGAAAAAGGCAATCTGATTGACGGCGACGACATCATGGCCATCGCGTCGCTGGAAATGCTCGCGGAAAAAACTCTCGCGGAAAAAACCTTGGTCGCGACCGTGATGAGCAATGCCGGTTTGGAAGCGGCAATAAAAAAAGCCGGCGGGAAAATGCTCCGCACCGGCGTCGGCGATAAGAACGTGATTGATGAAATGTTGAAGCACGGCTTCAACTTCGGCGGCGAGCAGAGCGGGCATTTGATCTTCCGCGATTTCGGCACGACGGGCGACGGTTTGGTTGCCGCGCTGCAAATTTTGCGGATTCTCAAGACGAAGGAAACGCCGCTCTCAAAACTGGCGAAATGCTGGACGCGATTCCCGCAGCTTGTGACCAACGTGAAAGTGCGCGAGAAAATTCCGTTTGAAAAAATTGACGGCGTGACGAAATTTGTCGCCGGGGCGGAAAAGGAATTGTCCGCGCAAGGCGGACGTTTGCTGCTGCGCTATTCCGGCACGGAACCGAAAGCGCGCCTGCTCGTGGAAGGCCGCGACGAAAAAGTTTTGAAAAAATGGTCGGGAAAAATCTGCGCCGCGATTCAGAAGCAGATTGGGGGTTAAGAGGTGACGCTCTTGCAGCCTATCTAGTTTTGTCAGGCCACATGGTCATCTTTTTTGAGGACACGCTTTTGATAGTAAGCCACAACACCTAAAGCTGGCAAGATGCAGAGGGAAGCGATAAAACAGCAAACCCCCAAATCAATGAACGGATGCCAGAACTTCGAGCTTCCCCAAGATGCTGAAAGAATATACAGATAAAACAAGGCTGGGAACGCGCTGCCGCAAGCTAGGGTAATCCCGACTCCGACGGGCTTGTGATGCTTGACTCGGTAACGGCATAACAATGCCGTGAGCGCCACGGTGGCGAGCATCAGCAAAAATATGATCAAAATGACAGACATACGAATGTGCCTAACTAAACGGGCCGCAGTTTTTGTGGCCTATCCTGTTTCACGAAAATTAGACTGCTCCGGCCATTTCGGATTATCAAGAAAAGTTTTTAGCCGCGGATGAAACACGGATTGAACACGGAAAGCATCCGCAGATTTCACAGATTCACGCAGATTTTTTTCGCCGCGAACGCCAGCGGCGCAAAATCCACACCACAGGCAAAATGCTGAATAGAAAAAGCGGATGCCAAAAGCTTATCATAAAAACCCAAAGCGGAAGAGCCTCATCCGGCGAACGAATATGTTCAAAATGAATGCCGGGCAGATCGCAAAACCTGATGAGTCTTGAAATTTTTCCGGGCTTTTCAAAGTCAGTGGTTCGGCCAAAGCCATAACCTCCCAAACCCAAGCCCCATCCGACGGAAGGAGGCGTGTTAGAATTAACAATGAAGCTGACATCCCCAAATGGACCTACTTCAGCGTTATTGAAAAAATCTAAACTTCCACCAACATTGTTGTTTCTGCCTGTTACTCTAATATGAAAATTTTGCGAGAGCGAGACCGATGGATCCACGGCAAACGCATTCGTCCACAAGGCTACGGTGCAAGCTGCGAGGATTGTTGAAATCAAAGACACGATATTAAACCAGCGATAATTCGTCTTGCTGCCATTTGCTTTCACGAAATCGAGACTGCTCCAGCCATTTTGGAATGTCGAGAGAAGTTTTTAGTCACGGATGAAACACGGATTGAACACGGAAAGCATCCGCAGATTTCACAGATTCACGCAGATGAATTTGCCCAAAACAAATCTGCGAAAATCCGCGCAATCTGCGGACAAAAAATCCGTGTTTCATCCGTGTTCAATCCGTGGCTTGATCAAAACCGCGCCGTCACGCCCGCCGCGAAGAAACGGCCCAGCGCGGGAAATCCGTAAGCTTCCTGATAATGTTCGCCGAGCAGGTTTTCCACGCGGCCATAAACGGAAAAGTTTTTGGTCACGCGGCAGTTCAATCCCAAGTCCACTTTCGTGTAGCCGTCCATGGTGACAATCGGCGGCACGTTTGGGTTGGGGTTGTCATAATTATTGTCCGTGCGGCTGCCGGTGAACAGCGCGTGGCCGGTGGCTTCCAGCCGCGCACAAATTTTCCAGTCCAAGTCCAGGTTGCCGCTGTTTTGCGGACGGCGGACCAGTTCCGCGCCGGTGCCGAGGTCTTCCGTGTCGAGCCAGGTGTAGGCGGCGCGGGTGGTGAAATTGGTCAGCGGCGTCCAGCTCACGAAATTTTCCAGCCCGAACGTCCGCGCGCGCCCGATGTTTTCCGGTTCAACGAAGGAAAACTGAATCAAGTTGTCATAGTCATTGTGGAAAAAGGTCGTGCCGAAATGAAATTTTTCATCTAACAAGGGCTGTTCAAAGCCCACATCCCAGCCGAAGCTTTCTTCCGGCTTCAAATTCGGATTGCCGTGGAACCCAAACTCATCCGGGTAATAAAGATCGGAAATGCTTGGCGCGCGGAAACCGGTGCCGACGTTCGCGCGGAAAATGGTTTCTGTTTTTGGAGCGGTAAATCGTCCGCCGAATTGATATGTTCCGTGCGTGCCGAACGCGCTCGAATCATCCACACGCCCGCCAGCAGTGAGCGTCAGGCGGCTGACCGGCATGAAATCGTATTGCGCGTAGGCTGATTCCGTATCCACCGTCCGGTCAAGGTTGCTGTAATTGTCCTGATAATTGGCCGAGTCGTCCTGAAAAGTTCCGCCGACGAGGATTTTGTTCTGCTCGTTGAGCGTGAAAATATTTTGGAAATCCACGCGGTTGCGCTCGGCGATGGTGGCCGAGGAATAAGCGCCGAAAAAATACGGCGGAAATGGTGACGGATTCGGCGTGGGTTCGTCAAAAATGCCGCGCTCGTGCGAATGGGAAACGGTGAGTTTGGAATTCCACCAGTCAAACGGATCGGCTTCGAGCGTCAGGCCGACGAGATAATTTTCGTTTTTCAGGCTGTCGTTCGGGTCGTCGGTGTAAATGTCGTTCGGCGAGCCGTCCTTGGATTTCAGATAAGTCGCCAGAAAGCTGGCTTTGAATTGGTCGCTGAATTTGTAGCCCAAGCGACCGGAAAAATTGATGCCTTGATAAGCGCTGTTCGTCCGATCGTTGTCGGTGGAACGAAAACTGGCGTCGCCGGAAAAGGAAAATTTTCCTTCGCTCGCCGAAAAATTTCCGCGCGTGAGCAGGCTGTTGAACGAACCATATTCTGCCTGGAGCGAGCCGGTGGGCGGGCCGCCGCCGGTTTTCGTGACGATGTTGATGACGCCGCCGAGCGCCTCGGAACCGTAAAGCGTGCTTTGCGGGCCGCGCAGGATTTCGATGCGCTCGATGTTGTTGACCGGCAGCGTGCTGAAGTCGAAGGAATTGTTGAAGGCGTTGTTGACGGGAATTCCGTCCACCAGCACGAGCGTGCCGTCGGGGCTTGCGCCGCGCAGAAAGACCTGGGTTTGCGAGCCCGGCTGGCCGGTGGCGGCGACGTTCACGCCCGGTTCGCCGCGCAAAACATCGGCGACGAACGGCTGCTGGCTCCGGGCAATCGCGTCGCCGGAGATGACCGTCGCGGAACTCGACGTGTTGGCCGGCGACGTGGAAATGCGCGTGGCCGTGATGGTGATTTCCGGGAGCGTGGCGATTTGGTTGGTCTCGGAATTTTCGCCGGAAGCGACGTCATTGGTGTCCGCCGCATTAAGCAGCGCGGGCAGGACAAACAGGCTGGCGAACAAACAGGAAACGATTTTTTTCATGGACTGATCTTTCAATTTTGTTCCGCGAAAAATTTCGCAGAACGGTTTTGGTTGAGAGACCAGAGTGGAAATGAGTTCGTCCTCGTCCTCGTCCTCGCCCTCGCCCTCGTCGAATCAGATTCGAGGACGAGGACGAGGACGAGGACGAAAAACAAAAACGCCTCCATTCCACAAAGCGGGAAATGAAGGCGTTCACGAATCCTGACGAAAACAGTCCGGCAGGCTGGCCTCATCCTTCTCTTTGCGGAGAAGCGCCCCGAACGTGGGGCCGACGAGTGCAATCAAACCGGTATCCTGACTTCGGCCTCAAACCTCACTCCCGCCTTCCCAAGCTTTCGCTCGGTGGCATTGGGAATTTGTAGCCGTTACAGTGGCGCAACCGTCCCGGATTCACACCGGGTTCCCTGACATTTGACTGCGATGTTGGCGGAAACTTTTCCGCCCGTTTCAAAGAGCGGCTCCTTTTTACGCGGAATAAAAAAATTTCCAAGCAAAATATTTTTCCGCCCTTTACGCCGCTGAGGGCTTGCTGATACGTTGCCGCGAGTAAAGCCATGGTCAACCCGCTCCGCGCATGATCCAAGTTGAAGGCCTCACCAAGCTTTACGGCGAGTTCACCGCCGTGAATGACCTGTCGTTTTCCATCCAGCCCGGCGAGGTCGTCGGCCTCGTCGGCCCGAACGGCGCGGGCAAGACCACCACGCTGCGCTGCCTTGCTGGAATCATTCCGCCCACGCGTGGAACCGTCCGCGTTGGCGGTCACGACATTGTTCGCGACGCGATTGCCGCCAAAAAACAGCTCGCTTTTTTCACCGACGAACCGCGCTTGTTTGATTATCTGACCGTCTGGCAGCACTTAAATTTCGTCGCGCGGATTTACCAAGTGGCTGATTACGAAAAAATCGGCGCGACCTTGCTGGACGAACTCGAACTCGCGAACAAAAAGGACGCGCTGCCCGGCGAGCTGTCGCGCGGCATGAAGCAAAAACTCGCCATCGCGTGTGGCCTGCTGCACTCGCCGAGTGTGATCTATTTCGACGAGCCGCTGACCGGCCTCGATCCCTACGGCATCCGGCGGATGAAGGATTCCATCTTGAAACGCGCCCGCGACGGCGCAGCCATCATCATCAGCTCGCACCTGCTGCACCTCGTTGAGGAAATCTGCACGCGCCTTTTGATTTTGAAGAACGGACAGAAAATCGCCGATGGCACATTGCTGGAAATCACCCGGAAATTTTCCGAACAAACCGGCGACGCCAGCCTGGAAGAAATTTTCTTCCGCGCCACCGGCGAACCCGGCGCGCCGCTCGCGCCACCGGTGTTGCCGCTCGCACCCAAATGATCGCCGCGCTTTTCTATCTGCAATATCACTCGACCCGCAACCGGCTGGTCTCGCGGTTCAAGCGGCTCAAGCAGCCGAAATATCTTTTTGGCGCCATCGTCGGCGGGATTTATTTCTACTTTTATTTTTTCCGCTACGTGTTCCGGGGCTACACCGGCGGCGCGCGGCAAGCGATCATTCCTGCGGCTTCACCGGAATTCATGGTGCTGATGGAATCGCTCGCGGCGCTGGCGCTGTTGGTCATCGTGCTGCTGGCGTGGCTGATTCCGCACGAACGCGCGGCGCTAACATTTACCGAAGCCGAGGTGGCTTTTCTTTTTCCCGCGCCCGTGTCGCGCCGCAATTTGATTCATTTCAAACTCGTCCGTTCGCAGTTGCGGATTTTATTCAGCGCGCTGCTGCTCACGCTGTTCTCGCACCGCTTCGGCGGCAACGGCTGGATTCACGCGCTTGGCTGGTGGCTGATCCTCTCGACATTGAGCCTCCATTTTCTCGGCTCGTCGTTCGCGCGGACGCTGCTGCTGGATCGCGGCGTTTCCAACCGGCTCCGGCGGCTGCTGGTTTTCGTGCTGGCCGCCAGCGTCGGTGCTGTCGTCTGGCTTTGGGCGAAAAAAACTTTGCCGCCAATGACTTCCGCCGACACCGCCGATTTCACGTCCTTCATGAATTATGCGCAGCAATTGCTGAACGCCGGCCCCGCCCTCTATTTGCTGTATCCGTTTCACCTGCTGGCGCGGCCGTTTTTTGCGCCGGACGCGGGAACATTTTTGGCGGCGCTTGCCCCGGCGCTGCTGATTTTTTTGCTCCATTATTTTTGGGTCGTCTTTTCCGACGTGGCCTTCGAGGAAGCCTCGGTGGAAGCGTCGCAAAAACTCGCCACGCGCATCGCCGCCGTCCGCGCCGGGAACTGGCAGGCCGCCGGAAAAAAACAAAAAGCCCGGCGCGCGTGGTTCAAGCTTGCGCCCACCGGCCCGGCGGCAACGGCGTTGTTGTGGAAAAATCTCATCGGCGTCGGCCAGATTTTTTCCGCACGGCTGTGGATCATTCTGGTCGTGGTGGTGGCGGTGGTTTTCACCGGCTTTGGCGGCTCCGCGCACGCGCAAAACATTTCCATCGTGGCCGCAATCATCATCGCCATTCTTCTGGGCTACTCGTTGCTGATTGGCCCGCAATTGCTGCGGCTGGATTTTCGTCAGGATTTGCCGAGGGCGGACGTCCTGAAAACTTTTCCGCTGCATGGCTGGCAGATTGCGCTCGGTGAAATCCTCGCGCCCGTGACCGTGCTGGCCGGATTCCAATGGCTGTTGCTGCTCGTCGGCCTGAGCCTGACTGTATATATGCCCGGCAAACATGAAACCCTCATGCTGGCCATCGGCATCAGCGCGGCGGTGCTGCTGCCAGCGCTGGATTTTCTGATGCTGCTCATCCCGAACGCCGCCGTGCTTTTGTTCCCGTCGTGGATTCAATCCGGCAAGGACAGTCCGCGCGGCATTGAAGCGACCGGACAGCGGTTGATTTTCGCCGTGGGTCAGCTGCTCGTGCTGCTGGTCGCACTTGTGCCGGCTGCGCTCGCTTTTGCCGCCGTTTATTTTCCGCTGAAATTTGCGTTCGGCCCTGTTACGCCGATGCCATTCGCGTCCTTGGCGGCGGCCGTCATTGTCGCGGTGGAAGCCGGCCTGGGCGTGCGGCTGCTGGGCAGATTGTTCGAACGGTTTGACGTGACGGAAGAACCGGCCAGTTGAGAAACGCCGGTGTTCCGCGCTTGCTTAAAATTGAAATTCGTATTTATACTTCTGTTCCAAATTTTATCTTATGAGCAAAGCACCCATTCGCGTGGCCATTACCGGCGCTGCCGGCCAGATTGGATATTCACTCCTGTTCCGCATCGCCTCCGGCGCGGCGTTCGGTTCGGACCAGCCGGTGATCCTGCACCTCATCGAAATCCCCGATGAAAAAGCCATGGCCGCGATGAACGGCGTCTGCATGGAACTGGACGACTGCGCATTTCCGCTGCTGAGAGGCCTCGTGCCGACGTCGAACCTCGACGAGGGATTTCGCGGCGTGAACTGGGCGTTGCTCGTCGGCGCCGTGCCGCGCAAGGCCGGAATGGAGCGCAAGGATTTGCTCGGCATTAACGGCAAGATTTTCACCGGCCAGGGCAATGCCATCGCCAAGAACGCCGCCACCGATGTTCGCGTGCTGGTGGTCGGCAATCCGTGCAACACCAATTCCCTGATCGCCGCGAACAACGCGCCCGGTGTGCCGAAGAACCGTTTCTTCGCCATGACCGCACTCGACGAAAACCGGGCCAAGTCGCAACTCGCGAAGAAGGCCGGCGTGGACGTCACCGCCGTCACCAACCTCGCCATCTGGGGCAATCACAGCGCCACGATGTATCCCGATTTTTACAACACGCAAATCTCCGGCCAGATGGTTCCGTCAGTGATCAAGGACGAGGCCTGGCTCAAGGGCGAATTCATCACCACCGTGCAACAGCGTGGCGCGGCCATCATCAAGGCGCGCGGATTGAGCAGCGCCGCCAGTGCCGCCAACGCCGCCGTCAACACCGTTTACAAACTCACGCACCCGACGCCGGCAGGCGACTGGTTCAGCGTGGGCGTTCATTGTGACGGCAGCTACGGCATCGAGAAGGGTTTGATCTTCAGCTATCCGATCCGCAGCAACGGCAGGGATTTTGAAATTGTCCAAGGCGTGCCGCTCAACGATTTCAGCAAGGCGAAAATCGCCGCGACGGAAAACGAATTGAAGGAAGAAAAATCCCTCGTCGCGGATTTGCTGCCGAAATAATCGTAGGACAGGCGTCGCGCCTGTCTCCATGATTGAAATCACGCCCCAGAATCGGTGAAGTCCAAGGGCGGTAAAAAACCGGTGGGGCGAGCGTTACCGCGAGCCGCTGGTTGACATTTCGCATCGAAAGATTACAGTCAGGTGTATGACACTTCTGCAAACGCGAGTTGAAGACAAAATCGCCCGGCAGTTTGAAAAGGCCGCCCGCGAACGGGGCGAAACCACCTATTCATTCCTGCAAAAAGTGGTCGTGGAAGCGTCCGCCGCAACCGAGCCGGAAACGTGGAACAACCACTGGAAAAAGGGGAAGGCTTTGAATCTCAAACCGGCGCGAAAAACCCTGGCCGAACTGCGCGAGGAATCCGGCGAGCGATGATTTACGCCGACACCAGCTTCCTCGCGTCCGCCTACGGCTTGGATGCCAACACCGCCGCCGCCCGGCGGTTCATTGAAGCGAACGAGCCGCGCTTGCCGCTGATGTTCCTGCATTGGCCGGAACTGGCAAAATCCTTCTGGACGAGCCATCCCGAAAATGCCGAACAACTCTGGGACTGGATCAAGGAAGATTTGGCCGGGGGCAAAAAGCTTTATCCGCTGGAATTGGAAGCCGATCTCGTCGCCCGGCGTGCCGCTGGATTGATCATCCACTTCTGTCCGCGCTGGAAAAAACTCCGTTCGCTGGATGCTCTGCACGTTGCCGCCGCCGTCGCGGGCAATTTCAAAACCTTTGTCTCGTTTGACACGCGCAGTTTTCAGCGCGTCCTCGCTGCCACGCAAAAGCTCAAAGTGTGGCCGCCCCTAACTGGCGAGGAAAACCAGTTCTTGAAATGATACTGTGCGCGGCCCTGCACCAACGCGCCGTCAACCGCACGGAAAGTTTCACGCGCTGCGTGAAACAAAAGTTGGGATAGCCACACCCTTGTATTCGCAAGTTGAATTGCGTTTCTGCAAGTTATGTAACTTGACTGAGTGGAAAATCCTTGCAAAGTCAACGGTATGAGAGCCATCCCTCTGCCGACCCGTCAGCGAATCATCTTCCTCTATAAAAATGGAAAAACCACCCGTGAGATTTCGGAGTTTTTTGGCTTCTGTGTGGCGGCGGTGCGCCGCGTTAGACAGCAGTTCGAGGAACGTGGCACTTGGAGGCGCTCTGGCTTAAAATGCTTATTCTGACAGATGCTCAAACGCAATTTGGCGTAGGCATTGCCCGCTGCAATGATTTCAGATAGCTTCGCTGGCGTATGGCTTTTGATTCCTTCCGCGATTTCGTCCACGCCCTCGAACAGGCGGGCGAACTCAAGCGCATTTCCCAGCCCGTCGCCACCGAACTCGAAATCACCGAGATCGCCGACCGCGAAATGAAATTGCCCGGCGGCGGCAAGGCACTGCTGTTTGAAAAGCCCACCGTCAACGGCGTGGTCTCGCCGTTTCCCGTCGCCATCAACACGCTCGGCTCGCACAAGCGCATGGCCATGAGCATGGGCGCGGAGTCCGTGGACGAAGTCGCGAACGAACTCGGCGCGCTGATGAAGGCCAAGCCGCCGACGAGTTTCAAGGAAGCCATCAAGCTGCTCTCGCTCGCGTTGGATCTGCGCCATGCCAAACCGAAGACAGTGAAGAGCGGTTCGTGCAAAGATGTCATCCACAAATTCGATGCACCGCCGTCACGCAAAGAACCGTGGCCGAGTGCGCCGGATATTTTGCGGAGCGCGGGCGGCTCGCCCGCGAGTGCGAAAGGCGTGGGCAAACACGCGGACGAGCCGTCCGCGCTCCAAACGCTTCTCAACCTCCCCATCTTAAAATGCTGGCCGCTCGATGGCGGACGTTTCATCACGCTGCCGTGCGTCGTCACCAAAGACCCGGACACCGGAGAACGCAACGTCGGCATGTATCGCATTCAGATTTACGACGACAAAACCACCGGCATGCACTGGCAGCTCCAGAAAGTCGCCGCGCGCCATGGCCGTCGTTATTACGAAAAGGGCGAGCGCATGCCCGTCGCCATTTTCATCGGCGGCGATCCGATGTTCCCTTTCGCCGCGACCGCACCGATGCCGGACGGATTGGACGAATTTCTCCTCGCCGGTTATCTCCGCAAAAAGTCCGTCGAGCTGGTGAAGTGCGAGACGAACGATCTCGAAGTCCCCGCCAACGCCGACTTCGTCATCGAAGGTTACATTGACCCGACCGAGCCGTTGCGCGACGAAGGGCCGTTCGGCGATCACACCGGTTATTACACGCTGCCCGAACCGTATCCGGTGTTTCACGTCACGGCCATCACGCATCGCAAGGACGCGGTGTATCCCGCGACGATTGTCGGCATTCCGCCGATGGAAGATTTTTACATCGGCGGCGCGAGCGTGAAATTGTTCCTGCCGATCTTCAAGATGAATTTTCCTGAGATCGTGGACATCGCGTTGCCGGCGGAGGGCGTGTTCCACAACCTCGTGTTCGTCAGCATCAAGAAGACCTACCCGATGCAGGCCTACAAAATCATGCACGGCCTCTGGGGCATGGGGCAGATGATGTTCACGAAATACATCGTGGTGGTGGACGCCGACGTGAACGTGCACAACACGAGCGAAGTGCTGTTCCATCTCACCGCCAACACCGATCCGCAGCGCGACAGCATCTTCACCAAAGGCCCGTCCGACGTGCTCGACCACGCCACGAGCGAAATCGCCAGCGGCAGCAAGCTGGGCATTGACGCGACGAAGAAAATTCCCGGCGAAGGTTTCAAACGCGCCTGGCCGCCGTTGATCAAGATGGATGCAGCGGTGCGGAAGAAGATTGATTCACTGTTCGGAGAAATCATTTGATATGGGCGGCCAGCCATGCGAATATGGGTCGCCATATTATGAAGACGACCATTGAAATTGCCGACGACCTTTTTGAACGTGTCCAGCGTGTCGCACGAAAGGAGAAAACGACTTTCCGCTCGTTGACCGAACAAGGACTGCGGTTTGTGCTGAAAGAAAAGCAGGCCAAGCCCGCGAAATGGAAATGGAAACCTGTGACATTCAAAGGCGGCGGCGGGCTGACGGCTGAATTCAAGAACGCTCCGTGGGAAAAAATCCGCGACGAAATTTACAAGGGGCACGGCGCATGATTGCGCTCGATACGAATCTGCTGGTGTATGCCTATCGTGAAGATTCAGAATTTCACGCGTCGGCGTTGGAACAGTTGCGCCCGGTGATTGAGGGCGATAGTCCGTGGGCGTTGCCATGGACCTGCGTGCATGAATTCATCGGCGTCGTGACCAGCGGGCGTGTCTATAAACCGGCTTCGCCGCTCGCCAGTGTTCTCGCTTTTCTCGAATCCTTGATGACCTCGCCGCAACTGCATCTGCTGGCCGAAAGTCCGGGTTATTTTGACAAGCTGCGCGAACTGGCGCTGGCGGCGAAATTGTCCGGCCCGCGCATCCACGACGCGCGGATTGCGGCGCTGTGCCTGCACCACGGCGTGCGCGAACTCTGGACCGCCGACCGCGATTTCTCCATGTTCCCCAAACTCAAGACCCGCAACCCGCTGGTGAAAAAATGAAAATTGACGCGACGAAGAAAATCCCCGGCGAAGGTTTCAAACGCGCCTGGCCGCCGCTCATCAAGATGGATGAGGCGGTGAAGGCGAAGGTGGAAAACTTTTTGGAAACTCTGGAAATAAATCCTAAACCCTCAATGTATGGACCGATCACGAGTCATCGAAAAGCTTAACGACGTTGAATTCAAAATTGGTGATCAACCTTACCGAATTGTTCGCGAGCTTGGTCGCGGCGGCAACGGCGTCGCCTTTCTTTGCCAAAACGCCAAGAATCAAAAAGTCGTAGCCAAGGTTTATCTTCCACCTGACAAGAGGGATTTAGACGAAAAGGCACTAGAAAGGTTTGAGAAAGAAGTTTCGCTGACCGCGCGCCTCAAACATCCGAACATTGTTCCTTCGCTTGGCTCTGGCGCGGTAACAATGGGCACATACAGACTCCCATACTACATGATGCCCCAAGCTGCGGGGACATTGCGAAACGAAATCAGGAATGACACAGACCCAGTCCAAATTGAGAAGAAACTGAGGATGTTCCTCCGTGCAGCTTTTGGTGTTATTTGCTTACACGCACACGGGATTGTTCATCGCGACCTCAAACCGGAGAATATCTTGATTAGCCGGGATGGCTCACCTTGGGTGGCAGACTTGGGTATCGCACACGTCAATCCAGATTTCGTAACCGTCGGACTCCAGACAATTGAGAGTGAGCGCTTACTCAATCGGGACTATTACGCGCCCGAACAACGCTTCGGAAAAGCAACGGCGGTTGATAAGCGTGCCGACATCTATGCACTCGGCTGTATTTTTTATGAGATGCTGACTTCAATCCCGCCTGTGCGGACTAACGCCCCAAAGCTCAGTTTAATTTCGAGCGCGTATGAACCGTTCGAGCCAATCTGGGCACGCATGACAGCTTGGGAAGCCGATGCGCGCTACCAGACGCTCGAAGATGCGCTGGAAGATTTGTCCGTTACCTTCGGTTGGGTTTTGGCTTCGTTGAAAGGTGCTGCCGGCCTCCAACATCCAGATATGTCCACGATGGTTAAGCTGCTAAAGACCGCAAATGAAGCTCAAAGACAACGAGGAGTTGACTTGGCTGTTCGCCTCGGAAAATCGGCTCTTCAAGAGCTTCACGAACTTGCAGGGCATGGCAAACGTGATGTGCGCAACTCATGTGCCCGTGCCTTGGGACTGATTGGTGATGATTCTTCAATTCCAATTCTTGTGGCAGGTCTCTACGGGAACTCAGATAAACCCACGCGCTTCCGGCCATCAACTGACACGGCTGCTGAATCACTCACGCAGTTTTCTTCGGAAAAAAGATTGGCAGCATTGCGGCTCATCAAAAATCCTATTCGCCAAACACAGGTTCAAACCATTCTTACAGGGATGCAAGGCAACGAAGCCTACGAAGCGGTGCTTGACCTTCGGAAGCGCGGTTTGCTCTTGGTTGATTGGTCTGAAACAGACCTTCAGGTTCTACTCGCTATTGATGAGGATCGTGCTTGGCCAGAGGTCAGGGCGTTGCTGAACGGAGACAACGATTTCAAAATCCAGCATATCTTGCCTCTTCTCAATCCGGCCAAACGGCTCAGTCTGTTAACCGGATGGATTGAAAGAGATAGCAACTACTCGTGGTATTACGAAGATCAAATGCGCTTTGTCATTGAAATAGCAACTGACCGCGAGACAAGAATCGAACTTCTTGAAAAAGTGCGTTCTAATATCACGAAGCATTCTGGAAGTTTCAAGAAGCGCGACCAATTCCTCTCGCGGGTTGATAAAATGCTCAAGGAAATGGCGCAGGCCAAAAAATAAATTAGAGCAAGGTTGCGCTCACGCGCCGGGCGGCGGCAGGATTTCCAGCCCGAATTTTTTCGCAATCTCCAGCCCGCGCGGGATGTCCGGCGGTGGCGGCCATTTGGTTCTGACCGCAAATTTCCGGGCAGCCCGGACTCGTTTGATTTTCACTTCACCATCCGAGACGGCAAAATCGCTGGCTTAAGAATTGATTGACCGGCAGTATGATTGACATTGAGCAATCAAATGAGCAGGCGACGAAAGAAAAATGCTTCTTCGAGCAAAGGCGCCATTGCCCGGCCAAAGGCAATATCGTTGCAATCCGCCGGCGAGGCTTCGCAAAAAATTCCGCCAGGCTTGGGCAGCCGTTGGGCGATTTTTGCGGCGGCCGTTCTGATTGTCTTCGCTGCGCTGGCGGCCTATCTCAACACCTTCTCCGTTCCCTTTCTCTACGATGACGATCTTTCCATCATGCACAACGCGACCATCCGGCATCTTTGGCCGATAGGGGATACCTTGTCACCGCCGCACGCTGATGGTGTGACTGTCGGTGGCCGGCCCATGCTCAATCTGTCACTGGCCGTCAATTATGCCATCAGCGGCCCGGCGGTGTGGAGTTACCACGCGCTGAATCTCATCATCCACATTTTTGCCGGGCTGGTTCTCTTTGGCATCG
>Ga0224554_1001215_pt1 | contig 17093 bp, 13 predicted proteins | sample 714S22024metaG_FD_180666 | JGI IMG/M metagenome (GOLD analysis project Ga0224554, IMG submission 180666) | Peat soil microbial communities from Stordalen Mire, Sweden - 717 S2 20-24 | ecosystem: Environmental > Terrestrial > Soil > Wetlands > Peat | place: Sweden: Norrbotten County, Stordalen...
TTCCCGTTGCATCGGGCCCCATCCTCCCACTCTCGCGAAAGGCTACCGGCCACCGAAGCCGGTTCGGGGTCCCCCTTTGGCACCTTTGTGGTTGCGGGACGATGCCCCGACTGCACGGGTCGGCGGCGACCCGCCACCGCCCCGTGCAGTCGGTCTAGCCCTTCTTCGGCTTCGGCTTGGAGACCGCCGTCAACAGGACGTGGTTGGAATAGCCGTACAGGTAGTACCCCGGCTCATAGGAGACGACTGCCCGGTAGGTCTCGGTCGTGCCCGGCACGACGAAGGAGAACTTGCCTGCCGATGACTCATGGGTCGTGGCCACGTTGTACCAGCGGCCGATCGAGAGCTTCTCGAGCGTCACGATCTGACCGGTCAGACGAGGTGCCGCCTGGCCGCTGAGCAAGGTACTTGTCCCGATGTACACCCTCGATGCGGCCAGCTTGATGGCGACCCATTGGGCGTTGAGGATCGGCTGTGCCAACAGCGGCTTGGAATCGGTCTCGTAGAGCAGGCCCGCACCGGAGGGGCCGAGGACCGGCATGAGCGAGCTCGCAGTGATGGCTGTGTGGTAGATGGTGAGCGGGGACCAGCGCAGCCCGTCGCCAGTGGTCTCGGAGTAGATGTCATAGCCATTTCTCCGGTTGAGGAAGAACACGTGAGCGACGGCGCCGGTTTCTTGGAGGTTCCAGTAGCCGTCATCACCGGTCGCCGGCTCCGGCACCTTGTGCGCAGAGCCGAAGGTCTTGCCGTCGAAGAACCGCAGGAAAGCCCCGTGCGTGATCGAGCTGGCGGGATACGTGAGCAGGGCGCCGCCCGACACCGCGGCCAGATCTTGACCCTTGAAGATACCGACGGAGTGATACGAGCTGGTCGAGTTGAACTTGCTGCCGCTGGGCGCGTACTCGACGAGGGTATTGCCGTTGGTGTCGTCACTGGCTACGAGCACCCCGCCGTGGTAGGTGGTCAGCGACGTGTCGCCGTCCTCTCTGGAGTTCGGCACCGCGAAGGAGGTCACGACAGCTGCCGGATTAGTGGGGAAGGCCTGAACTTCAAAACTACCGGTGGAAGCCGGCCCGACCACGACCTGACCGTCGGCGAAAGTCGCCGCGTCGACGCCCTGGATGTTGCCGGCCGGGATCTCTTTGGAGAAGGTCCGGCCGTCGTTGGTGCTGTTGAACACGACAGCGCCGCCCCCATGCGGATTCGGGATGTAGCAGCAGTCTTCCAGCACGACCGACACGTCAGTGCCTCCGGTGGCGAGCACTTCGGCGACGCCGCCGAAACCGTCCTGGTTCCCACCCCCCTTGTAGGCCTTCAAGGTTGCGGTCGAGGCACACTTGCGGTTGCCTGGATGCAGCCTGCAGACCACTGCGGTCGTGCCGCTGTGAGACGGCGAGACGAGCACAAGAGTGCCGTCGGGGAGGACGACACCAGAACCACTGCCACCGCCGGCAGCCCCAACGTTGAACAGGGCCAGCTCCGGCTGCGGATCGCCCACGGTATGGCTCTTGGCAGACGCCAGCGCCGCAGTGCCGACGGCGGCGGTACCGGCAACGAGAACTGTCGCGAGTACCAGGGCGCTCTTGGCGATCGAGCTCAACTTCTTGCGGCCAAACCGAGACGTCGTGGGGATCCGGGCACACTGGAGTGGCGAACCAGCAAGCGTCAATGACATGTCGGTCTCGATTCTGTGCTCAGACACACGCTCGAGCTGGTCGCGCGTGTGTATCTGTGATGCCCGCAGACATCTGGCGACAATAGACCATCTCCCGCTCGTTCCTGGACAGCTGCTGGCAAGCTTGCCCGTGATCGTCTTTGCGGCCCGCCACCTTGAGCGAAGCACGCCGCGGGTCGCTCACGGGACGAGCGCCAGCTCCACGGCTGCATCCATCGCCAACCAGAAGAGCGCTTCGCGCACGTCATGGGCCTGCAACCAGCCCCGGTGGTCCCAGGAGTCGCCGGCGAGGCTGTCGCCCGCGTAGAGGAGCTGGCCCAACACGACGCCCCTGAACCGGGCCACTGCCAACAGCGCGGCCGCCTCCATCTCGACGGTGATGCACCCCTCGACTCGCCTGAGCGACACCTTCCCTCTGGTCTCCCTGTAGATGGCGTCAGTCGACCACGTGATCCCGGTCGTGAACGGCACACCTGAGCGCCCGAGGACCCCCTCGATCACCGACACGACCTCCGGAGCGGCCTCGATGAGCCGGGACGGGGCGAGATAGTGATACGACGTCCCTTCGTCGCGGACCGCTGCCGACACGACGACCGGATGGCCAAGGGCGAGATCGGCGTCGAGCGCCCCGGCGCCTCCGCAGGCGACCAGCGCCCGGCAGCCGTAGTCGATCGCCTCCTCGAACAACAGCGCCGCGAGCGGCGCGCCGACGCCGGGTTGGAAGAACCCGACACGCTCGCCGCGATGCTCGAGCTCGAAGATCGGGTGGATGCCGTGCTCGGAATGCAGGCGAGCGACCTGGCAAGCCCCTCGCTCGGAAGCGATCCGGTTGACGACATCGCCGAAGAAGCACATGACTGCCCGTGCGGGCACATCGACGTCGTCGCGCGACGAGGCGCACAGATGGACTGACGGTTCGATGAGCGCCTGGCGCTCCGGGTCGAACTCGAGGATGGGGTAGGCGGCGCGCTGCAGGCCGCCAGGCTTGGACCCCTGCGTAACGGGCAAACGGCGACCGGAAACCGTCTAGCCCCCGGAGATGTCTTCCAGGCGCTGGCGCCCGGCGGTCACAAACGGCATCATCGAGCGCAGCTCGGCACCCACGGACTCGATCGGATGGCTCCTTCCGGCGGCCCGCAGCTCGTTGAAACGCGGCCTGCCGGCGCGGTCCTCCGCCACCCATTCGGTCGCGAAGCTCCCGTCCTTGATCTCCTCGAGGATCCGCCGCATCTCCGCGCGGACCCGGTCGTCGATGATCCGCGGCCCGCGGGTGAGGTCCCCGTACTCGGCGGTGTCCGAGACCGAGAACCGCATGCCGGCGATTCCCTGCTCGTACATGAGGTCGACGATCAGCTTCAGCTCGTGCAGGCATTCGAAATAGGCCGACTCGGGCTGGTAGCCGGCCTCGACGAGCGTCTCGAAGCCCGCCATCACAAGTGCGGTCAACCCACCGCAGAGCACGACCTGCTCGCCGAAGAGGTCGGTCTCGGTCTCCTCCGCGAAGGTCGTCTCGAGCACCCCGGCCCGGGTCGCACCGAGGGCATCCGCGTAGGAGAGCGCAAGTGCCATCGCCTGGCCCGAGGCATCGGCCGACACGGCGATGAGCGACGGCACGCCACCGCCTTCGGTGTAGGTGCGGCGTACGAGGTGACCAGGGCCCTTGGGAGCGACCATCGCGACGTCGACGCCCGGCGGCGGCGTGATCAGCCCGAAACGGATGTTGAACCCGTGAGCGAAGAACACTGCGTCGCCCTTGGCGAGGTGCGGCGCGATCTCGGCCTGGTACACAGCCGCCTGCTCGGTGTCGGGCAGCAGGATCATGATCAGGTCCGCCTCGGCCGCGGCCTCGGCCACGCCGGCGACCCGAAGTCCTGCCGCCTCGGCCTTGGCACGCGAGGACGACTCGGGCCTCAGCCCGACCCGCACGTCGATGCCGGAATCGTGGAGGTTCAGCGCGTGCGCATGGCCCTGCGAGCCGTATCCGATGACGGCCACCTTGCGCGAGCGGACCAAGGAAGGGTTCGCATCGTTCTCGTAGTAGAGCTTGGCCATGGCGCTCCTGTCCTTTTCGATCGTGGGAAATGATGCCTTGGATCGTTGCCGATGCTGTCCTGGCCTTTGCGGTGCGGCTTCAAGGTGGAGCCTTCAGGCGATGTCCGTAGCCGTCACGGCCACCTCAGCCGCCGACGACCCTCCGTCCAGCTTAGGGAGCGCGATCCGACCGGTCCGTTGGAGCCCCGCAATCCCATAGGGCCTCATCAGGCTCTCGAAGTCGTCGACGGCTTCGGGCGTGCCCGCGACCATGACGGTGATGGCGTCGTGCCCGACATCGACGATACGGCCGCCGAAGACACCGACCAGCTGGATGACCTGTGAACGTTGGCCAGCATCGGCCGAGACGCTCACGAGCAGCAGCTCGGCCTCGCGAGCCTCGTCGGGGTGAAGCTCGCCGATCTAGACGACGTTGATGAGCTTGTCGAGCTGTGCCACGACCTGCTCGAGTGGCGAGGACTCGACGTCCACGACGATCGAGATCCGGGAGAAGCGCTCGTCGTCGGTCGGTGCGACCGCCAGGGAGTAGATGTTGTAGCCGCGTCGCGAGAACAGTCCTGCGACGCGGGCGAGCACACCGGCCTTGTTCTCGACGAGAACCGAGAGCAGGCGATGGCGGGGGCCGTTGGGCCTGTGATCCGGGCTCATTGCAGCGCCCCGGGGACGGGGGCCGACTGGGACGGGTGCACGACGATGTCGTCGTTGGAGGCCCCGGCAGGCACCATCGGAAAGACTTGTTCCATCGAGTCGGTCCGGAAGTCGATCACCACCGGCCGGTCGTCGACGTCGTTGGCCTTCTCGATCGCCGGCGTGACCTCCTCGGGGCTCTCCACACGGAGGCCGACACAGCCCATCGCCTCGGCCCATCCCACGTAGTCGGGAAGGTCCGGCGAGAGGTAGACCTCCGAGTAGCGCTCCTCGTAGAACATGTGCTGCCACTGTCGCACCATCCCGAGGTAGGCATTGTTCAAGATCGCGATCTTGACCGGGACGCGCTCGGCCCTCGCCGTGGCAAGCTCCTGAGCCGTCATCTGGAAGCAGCCGTCGCCGTCGACCGCCCACACCATCCGGTCCGGGCGCCCGACCTTGGCCCCGATGGCTGCCGGCACGGCGAAGCCCATGGTTCCGAGGCCCCCCGAGTTGATCCAGGTGTTCGGGTACTCGAAGGACCAGTACTGGGAGGCCCACATCTGATGCTGACCCACGCCGGAGACCAGGATCGTGTCCGGAGGTGTCGAGGCCCTCAAGGTCTCTATGACGAACTGGGGCTTCAGCGTCGGCCGGCGGCCTGGCCCACCAGTCACGACCTCGGCGCTCCCTGGTTCCGAGCGGTCGTATGTGCAGGGGTACTCGGCCTGCCAGCGGTGAAGTGTCGCGATCCAGGGGGCGAGCCGGCTGTGATCGACCGGTCCAGAGGCCCTGATCACTTCGACCAGCGCCTCAATCGCCAGGCGGCAGTCGGCGAGGATCCCAACTTCTGGTCGCCGGACCTTGCCGATCTCGGCCTTGTCGATATCGACGTGCACCACCTTCGCCTTCGGGGCGAAGGCCGACACCTTGCCCGTCACGCGGTCGTCGAAACGGCTGCCGAGGGCGAGCAACAGGTCCGCCTTCTGTATGGCGGTGACCGCCGTGTAGTTGCCGTGCATCCCGGGCATCCCGAGGCACAGCGGATGACTGTCAGGGAACGAGCCGCGGGCCATGAGGGTTGTCACGACGGGAATGCCCGTCAGGTCTGCCAGCTCGCGCAACGCCTCGGAGGCACCGGACTTCAAGATGCCGCCACCTGCATAGATCACCGGCCGCTCGGCGGCGAGCACGAGTGCTGCCGCTGCTTGGATCGCCGACGGGTCGGCGTGCGACGGCGGGTGGTACCCGGGCAGGTCGACGCTGTCGGGCCAGTACCACTCCATGGTGTCGGTCGCAACGTCCTTCGGGAAGTCGATGAGCACCGGTCCCGGGCGGCCGGTCGTGGCGACGTGGAATGCCTCGCGAACGATGCGCGGGATGTCGGCGGCATCTGTGACGAGCCAGTTGTGCTTCGTGACGCCGAGGGTGATGCCTGTCGTGTCGCTCTCCTGGAAGGCATCAGTCCCGATCGCGCTCGTGGCTACCTGGCCGGTGATGCAGACGAACGGTGTCGAGTCCATGTAGGCATTGGCGAGCGGGGTCACGACGTTGGTCGCGCCGGGGCCGCTCGTGACCATTGCCACCCCTGGCCTGCCGGTGGCCTGCGCGTACCCCTCGGCCATGTGGCCAGCGCCCTGCTCATGGCGAACCAGGATGTGGCGGATCGGCGAGTCGATGATGGGGTCGTATACCGGGAGGATCGCTCCGCCGGGCAGGCCGAAGACAACTTCGACCTCTTGCATCTCGAGGCTCTTCACAAGCGCTTGCGCTCCGGTGAGTTCCATCGGTGCTACCTCTCACTCTCGTCTGGTTGGGTCGGTGGGTGGTTGTGCGGTCGGTGACTGTTCATCGTTGCCCGGTACGCCGGTGCGCCGGTGCCGGAAAACGAAACGACCTCCCCTTCGGGGAGGTCGCAAGCGCAGCAACGCAAAGGGTGCCGCGCTCTAGGTAATAAGTACGAGGCAGCCGTTTGCGGACATCACCGACAAGTGTTGCAGAGCAGCCCGCCGGCCGCAACCTCGGGCCGTGGCGGCGAGGCGGGCCGGAGACTACGGCTCGGTGACCGCGCCGCGCTCGGCCCCCACGACCAGCCGCGCGTACTTGGCCAGCACGCCGGTCGGGTAACGCGGGATGGGGGGCTTCCACTGCTCGCGGCGACGCTCCAACTCGGCCGGGTCCACGAGCACGTCCAGACGGCCTTCGTGCGCATCGAGCACGATCTGGTCGCCGTCCTCGAGCAGTCCGATCGGGCCGCCGACCGCCGCCTCGGGAGACACGTGGCCGACGCAGAAGCCTTGTGTGCCGCCGGAAAAGCGTCCGTCGGTCACAAGCGCACAGTCGCCGCCTCGCCCGGCGCCGGTCATGGCCCCAGTGACGGCGAGCATCTCACGCATGCCGGGGCCTCCTTTCGGTCCTTCGTAGCGGATGACCACGACTGTCCCCGGTGCGACAGTCGCGGCGAGGATGGCCTCCATGGCAGCCCCCTCGCCGTCGAAGACCCGGGCCCGGCCCGTGAAGGCGAGCTCACCGTCGATCCCCGCGACCTTCACGACTGCACCTTCTGGCGCGAGCGAGCCGTGGAGGATGGCGATCCCCCCGTCGGCGTGGATGGGCTCGCCGAACAAGCGCACGACCGACCCGTCGGGAGCGGGCGGGTCGAGATCGACCAGGTTCTCGGCCATCGTCTTGCCGGTGACGGTCAGACACTCGCCGTGGAGCAGGCCTTCCTCGAGCAGCACCCGGAGAACGACCGGAAGGCCACCGATCCGGTCGAGATCGGTCATGTGGTAGCGCCCGTGCGGCTTCATGTCCGCGAGGTGCGGCACCCGCCGGCCGAGGCGGGAGAAGTCGTCCAGATGCAGATCGACGCGAGCCTCGTTCGCGATCGCGAGCAGATGGAGCACGGCGTTGGTCGAGCCGCCGAGCGCCATCACGGTGGCGATCGCGTTCTCGAAGGCCTCCTTGGTCATGATCTGACGAGGCCGGATGCCTCTTTCGAGCAACCCGATCACTGCCTGGCCGCTCGCGTAGGCGAGATCGTCTCGCCGGCGGTCGACCGCCGGCACCGCAGCGCCGGCCGGCAGCGCCATGCCGAGCGCCTCGGCCACCGACGCCATGGTGTTGGCGGTGAACATGCCCGCGCACGAGCCTTCGGTCGGGCAGGCGTTGCGTTCGATCGCCTCCAGCTCCGCGTCGTCGATGGTCCCAGCCGAGCGCGCGCCGACCGCCTCGAACACCGAGACAATGTCCAGAGCTCGATCGCCGAGGTGCCCCGGAAGAATCGTGCCGCCGTAGACGAAGACCATCGGGAGGTCGAGCCGGGCGCCGGCCATGAGCATCCCGGGAAGCGACTTGTCGCACCCTGCGAGGCCGACGAAGGCATCGAAGCGCTCCGCGTGCATCATGACCTCAACCGAGTCCGCGATGATCTCCCGGCTCACGAGCGACGCGTGCATCCCCTCATTTCCCATCGAGATGGCGTCGGAGACCGCGATGCAGACGAACTCGAAGGGGAACCCACCGGCCGCACGCACACCGTCCTTGGCCCGTTGAGCGAGCCGTGCGAGTGGCAGGTTGCACGGTGTCACCTCGTTCCAGGTGGAGGCGACTCCGACCTGTGGCTTGTCGAAATCGCCGTCGGTCATCCCGACCGCACGGAGCATCGACCTCGACGGTGCACGCCGGAAGCCCTCGGTGACCTCCTGGCTACGAATCTTGAGCGAGCGGATCTTGTCGACCATCACCCTACGCTACTGTCCGCCGCAACGAGCCGGCCTGGCTCACATGTCAACGCCTTGGTCGTAAAGCGCGCCTTGTGCCGCCCGGCCTCGCGGCTTCTCAGACGCTGCGGCGAGCGGCGAACGCCGCCGCGACCAGCTTGCCGTTCGCCCGTCCTTTCGTGGCACGCATCACCTTGCCCAGAAGAAACTGCGCCACTTTCTCCTCACCGGCGCGGTAGCGCTGCCACTCCTCCGGGTTGGACGCGATCACGTCGTCGACCATCGAGTCCAAAGCCGCGGTGTCCATCTGCTCATAGCCCAGGCTCGCAGCGATCCGGGCCGGGTCCCCGCCGTGGGTCATGAGCTCTGCGAGCACTTCCTTGGACTGGGTCGCCGAGAGCTGACCGGACGACTCCATCTTGAGCAGCGCCGCGAACGCGATCGGATCGAGCAGCTTCGCGGCGTCCGGGTTCGCGGCTGCCTCGTTCGCGGCCCGCGCGAGGCTGAGATGTGGATCGGCCCCGGCGGTAACCGCACCGTGAACAAGCTCGTCGAGGCCGAGGTCGACGACCGTGACGACCTGGTCGGTCGTCGAGCCGTCTCGGCGCTCGGCCGGCTCCGGGCCGGCTTTGAGGAGCTCTGAGAGCCGGCGGCGGCGCTCGGCCGGCATGGGGCCGACACCCTCGGCGGCCGCCGCGAGGAGACGCGCGTCCGGCACGAGCGGTGCGAGATCGGGCTCGGGAAAGTAACGGTAGTCGTTCGCCTCTTCCTTGGAGCGCAGCGCATGGGTCCTGCCGTCTCCCTCGTCCCAGTGACGGGTCTCTTGAGCCACTCGCTCGCCGGACTCGAGCAGCGCGATCTGGCGTGCGACCTCGTAGCCGATGGCTCGCTCCAGCGACCGCAACGAGTTCAGGTTCTTCACTTCGCAGCGGGTCCCGTACTCTGCCGCGCCTGCGGGGCGCACAGAGACGTTCGCGTCGACCCGTAGGGAGCCCTCCTCCATCCGGCCGTCGGATGCCCCCGTGGCCACGAGGATCGAGCGCAGCTCGTCGACGTACGCGCGGGCTTGGGCCGCCGAGGAGATGTCCGGACGGGAGACGATCTCCACGAGCGGCACGCCGGCGCGGTTGTAGTCCACGAGCGAGTAGCCGGCCTCGCGGATGCGGCCGCCGCCGCCGACATGGGTCGTCTTGCCCGTGTCCTCCTCCATGTGAGCCCGTTCGATGCCGACGCGCGACCCGTCGACCAGCTCCAGGAAGCCCCCGAGGTTGATCGGCTCGTCGTACTGGCTGATCTGGTAGTCCTTCGGCATGTCGGGGTAGAAGTAGTTCTTGCGGTGGAAGATCGAGCGCTGCGCCGTGCAGTTGAGCGCCGTGCCGATCCTCAGGGCGAGCTCGACGGCTCGCCGATTGATCACCGGGAGCGAGCCGGGCAGTCCGAGGCAGACCGGGCAGATGTTCGTGTTCGGCGCTTCTCCGAAGGCGTTGCGACACCCGCAGAAGAGCTTCGTGGCCGTGGCGAGCTCACAATGGACCTCGAGGCCGACCACCGTTTCGTACTCGGTCACGGCGTGACCGGTCCCCGTGCTTGACGAGGTGCGGCGGCCTCCAGGCTCGCTGCGACGCGCATCATGACCGTCTCGCCCAACGCCGGGGCGAGAACCTGCACGCCGACTGGCAGCCCTTCGGGGCTCAGCGCGAAGGGCACGCTGACAGCCGGATGGCCCGCCAGGCTGGAGGGGATGCTGCAGACATCGCACATGTACATCTGGATCGGGTCGTCGACCTTGGATCCGAACGGGAACGCCACCGACGGGGTCGTCGGCGTCAACAGCACGTCGAAGCTCCGGTAGGCGGCCTCGAACGCCCGGATGACCAGGGTCCGGGCCTTCTGAGCCTGGCCGTAGTAAGCGTCGTAGTAGCCGGCCGACAGGGCGTAGGTACCGATCATGATGCGGCGTTTCACTTCGGGCCCGAAGCCCTCGCCACGAGTCCTCGCGTTCATCGTCTCCGCGTCCGGGCCGTCAACCCGAAGGCCGTAACGCACGCCGTCGTAACGCGACAGGTTCGAGGACGCCTCCGCGGGAGCGATGATGTAGTAGGCGGGCAGACCGAGCAGCAGCTCGGGGATTTTGACCCGGTCCACCTTTGCCCCGGCGGCCGCCAGCGCCTCGCCGGCCGCGACGACCGCTTCACGACACTCGGGCGAGACGTCCGACAGGAAATCCTCGACGATCCCGATGCGCGTCCCCGAGACACCGTCGTCAAGCGAGGCCAGCAACTGCGGCGAGGGCAGATCGAGTGACGTCGAGTCCATCGGGTCGTGACCGGCTACGACCTCGAGCCCGAGCGCCGCGTCCGCCACGGTCGCCGCGAACGGGCCTATCTGGTCGAGCGAGCTCGCGAACGCGATCAGCCCGTAGCGGGAAACCACGCCGTAAGTCGGCTTCACCCCGACGATCCCGCACAGCGACGCCGGCTGGCGGATCGACCCACCCGTATCGGAGCCGAACGCGAGCGGCACCATGCCCGATGCGACCGCCGCGGCGCTTCCACCTGACGAGCCACCCGGGACCCGCGTGGTGTCCCAAGGGTTCCGGGTGGGGCCGAACGCGGAGTTCTCCGTCGACGAGCCCATGGCGAACTCGTCGAGGTTGGTCTTGCCGACCGGCACTGCGCCGGCGCACCGGAGCCGGCTCACGACCGTCGCGTCATAGGGAGGCATCCACCCCGCCAGGATCCTCGACGAGCAAGTCGTCGGGATCCCTTCGGTGCAGAGGTTGTCCTTCAACGCGACCGGCACACCCGCCAGCGGCCCCGGGTCGAGCCCCGATCCCACCAGGCGGTCGACGGCATCGGCGTCGGCCATGGCCTTCTCGGCGGTTATCGCGTTGAAACAGTGCAAGTCGGCTTCGAGATCAGCGACGCGCTCTAGCGAGCTCTGGAGGACCGACCGGGCACTAATCTCGCCCGAGCGGACGGCGGCTGCGATCCCGGCCACGGACCCGATCCCGGGCGCTTGCCGTGCGGTCACGGTGCCTCGCCCATGATGCGGGGGACCCGGAAGCGGTCATCCTCTGCCACCGGGGCCTGCGCCAGAACCGTTTCCCGGTCCAAGCTCAAAGTCTCGGTGTCGGGGCGCAACACGTTCTCGACCGGGAACGGGTGGGCCGTGGGCGGAACGTCGGCCGTATCGAGGCGGCGCACAGCGTCCACGTGCTCGAGAATCGCGGACAGCTGCACCGCGTAGCGTCCGACCTCGTCGTCGTCGAGAGCAAGCCTCGCGAGGCGCGCCACGTGGCGTACCTCTTCAGGCGAGATGAGCCGCTCAGTTTCGCTCATTGCCGGTACTGCCACCTTGTTCACGAACGCGACCGCGCGCGCCTCGAGCTCCGGGGCGTCGTGGTCGAGCGTGGCCACGTGGAAGCTGCGCTCGAGCCAGACCCGCTCGACCGGGCCGGGCGCGCGCGCGGCGAGCAGGTCGCCTGACTCCGAGGGCACGACGTGGTCTGTCCGGCTGGACAAGAGCAGTACAGGACAGCGGACCTCCCCCAGCCGGGCTGCGATCTCGTCTACGCCGTCGAACATCGAGAGCATTGGTTCGATCGGCGAGGCGTCATAGGCAGATTCGGGGGCGCCTTGCATCGCGATGTCGGAACCGATCGCGGGAACAGAAACGGCGCCTTCTTCGAGCATTCCCGACAGCATGTCCCTGAAGCTCGAAGATGGGGGGTCGACCAACGGGTTGACCGCGATGATGCCGGCGATGTCGGGGTGCCGCTCGGCAAGCCAGATCGCGAGCGTGCCGCCCATCGACAGCCCGGCTGCAAACACACGATCGCAGCGGCCGGCAAGTTCGCCGTAAGCCGCTTCGGCCACTGACGACCAGTCGGGCCAGCGTGTCGAGACCATGTCCGCCACGCTCGTGCCATGCCCAGGCAGCAGCGGGAGCTCGACTGAGAAGCCGGCCGCCGCAAGCGCTGTCGCGAGCGGGCGCATCGATTGTGGGGTCCCGGTGAAACCGTGAAGGACGACAACGCCGATCGGACCGCCGGCGACGGAGAACGGCTCGGCACCGACGAGGATCGGGGTTGGCACGCGAGCATCGTAGCGGGCCGTCCTCGGGAGGTTCTCGAGCAGGTAGTGTCCGATCCACGAGCCGACGAGCCCGAGCGGAGGAGCTGAAGTGGAGAAATTGCCGTTTCTGAGTGATGAGTGGACTGCCGAGGTCAGGCGGCTGCACGACGAGGTCGTGACGCAGTCCACTCCGCCGGCTCAGAGTGTGCGCATGAACCTCATCCTCACGCAGTCTCCGCTCGGCGACGGCACGATCGACGCTCACGTGGACACCAGCTCCGGGGAGGTCATAGTGGACACCGGCCACCTCGAGGACCCCGACTTGACGGTCACCGTGGATTACGAGACGGCGAAGGCGATCCTCGTCGAGGACGACGCCCAAGCCGCCATGCAGGCCTTCATGTCGGGACGAATCAAGATCGAGGGGGACATGACCTTGCTGCTCGCAATGCAGAACACGCCTTTGGACCCTGCCCATCAGGAGCTCGCGGCACGCGTCCGGGAGATCACCGCGTAAGGACTGGTCGGCGCGTACGGTTCTCAGGCGCTACCTGATAGGTGATGCCCCAGCTGGCGGGCTGGCGTCACCGAGGATCTTGGGCACCTCGACTGCCAGCTCGTCCACCGTCCAACGATCACCCTTGTCGATCTCTGCCGCGAGGGTCCAGGGCTGGAAGAACTGCACCTTGCCGCCTTGGACGAAGAAGACCTTCCCGGTAAACGAGCAGGATTCGCTGGCGAGATACGCGACCAGGGGCGACACGTTGGCGGGGTCCCAGGAATCGAACACGCCCGGGTCGGCAGGCGCCTGCACGATGTCGCACAGGCCGGGGGTTGACTCGGTGATCCGCGTGCGGGCAGCCGGCACGATCGCGTTCACCCGCACGCCGTAGCGCGAGAGCTCCTGAGCGGCGATCACCGTGAACGCTGCGAGCCCCGCTTTGGCGGTCCCGTAGTTCGACTGCCCGGGATTGCCCAACAGCCCGGACGTCGATGATGTGTTGACGATGGCAGCACTTGGCCTGGCGCCCGCCTTGGACTGCTCCCGCCAGTAGGCCGCGGCCCAGCGAGTGGGCACGAAATGGCCCTTCACGTCAACGTGCATGACGAGGTCCCACTCCTCCTCGGTCATGTTCACGAGGACCCGGTCCCGGATGATGCCGGCGTTGTTCACGAGCACGTCCAGGTCGCCAAACGCCTCGATGGCGGCGTTGACCAGGCGGTGGCCACCTTCCCAGTCCGCGACGTCGTCGTAGTTCGCGATCGCCTCGCCGCCCATCTGCTTTATCTCGTCCACGACCAGCTGAGCCGATGTCCGATCGCTGCCCGATCCGTTGACCGCGCACCCGAGATCGTTGACGACGACCTTGGCGCCTTCCCTCGCAAAGCCGAGCGCGTGCTCTCGTCCCATCCCGCGACCCGAACCGGTGATGATCGCAACCCTGCCTTCGAGTGCACCCATGACCGTGCCCTTCCTTCGTCCTAGACCTGCGACCGCCCCAAAGACCGGAGCGGGTGAGCCTGCCGGCGTTGACCTCGCGTCGGCACCGCACGCCGCCATGTCCGCAGCACGCACCGCCACGTTGGCAGCACGCACCGCCCGGGTCAAGCGGGACTCTGCCGGTCAAGCGGGATTCCGCGCCGTGTCAGACGGGACACCGCAACCGGCCGGGTGAGCCCGTCGGACAGCCGGCCGAGCCCGGCAAGTACTCAGAACAGGTAGAGCGTGACTGTCGTGCCGACCCTCACCGAGGTCCCTGCGCCAGGAATCTGGGCCACCACGAAACCGGCGCTCGGCGGACCGTAGAGACTCCATTGGAGACCCACGGAGCTCAACGCCTGCTCCGCGACGGCCACCGAATCGGCGTAGAGCTGCGGAACCTTCACAAATGGCGGCCCCTCCGACACGAAGACCGTCACCGTCGAGTGGCCGGGAACGGTGTGACCCGGCGAAGGCCTGCTGGTGACGACGTAACCTGCGGAAACCGAGATCGAGTACTCCAGGTCCTCCACCGGATTCAAGTGCAGGTCCGTCAGGGCCGATTCCGCCTGCGTCCAGGTGAGGACACCGCCACTGAGATCGGCCGGGATCGTTTCGGGTGCCGGGCCTTTCGAGATCACCACGTCGACCGTGTCGCCGTAGAAGACCTTGGCGCCGGCCAGCGAATCCCAGCTCACAACCACTCCGAGATCGACCGTCTCGTTGTACTGCTTGGAGAAGTCAGGCACGAGGTGCGCATGGCGGAGCGCTGAGCTGGCCATCGCCCCGGTCATCCCTGCAAGTCTCGGCAGCACGGTCGGGTGCCGTCCTTTGGAGATCCCCATCTTCACGATCGACCCCGCCTTTTCCCGCGCACCGCTCCGGGGAAGCTGGGACATGACCCCGCCGGGGCCGACACGCTCGCTGTACTGCTCGCCGGAAACCTCCGGCGTCAGCCCGGCTCTCCGGAGGGCCGCGTTCGCTGCAGTGACCTGCAGCCCGACAACCCGCGGAACGGTGTCGTGATTCCACACGACGCGGGACGCGACCACAACCCCTGCGCCCGCCACGAGCTCGAGCAACAACACGGCCAGAAGCCAGGGCAGCCATCGGTGCCTGCGCCTGTTTCGCGGGAGCTCAGCCAACGGCCCGTCGGGTGCGGGCACGATCCGACGTACACCTGACAACGCCGGCGGCGGCGAAATTCGAGGCGGCGCGATCTGGGACGGCGGGGCCGTAGTCGGGCCGACTTGCGGCGGCGGCAGGATTGGCGGCGGCACGGCCTGGGATGGCGGGGCCGTGGCCGGCGCCACCAGTGTCGGAATGACTTGGGACGAACCCGCAGACCCGAAGCGCTCGGTCGGGTCCCGGTCAAGCCCACGGGGAAGGCCAGGCAACGCGAGATCGGTCCTGCTCAGCGGAAGCGGCTCAGGAGGATCGAGCTCCTGTGAGAGCAGCTCGAGCTCAGAAGCGAACACGGCTGCGTCCAAACGAGCCAAAGGCTCCGAAATCGCGGCCTGTGCCAGCACCGGCGCGAGCGGCCCGAGCTCTCGGGCGGGCGGGAGCACGGCCCCTACGCGCGCCATGAGGGTCGCGACCGTCGTTTCCCCGGCGAAAGGAACACGCCCTGTCACCGATTCGTACAGCGTGAGCGCGAGCGAGTACACGTCGGTGCGGTCGTCGACTGGGCGGCCCTCGACCTGCTCGGGCGAGGCGTAGCGAGCAGTTCCCATGACGGTACCGAGCGGCTCGGTGATCGCCGCCTCGGCGAGTGCGCGCGCAAGGCCGAAGTCGGCCACGAGAAGGCGTCCGTCGTCGTCGAAGAGGAGGTTGGCCGGCTTGATGTCGCGATGGACAAGCCCGCGCCGGTGGGCGTAGGCGAGGCCATGGGCGGCTTCGGCACCGATTGCAGCCGCCTGTTGCGGGCTGAGCAGGCGACCGGTATCCAACAAGGACCGCAAGCTTCCCCCGCCGAGGTACTCGAGCACGAGATAGGGAATGCCGTCTTCGTCGCCCCAGTCGTAGACATGCAGGACGTTGCGGTGGTTCAGCGACGCGGCCAATCGCGCCTCCGCCTGGAACTTCCGAAGGAACGTGGCGTCACCGGCCAGTGCCGGGTGAAGAAGCTTGACAGCAACGCGTCGACCGAGCCGCGTGTCGTCGGCGGCGAAGACTTGGGCCGAAGCGCCGGCGCCGACCGCGGCGAGTAGTCGGTAGCGGCCGCCAATGACCCGGCCGACCTGTTCTGCGGTGCTCGACATGGGAATCACAAAAAAGGGTAACGGCTGGTGACCCGCGACCGGTGGAGGCACCCGACTATCGCTTCAGGACAGCTCGCCTGTCTCCAGGAACTTGACGAATTCCTGCTCGTCGATGACCGGGACGCCGAGTGTCTCGGCCTTGGTCAGCTTGGCGCCGCCAGGATTGTCGCCGGTGACGACTGCGGTCGTCTTGGCAGACACCGACCCTGGCGATTTCCCCCCACGACCGATGATGGCGGCTTCGGCTTGCTCACGACTGAAGCCGCTGAGAGTGCCTGTGACCACGACCGACTTGCCGACCAGCGTCTGGGGCAGCTTGGGACCTTCGCCAGCACTGAACCTGACACCGTTTGCTCGGAGCCGCTCGATCATCGCCCGGTTGGCGTCCGACCCGAAGTATCGGACCAAGCTCGCGGCGATCACGCTTCCGACGCCCTCGACGGACGCGAGCTCCTCCTCGGACGCCGCCATGAGCCGATCCAGATCGCCGAAGGTCGACGCCAAAGCCGCGGCGACGGTGCCACCCACGTGACGGATGCCGAGCGCGGTCAACAAGTTGCCTAGAGGCCGATCCCTCGAATCGCCGACGGCTGCCACGAGATTCGTTGCCGACAGTTCGCCGAAGCCTTCCAGGCCGGCGAGCTCCAGCACTTGGAGGCGATAGCAGTCGGCTGCATCCGACAGAAGGCCAGCCGCGACGAACTGAGCGACCCGCTGCTCGCCGAGACCTTCGATGTCCATGGCAGAGCGCGAGGCGAAATGCACGATCCGTTGGACCCGTTGTTCGGGGCAGTTGCTGTTGACGCAGTAGGTGTCACTCTCGCCGTCGAGACGAACGAGGGGACCAGCGCAGCTCGGGCACGACTTCGGGAACCTCCACGGCTCGGCCCCGGCCGGCCGGGCGCTGAGCACGGGGCCGACGACCTCGGGGATGACGTCTCCCGCCTTGCGCACGACGACGGTGTCTCCGGGGCGGACGTCCTTCAGGCGGACCTGGTCCTCATTGTGCAGGCTGGCGAGCCCGACAACCGAGCCGGCGATCCGAACGGGTCGCAGCTTCGCGAACGGCGTCGCTCGTCCGGTCCGCCCGATCGACACGAGAATGTCCTCGAGCCGTGTCGACTGCTCCTCGGGGGGAAACTTGTACGCGACCGCCCACCGGGGCGCGTGCGACGTGGCCCCGAGCCTGGGATGTAGGGC
>Ga0224554_1001217_pt1 | contig 17055 bp, 15 predicted proteins | sample 714S22024metaG_FD_180666 | JGI IMG/M metagenome (GOLD analysis project Ga0224554, IMG submission 180666) | Peat soil microbial communities from Stordalen Mire, Sweden - 717 S2 20-24 | ecosystem: Environmental > Terrestrial > Soil > Wetlands > Peat | place: Sweden: Norrbotten County, Stordalen...
CCCGCCCACAAAAGCGACACCGGCGAGCTTTTCGCTGGGCGCGAAAAGCTCGATTTGGTCTGCTTTTTCAATGGTCGGGGCGGTCAGATTCGAACTGACGACCCTCTGCTCCCAAAGCAGATGCGCTACCAGGCTGCGCTACGCCCCGACTTCCTTCAATCTTACCCCACTCGCTGCAGCGTTCGGCCTCTGCCATGGCCCGTCGAGCAAGACCTTGCGTCGAGACCCGATCTGCCTCCGCTAGCGGGACAGGTGTGACTCTGCGGCGGCCACATTCGGTGCTCGAAACGCGAGTCAAGGGCGCCAATAATCAGAATCGAAACGCAGGAGTAAGTTTAAGTTGACATAATGTCATCTATAACGTACATTATGGCTGTTGTAGATGACTTATTGGTTCCAGATAACGATTGGAGGCAGTATGAAAGACAGCATTCCTTTGGCACCACTTCAGAAGTTGGCGTGGTTCAACTTAATCGTGTTCGCAGGGGCTGTTGCATTGTACGCGCTAGCCGTTCCGTTACTGGCGTGGCATTTTCACCGGACGTTGGCGGATGCGGCGCTGCCCTCGCTGGGGATGTTTGGGCTCTGCGGCATCTGGGGGTTCGGATCCCGCTTCCTCTATGATCGGAGGCGACGCGCCACAGTGAAGCTGGACGAGCGGGAGCAATTCATTAGCCAGCGGGCGTCGACCATCGGCATGGCAATTTTCTGGGCGGCATTCGTTCTTTCGTGCATGGGCGTATGGGCGTACTTCAGCTACATTCTTCACCAAACCACTGTTCCCATCGACTTCTTACCGTTTCTGGTCATGCTCGGCGTCATCATTTTCACTGTCACCCAGTCGATTGCGCTTCTGGTGCAGTACAAGAGGAGTGCAAGCGATGACACCCTCTGAGAGCGCGCAGTTGAAGAACCGAATCCGCAGGCTGCGCTTCGATCACGGCGAAATGACGCAGCAGGAACTGGCCGACCGCGTGGGCGCGGCGCGGCAGACGATCGTCGCGCTGGAGGCGGGAAAGTATGCGCCTTCCCTGCTGCTCGCATTTCGACTGGCCAGGGCCTTCGGCGTCAAGACCGAGGATGTCTTCCAGTGGGACGGCGAATGACGATGCGGCTGCGCGGCCGTTGATGGCCGGAATTGGCATGCGCGATCAAAAGATGGTCATTTACTCCGTACGCCGATGTTATAATCCAACTATGTGGCGGTTATAGTTCAGTGGCAGAACGCCGCTCTGTGGCAGCGGATGTCCTGGGTTCGAACCCCAGTAGCCGCCCCAATCTTCTCTCGATCGATATCGCGCGACAGTGCATGTCTTCGCGTTCCGAGTCAACCTTGATCCGCTTCTCCCTGGCCCACTGCACCTCGTCCAACTCCTCCAGCACCTCACGGTCGCTCGCGGTTGTCCCCGTTCCCGCGCCGAATGCGGCATCCGGCGACGAAGCCACCGTGGTCAGCGCCAATGTGGCCAAAGCAGGAAATCCATGAGCGGCGCCAATCCTTTTGTTCCGTCGAACGGCGCGGGCCAGACCGCGGTCAAGGACGAAGACGTCCCTGCCGTCGGCAGCGCTCCTCTCTCGGCGGCTGGCGCGAACGCTCCCGTCCGGTTTGAGACGAGTCCCTTTGTGCCGCGGCTCTTTCTGAGCAATGGCCATCTACAGACCATCGCAGGCAATTTTCTTTCGCGTAGAAACACTCTGCCTCCGCCGGTGCCTGAGTTGGTCGAGGTGTCGCCCGCCAGCGAATCGCAGATCGCCGGCGGCGTGCTGTGCGACTGCCACTGGCATCCGCCGGCGGTGCGCGCCAAGCGTCCCACGGTGCTCCTGGTGCATGGCCTGGAGGGTTCGTCGGAGTCGCAGTATGTGGTCGGCAACGCCAACAAGATGTGGCGCGCCGGGGCCAACATCATTCGCATGAACATGCGTAACTGCGGCGACACGGAGAGGCTTTCGCCCACGCTCTACCACTCCGGGCTCTCCAGCGATGTCGAGGTCGTCCTGCGCCACTTCATCGCGCGCGAGCGCCTGCAAAGCGTTGCGCTGGTCGGCTACTCGATGGGCGGGAACCTGGTGCTCAAGCTGGCTGGCGAACTTGGTATAGACGCTCCCAGCCAGTTGCATTCGGTGGTCGCCGTCTCGCCGTCCATCGACCTGGGGCCAACCGCCGACGCCCTGCATCGACCTGCAAACCGGCTCTACGAGCGGCACTTCCTGCGCAGCCTGATCAAGCGCTTCCGCCTCAAGGCGAGCCTCTTCCCGCGCGCGTACGATGCCAGGCGCGCCGCCGGCATCCACTCCCTGCGCCAGTACGACGAGCGCATCACGGCGCTCTACTCCGGCTTTGCCTCCGCCGGCGACTACTACAACCGCGCCTCCGCTGCGCGCGTCGTGGATCGCATCCGCGTGCCAACGCTCGTCATCCACGCGCTCGACGATCCCTTCGTGCTCATCACGCCGGAGACGCTGGCCGCGCTCATCGCCAACCCCTTCATCAGCCTCCTCGAATCCGAGCACGGCGGTCACTGCGCCTTCCTCGCCACGCCCGACCACGCCAGCGGAGACGACGGCTACTGGGCAGAGACCACGCTGCTCCGCTTCATCCTCGCCTACGCCTGAAAAACACTCGTGCCCTGAGAGATCCGCACAATGCTTGCTGAGTGGTCCGCCGAATGCGCCGCCGATGACCCCGTCCTCGTCGTCCCATGGAAGGACCCCGGCGGGAAGATAGCCTTCGTCGATCTGCGCGCCGGACCGCGCGACTTCGACGCTGTCGCCGAGGCGGAACAGCACCCTCCGCTGATGCAGGCTCTGCGCGCTCTCAATGCCTCGCGCTCGCCGGTCTTCACCGCCAAGTGCGACGCATGGCCGCTCGACAGCGAGGAGTTGCAGCATCTGCAACTGGACCTCGACGCGCACACCGCCGGCGCGCCCGCCGGATTCGCCAGCTACATCGACCTCATCTGGCGCGAGCGCTCACTCTTCCACTCCTTCCACCGGCAGGAGCAGGTGCTGCGCCGACTCACCCGCCTGGCTGCTCCGGTCCCCCGCCGCTGGGCCGCGCTCGACTGCGTGCTGCGGCCCGCACTGCTCGACTTCGATGGTCCACAGGAGGGCTTCGCCATCAGCCTTTACGTTAAATCGCTCGGCCCCAGTCCGCTCTCCGCGTGGAAGGAGTGGGCCACCGCGCTCGCCGCCGCCGTCGCCATCATCCGCGGCAAGGACTTCGCCCGCTAGAGCGAATCCAGAGTAGGTATACCCCGGGGCAATTCCTCCGAGTGGCTTTTTCCTCAAGAAAAAGCCACCTTCGATGCTCTTCGCTTGGGCACTGTTACTCTGGTTCCGCTCTAAACATCATCCCTCGCTTGCGGAGTGCGGGCATCGCCCTATAAATACTTATTATGTTTTTCTAGATAGTAATCTATTTACATTATAGTCTCTGTATGAGGGCCAACCAGACCAAGAATGTCTTCGACGCCACCGCATCGGCCTACGACATCGACCGCTCCCGCCTCATTCCGGGCTGCGACACCTTTTATCGATGGGCGATCGACCTCATCCCGCCGCGCGCCAGTACGGTCCTCGATCTCGGCGCCGGCTCCGGTCTCCTGACCGTTCTCGTCCGCAAGCGCTTCCCGCAGGCGTGCATCCATCTCATCGATTTTTCTGGCCCGATGCTGGACCTTGCGCGTCAACGCCTGGGCGACGATCCCAACCTCGTCTTCCACCAGGCCGATTACCTCAAGCAGCCGCTGCCCCAGAAGCTTTGCGCCATCGTCTCTTCGCTCTCGATTCATCACACCGATGACGCCGACAAGCGGCAGATCTTCGGCAAGGCGTATGCGGCGCTCAAGCCCAAAGGCGTCTTCATCAACGCCGACCAGGTCGCCGGCCCCACGGCAGTGCTCGACGCCCGCTACAAAGCCCTCTGGTTGGAGCAGGTGCGCGCCGCCGGAGCAAGCGAGCAGCAGATCGCCGACTCCCTCTATCGCAAGCAGGAAGACCGCTGCGCCTCGGTGGAGGATCAGATCGAATGGATGCGGGCCGCCGGGTTTGCGGACGCCGACTGCTGGTACAAAGAGAACTGTTTCGCCGTATTTGCGGGATCGAAACAGTAGATGTTTTGCGAAATCGATGTACTAATTGTCTTGCAAAATCGAAGACTAATAGCTGCCCGCGAAGATGGCCTTCAGCTTGGCGCGCAGGCCCTGCTCCTCGCTGGCGCGGCGAACCTGGGTGCGGTGGGTGTAGAGCAGCATTCCGATGGCGACGGCGAACTCCGGCCGCGCCAGCTCCGGCGGCATGCGCGACAGCGGCACCGGCGTACCCACCCGCGTGGGCACGCGCAGCAGACTCTCCGCGTTGTCCAGCAGCCCGGCCAGTAGCGCTCCGCCGCCGGTGATCACGCATCCCGCACCCAGCGCCTCCAGCACGCCGCCCTGGCGCAGATTGTCGCGCAGCATGGTGAAGAGCTCGCGCGCGCGTGGCTCCAGAACCTCGGCCAGAAATCTCTGCCGCACCAGCCGCGTGGGCGGGCCGTCGCCGCCGAGCGAGCCGGTGGCCAGGTTCGAGCCGATCTCGATCTCGTTCGACTCCGGCACGGCCGTCACCACGCAGTTGCCAAACTCCCGCTTCAACTGCTCCGCCTCTTCCACCGAGACGTGCAGGCCCACGGCGAGATCATTGGTAAAGTGGTCGCCGCCGATGGGCAGCACGGCGGTGTGCGCGATCGATCCCTCGAAATAAACCGCTAGCTCCGTAGTGCTGGAGCCGATGTCGGCCAGGCAGACGCCCAGTTCGCGCTCGTCTGCCGATAGCACCGCCTCGGCCGCCGCGATGCCCTCATATATAGTGTCGCCAACCTCAAGCCCCGCGCGGTTGGCGCACGTTACCACGCTCTGCGCCACGCCGCCCGAGCAGGTGGACAGGTGCAGGTTCACCTCCAGCTTGTTGCCCACCATGCCGATCGGATCGTGAATCCCCGCCTGGTCGTCCAGGATGAACTCCTGCGGCAGCAGGTGCAGCACCTCGCGGTCCGGCGGAAGCGCCACCGAGCGCGCGCGGTCCACCGCGGCCCGCACCTCTTCGCGCGTGATTTCGCGCATCCGGCTGCCCAGCGAGATTCCCCCGCGGCTGTTCACTCCGCGAACATGCGTTCCGCCGATGCCCACCACTACGTCTTCGATGTCTGTGCGCGCCACTCGCTCCGCCGTCAGCGCGGCGCGGTTGATCGCCTCGGCCGCCGGGTCAAGCTCGGCGATCAGCCCCTTCCGCATTCCGCGCGACGGCTCAATCCCGTGGCCGCGATAGCGCAGCACGCCATCCTGCAGCTCCGCCACCAGCACGCAAATCTTGCTGCTGCCCGCGTCCAGCACTGTGATCAGGTTCTCCTGCCGGGGATTCATCTCGGCGCCCCCTGCCCGGCGGAGACGGCCGGCTTGCCCATCGTCCGCTTCGATGCAACGGGGCGCTTCCACTTCGCGACCGCAGCATGACTCTTCGCAGCGTGTGCAACCTTCTGCGCATTGTCCTTCGTCTTGTCTGTGCCGCTGGATTCAGTGGACGCAGTTGCCGGTGCCGAAGCACTTGCCGTCGTCGCTGCACTTGCCGCTGCACTGGCCGCTGCCGCATCGCCGGCCGCGGCAGCCGTGCCGGGCTGCATCTCCAGCACCACCTGACGCTCATAGCGCAGATCGACCGACGCCAGCCGGGGATACTGCGCGCGCCACGCCGCCAGGTGCTGCTCGTACTCGCGATAGCGCTCCAGGAATCTGCCATCGCCGAAGTGAACCAGAACGTCCGCGCCGCCCGACGCAGCATCCGCGCCGGACGTCGTCTCTGCGCTAATGGACGCAGGATCGGGAAGGATCGCCTTCACGTCCTCCGGGTTCGACACATCCACCTCGCTCAGCCGGTGCGATATGTTCTCGCCCGCGGCATCCAGCGCCGCCACAAACCCCATGTAGATCTTCATCCGAGCCGCGCGCGTCGACAGCGGGTCCTCGCCGGAGATTCCCGTCAGCACGGGAAACGAGTAGTGCGGAGCAGTGCGCGCGTCCGGTTGGCCGCTCGCGTCTTCCAGGCCCGCGCCGGGCAGATTCAGCAGCACGCCGTTGGCGTCCACCAGCCCGATCTCCGGTCCCTGGCGCACGAACGCCACCGGTGTCCGCTCCACAATGGCCACCCGCACGCGGTTGGGCAGCAACCGCATCACGGTGGCGTGCTCCACCCAGGGCAGGCTCTCCAGTTGCGCGCGGCGCTGGGCCAGCGGGATGTTGAAGATGTTGCGCTCCACGTCCTCGCCGAAGACGCTGAGCAGTTGCGGGCTGGTCAGCCGGCTGTTGCCCGCAATCTGGATCGACTGCGAGCTTGCCACCGTGAAGTGTTCATCGTGCAGCAGGAAGCTGCGCACCGCCAGCAGGGCCGCAACGCCCGTACCGATCAGCAGCAGAACTCCGCAGCCCATCGCAATCCGCCCCCACAGCGACTTCGGCACCAGCCCGCCGTGGAAGCTCAGGCGAACGCGCGGCCTCCGCGGCTGCCGCTCGTACTCGTCGTCCGAGGAAGAATCATCGGGGACGTCGTCATAATTGTTGGCGTAGGAGGAGTCGCGCCGCAGAGGCATCTCGGTCACCGCCGCGCGCCGCCTTTCCCCCGCGCCTCCGGCCTGCGTGGAGACACGTTCCCGCTCCGGCGCATCCAGCACCGCCGTGTCAGCCCTCGTAAACAGATTGCCTGATCGCAAGCCCTGAGCAAGGGTCGCGAGGAATCGCCACCCCCATCATATCCCCCGCCCACACCCCCGCCCACACATTAATCTCGCCCGCGTACCCACTCAGCAACCCGCCCCGGAAAACAGTCTTTGACATTCCTGGTGGTCGTCAATATGGTCTATCTACTATGAAAATTTTACCCCTATTGCTTCTTCTCGTACCTGCTAGGAAAATTTTACCCCTATTGCTTCTTCTCGTAGCTACGTTCGTCGCAGTTGTGGTTTCACATGCGAAGGCTACGCCACCGAAAAAGTAGCGCTGACTTTCCGCCCAAATCGAGATTATGCAGGCGTGTAGATCTAGTTCAACCTCAGTGCGCCAGCGCTGATAGCAGCATCGCCCCGGCTTGCGAGACGCTTCCCGCGCCGAGCGTCAGAATCACATCGCCCTCACGCGCACTCGCCGCCAGCGCAGCCACTCCAGCCGCAATCGACTCCGCGTACTCCACGCCGCCGTCCACCGTTCCCGTCCGCCGGATCGCCTCGACCAGCCCCGCCGCATCGACGCCCGGAATCGGCTGCTCGCTTGCGGCGTAGATGTCCAGAACCTGCACCGTGTCCGCGTCCGCAAACGCGCGCGCAAACTCCGGCTCCAGATCCCGAGTCCGCGTGTAGCGATGCGGCTGGAAGAGCACATGAACCCGCGCGTAGCCTGCATCGCGCGCTGCCCTCAGTGTCGCCAGAATCTCCGTCGGGTGGTGCCCGTAGTCGTCCACCACGGTCACTCCGCGCACTACTCCTTTAATCTGGAAGCGGCGGTCGACCCCGCGGTAGCTTGCCAGCCCCGCCGCAATCCCCTCCGGTGAGACGCCAAGCTGCAAGCCAATCGCAATCGCCGCCGTCGCATTCAGCACGTTGTGCCGACCCGGAACGTGCAGCGTAAACGGCCCCAGCGTCTCTCCCTTGAAGCTCACCTCGAACCGCCAGTTCCCCTGAGCATTATCTTCTGCTGACGGCTGGACCTGTCCGGCTGGCTGCTTAATTAGATGCAGCCGAAAATCCGCTCCCGCCGATTCGCCGTAGGTATACACCCTCCGCCTTACCCGCTCCAGAACGCCGCGCAGCAGAGCATTGTCCACGCAAGCCGTCGTTGCGCCGTAGAACGGTACGCGGTCCATGAACTCGACAAACGCGTTCTCCACGTCTGCAATGTCGCGATAGCAATCCATATGTTCGCGGTCCAGGTTCGTCACCACGGCCAGCACCGGCGACAGCTTCAGAAAAGAGCGGTCGCTCTCGTCGGCCTCGGCCACCAGGTACTTCGAGCTGCCCAGCCGCGCATTCGACCCCAGCGCGTCGACTCTTCCACCCACAATCACAGTTGGATCAAGATTGCCCTCGCCGCCGCCCGCGCCCATCACCGCCGCGATCATCGAGGTCGTTGTTGTCTTGCCGTGCATTCCGGCCACCGCGATGCCGTACTTCAGCCGCATCAGTTCAGCCAGCATCTCCGCGCGCTGGATCACCGGAATCTTCCGCGCCCGCGCCTCCAGCACCTCGGGATTGCTTGCCGAAACCGCCGAACTGGTCACCACCACGTCGCACTCCGCCGCGTTCTGGGCCGCATGGCCTATGTAGATCGTCGCGCCCATCCCAGCCAGCCGCTCCGTCGCCGCCGACCGCCGCAGGTCGGAGCCCGTCACCGCATACCCCATGGTCAGCAGAATCTCCGCGATCCCGCTCATGCCGATTCCCCCGATGCCGATGAAGTGGATACGGTGCGACGGAGCGAACAGAATATGACCAGGCAGAATCATGCGAAACACCCTCTCCTTGCTGTTATATCCAGCGCGTTGGCTTCATTTCTCGCGCGCGCCCGAACTTCACTCTATCAGCCTTTTGCCGCGCCGCGGCCTGCCACGCGCGAGCCATCCCCTGCTTCGGTCGCCGTTCTCACCCCGCGCTCGGCGAAGGTCATCCCGTTTCCCTACCCTACAGAGCCTCCCTCTCCGAGTCCCGCACGCCACTCTTCATTATCGGTTCTGCGCCGCGGCTTTGTTCTGCCCTGGAAGTCCCTCCCAGAGCAAAAAACTCCCACCCCACCGCCAGTCCTCTGGCCGCAGCACGGACTCCGCTGAACCGGAAGCGCCCGTCTCCCGCCTGCACAGTATAAATCGCTGCAAGAATAAGGCCTCTCGCCCTGCGCTCTGCCTCCATCGTCTCCCCTGGCCCCTCCTGCCTCCGTTTCCACCGGCCCACGCAAAATCCCCTCTTCCGGCTGTCCCAAACCCTCCCGCCGCCGCCCGCGCGGCCGATTCAGCCATTGCCGCGGTCCGCTTCCCGGGTGTGTTCTCCGTCACACTGCCCGGCTTGACTAGCTGGTATCATCTGTTAGTGCTGGGATAATGACGTTATAGGAACGCTTAGAACGCCAATCAAGGAAATCCAAACCAGAATTATTGAGAGGGAGGGATTGTGTCTGTAACTGCCGGGGTATGTTTTTTCCTAACCGTGAGCGTGTTGTCGCTCTTTGTGGCGTGGCTCTTCATGCGTGAGGGGATCGGGTTGGACACCGCAACTCCCGCGATGCAACAGATCGCAGCCTCCATCAAGCAGGGCGCCGCAGCCTTCCTCAAGCGCCAGTACAAGACCGTGGCGGCCCTTCTGTGCCTGATGCTTCCCTCATTCGCCTACGCGCAGACGGAACACATCGGCAGCGGTGGCGAAGCCAATCTGGTCCTGCCGGACCTGAAAAGCGTCAATTTCGCGAACTTTGGCGGCCTGAACGGACATGCTCTTCTGTCGATCGGATTGCTCTTCTGCGCCGGCGGCCTGTTGTTCGGCCTGGCCATCTATGTGCACTTGAAGAACCTGCCGGTCCATCGCACGATGCTCGAAGTTTCCGAGCTGATCTATGAGACCTGCAAAACCTATCTGATCACGCAGGGCAAGTTCATCCTTCTGCTCTGGGCCTTCATCGCGGTCATCATCTCGCTCTACTTCGGTTATCTGGCGCCGGTTGCGAATCATCCGATTGCGGTTACGTTGCCCATCATCCTGTTGTTCAGCCTCGTCGGCATCGCGGGCAGCTACGGCGTGGCGTGGTTCGGAATTCGCGTCAACACCTTCGCCAACTCACGCACCGCATTCGCCGGACTGCGCGGCAAACCGTATGCAATCTCCGAGATTCCCCTCAAGGCCGGCATGAGCATCGGCATGTTGCTGATCTCCGTCGAGCTGCTCATCATGCTCTTCATCCTTCTCTTCATCCCGCGCGATTACGCCGGCCCATGCTTCATCGGCTTCGCCATCGGCGAATCCCTCGGCGCCGCGGCCCTGCGCATCGCCGGAGGCATCTTCACCAAGATCGCAGACATCGGCGCAGACCTCATGAAGATCGTCTTCAAGATCAAGGAAGACGACGCGCGCAACCCTGGCGTCATCGCAGACTGCACCGGAGACAACGCGGGCGACTCGGTCGGCCCCAGCGCCGACGGCTTCGAGACCTACGGCGTCACCGGCGTGGCCCTGATCACCTTCATCCTGCTGGCCGTCAAGGAACCCTCGACGCAGGCGCAGCTTCTGGTCTGGATCTTCGTCATGCGCGTGGCCATGCTGGTCTCCAGCTCGGGCGCGTACTTCCTCAATAGCGCCATCGCTCACGCAAAGTATGCGAACGCCGACGATATGGACTTTGAGGCGCCCCTGACCTCGCTGGTCTGGATCACGTCCATCACTTCCATCATCCTCACCTTCATCGTCACGCGCATGATGATCCCCAACCTCGGTGACGGAACGCTCTGGTGGAAGCTGGCTTCCATCATCTCCTGCGGTACCCTGGCGGGCGCGGTCATCCCCGAATTGGTCAAGGTCTTCACTTCAGTCCACTCCACCCACGTCAAGGAAGTCGTAAAGTCAGGGCAGGAAGGCGGAGCTTCCCTGAGCATCTTGTCGGGCTTCGTGGCCGGCAATTTTTCCGCCTACTGGCTGGGATTGTGCATGGTCGCGCTCATGGCAATGGGCTATTACTTCAGTACGGGAGCGTCCATGGCGGAGCAGATGCTTGCCCCGGCCGTCTTCGCCTTTGGCCTCGTAGCCTTCGGCTTCCTGGGCATGGGGCCGGTCACCATTGCCGTCGATTCCTACGGGCCCGTAACCGACAATGCTCAGTCCGTCTATGAGTTGTCGCTGATCGAAGAGGTCCCCGGAATCGAAGCCGAGTTGAAGAAGGACTACCACTTCGACGCCAAGTTCGAACGCTGCAAGCATCTGCTGGAAGCCAATGACGGGGCCGGAAATACCTTCAAGGCCACGGCAAAGCCCGTGCTGATCGGAACCGCCGTCGTCGGCGCAACCACCATGACCTTCTCCATCATCCTGGCCGTGACCCACGGATTGGACCCCCTGTATGTGGGCAACCTCTCTCTGCTGCACGCCCCCTTCATGCTCGGGTTGATCTGCGGCGGCGCAATCATCTTCTGGTTCGCTGGCGCTTCCACGCAGGCGGTCTCCACCGGGGCCTACCGCGCGGTCGAGTTCATCAAGGCCAACATCCATCTGGAAGGCGCCGAGAAGGCCTCGGTCGGCGACAGCAAGAAGGTCGTCGAGATCTGCACCAAGTACGCGCAGAAGGGAATGTTCAACATCTTTCTCGCCGTCTTCTTCGTCACCCTTGCGTTCGCATTCATGGAGCCGTTCTTGTTTATCGGCTATCTGTTCTCCATTGCGATCTTCGGTCTGTACGAGGCCATCTTCATGGCCAATGCCGGCGCCGCATGGGACAACGCAAAGAAGATCGTGGAGGTCGACATGAAAGAGAAAGGGACGCCTCTGCACGACGCCATGGTGATCGGAGACACCGTCGGCGATCCGTTCAAGGACACCTCCTCGGTGGCAATGAACCCGGTCATCAAGTTCACCACCTTGTTCGGACTGCTTGCGGTCGAACTCGCCGTGACGCTCCATTCGACCAACGCGCTGCTCACCCATGTACTGGCGGTTGTTTTCTTCCTGGTGTCGATGTTCTTCGTGCATCGATCGTTCTACGGCATGAGGATCGACACCAAGGAAAACGCCTGATTCCCGCCTTATAAACCACGTCTCATAGCCAAAGAAAACGCCGCCGCAACCGGGCGGCGTTTTTCTGCGTAATACTGTGGCGCAGGGTGTCTTATTCTTGACTCGTCGAAGATGCATGGGTGCCCCATCCATCGCGGTCTCATAGCGATGGGTGGGATATACAAAGCTCGCACCAGGAGTTGTTGCCTGTTCTACTTCGTCATTCTGGCGCAGCCAGAATCTCCGTATTGGCCCTTGCCTTTGCTCTTGCTGTTGTCTGTTCTCTTGTTTGTCATTCCGTAGGAATCTGCTTTTTTCACCGTCCCGCCCTCAAAAACCCCAGCAAATCCCCTTGTCAAGCCCCTCGACGCCCAATAATCCCCATAACTCTCACCGTATCAATCACATCTCTCCGAAAAATACTTGGCATAGTAGTTATGCTCCAGCGCGCATAATTAAAGCAGTAGGAAACAAACAGACCCGGCCAACCAGCCGGGACTTCGCATTTAACGCACCACCGCAAACCGTCACGAATCAATACTTTATCAGCAACTAAAATAGAATGAATCGTTTACGGGAGGACGCCTCGCTGAAGCCCAATTTTTCACACGTAACCATAACATATTAAAGACTTTACCTATAACTTAAATAGAATGAATACTTTGCTGTCCAGCAACCCTCGCAATCGCTAGATTCCATTCCACTTGGACGAATTTCACCCGTAGGGGGGATGGGGGGGAGTGGGGGGATAAACAACGAACAGACGGCGAACAAACAGCGTCATTGCCCTGTCGATCGGGTTGCCGAATCAGACGCGCCCGTAGCGCTTCTCGACATACGCGTCCAGAATCACCTGAAACTCCTCGACGATCCGGTCGCCCTTCAGCGTGGTGAACAGTTTGCCGTCGACGTAGACCGGGGCCTTTGGCTCCTCGAACGTTCCCGGCAGCGAGATGCCGATGTTCGCGTGCTTCGATTCGCCCGGCCCGTTGACGATGCATCCCATCACGGCCAGCTTCAGTTCCTCGACGCCCGCGTACCGCTTCTTCCACTCCGGCATCTGCTCCACCAGGTAGCCTTGAATCCGCTCGGCCAGCTCCTGGAAGTAGGTCGAGGTCGTCCTCCCGCAGCCGGGACAGCTCGTCACCTGCGGCATGAAGCTGCGAATGCCAAGCGATTGCAGCACCTGTTGCGCGCAACGCACCTCTTCCGAGCGGTCGCCGCCCGGAGTCGGCGTCAGCGAGACGCGAATCGTATCGCCGATGCCAGCCAGCAGTAGCGGAGCAAGTCCGGCGGTCGAGGCCACCACACCCTTCATCCCCATTCCTGCCTCGGTCAGCCCAAGATGCAGTGCATAGTCGCAGCGCGAAGCAAGCTCGGTGTAAACATCGATCAAATCGCGCACTCCCGAAACCTTCGCACTCAAAATGATCTGGTCGCGGCGCAGTCCATAGCGTTCCGCCGCCGCCGCATTATCCAGCGCGGAGACGACCATCGCCTCCATCATCACGTCGCGCGCGGCCAGCGGCTTTGCGGACTTCGAGTTTTCGTCCATCATCTTGGTCAGCAGCGCCTGGTCCAGCGAGCCCCAGTTCACCCCGATGCGCACCGGCTTCTGGTGCTCGACGGCGACCTCGACCATCGTCCGGAAGTTGTCGTCGTCCTTGCGCCCGATCGAGCAGTTCCCCGGATTGATCCTGTACTTCGCCAGCGCCTCGGCCGTCGCGGGATACTTCTTCAGCAGCAGGTGTCCGTTGTAGTGGAAGTCCCCGATGATCGGCGTCTCCCAGCCCTTCGCACGGATCCCATCGACGATATACGGCACAGCCTTCGCCGCCGCATCGTTGTTCACCGTAACGCGCACCAGCTCGGAGCCTGCCCGCGCCAGTGCCGCAACCTGCTGCACGGTGGACTCCACGTCCGCCGTGTCGGTGTTGGTCATCGACTGCACCACCACAGGCGCATCCGAACCCACCACAACCGAACCAATCTTTACCGAAACCGCACGACGACGCTCGATCTGAGGCATAAGTTCTCCACCTCCAGTTTACCAGTTACACTAGCATCAAGGCCCGGTAGCTCAGTTGCATAGAGCAGCGCACTCCTAACGCGAAGGTCGGCAGTTGGACTCTGCCCCGGGCCACCAAATAATCAGTAAGTTACAAGATGATCGATTCAAATGTTGAACAGGTGGGTCACATTTGGGTCACATTGGAACAATAAGAAAGGGGGCCAGCCGATAAGGCTGGCCCCCAGTGAATACCCCTCTTCTAGGCTGCTTTGGATACTGCGGCTGCCGGTGTCGACACCTCCGGCGTCATTGGTTCCATCCGGTCGGCCCTGGCGAACCGGATCAGTTCGTCGTGGGCAACGAGTATCCTGCCACCGATCTTGCGCGTCTTGAGGCGGCCGGCGGCGATAAGGTAATCCACAGCGCGAATAGAAAGGCTTACCACAGCGCGAATAGAAAGGCTTAATTGATAGGCAACCTCCTTCCGTGCGTAAAGGAGCCGTGGCGGGGCAACTAAGGCCAGGGAACTGCTGGCTAAATGGGATTCAAAGGAACGGCAGTTTTTCATCCGGGGTCTTTCCATGGTGTGTCTCTCCAATGCAAGTAGCGTCTCATGGCAACCCAACTGTGCCATAGGGTTCGTTGGTACGTCATCCTCTTGGGTGTTACCGAGGTTCGAAAGCCTGTGGTCTTCGACGAGCTGAATTAGCGTCTCTGCGAAAGGAAGACATCCAGGTTCGGCAGGGGCATTGGGCTATTGTGGATCTCGTCGGCAAGGGCAATCACGTCCGCACAGTCCCTATGCCGATCTGGGTCAAGGGTGCAGTTGATAGGTGGCTGGCGGCTGCACCAGTGACCGGCGGACGAGTCTTTAGGGCAGTCAGTCGGCACGGAACTCCCTGGGGCACCGGGATTTCCGAGAACGTCGTCTGGTATGTGGTTCGGGACTGTGCTCAGCGTGTAGAGCTCGATCACCTCGCTCCTCATGACCTTCGGCGGACCCGTGCAAAGCTTTGCCACGTAAATGGAGGTGAACTGGAGCAGATTCAGTTCCTTCTGGGCCATGCCTCGGTACTGACCACCGAGCGCTACCTCGGTTGCAAGCAGAATCTGGAAGAGCCGGTGAACGACCGGTTCGGATGCCTTTTGTCGAAGAGTTTCGATTCGCGATAAGCCCTGTTAGCGACAACTGAGGCATGGTCCTCACAGCACGGGAAGCACATCGAGTTGAGGACACTGGAGCAAGGTAGCTATTCCCAGCGAAAGACCCTTGCCGAGAGCGCCGTGAAAATAAGGAACAACAGTGTCAGCGCCGAAACATCGCCCATGTGGGTGATCCATCCGTCTCCGTTCCAAATCCCCTTGAGCAGGTTTACAGCGTAGGTGAGTGGGAGGGCAAGAGCAACAGCATGCAGTGCCGGCGGGAGAGCTTTAACGGGCACAAACAGTCCCGAGATTGCGATCATGGGATACAGAATGACGGCACCGATGGGCTGCGCAAAGCGCGCGGTAGGAACGATGCTGGCGATGAGAAAGCCGACAGAGAGAATGCTCCAGGTGCTAATAATGAGCGCAATGGTAAAGGAGAACCATGGCACATGTGCGCCGGGCGGAAAGTAGCGCCTGCCCGCCATCAACATCAAGGTTAGCGTTGCCGCTGTGAGCAGCAGCTTGACGATCACGTGGGCAGTGAGGATTGTGTAAGGGCGAAGCGGTGTAGCCCGAAGCCGCTTGAGAATGCCGCCCTCCCGATATATGGAGATGATCGTAACCAGCGAAAGCACGGCGCTGACGGTGATCAGAAGCGACACAAGAACCGGAAGGCCGGCGCCGGAAAGTCCGCTATTTGGGAATGAGGTTGGCCCAGGTTTGTATTTGGTGACGCGACCCAACACAACGAAGAGCAGCACGGGAACACCAATGGTGCCGATTGCGCCAAGTGGCTCGCGCAGAAAGACCTTGATCTCAATCCAAGTCAGCTTCCACAGCCCACGCAGCATCATTGTTTTTCCTACTCTCGAATCGAGTGGCCGGTCAGCTTGAGGAATACGTCCTCAAGGTTGGGTAGAATTGTCCGGAAATCTGTGACCCTGATCCGATTTTCCGACAGGCAATGAATCACCTCGGTAACGAAATCGTCGCCTCTGCCACCAATCGTGAATCGCTTGTCGATGCAGGTCACCGAGTCAACTCCTGAGATCTGCTGAAAGAACTCTTTAGCGGTTGCATTCTCTGTATCGAGAACGACCGTTCGTTCCGGGCAATGCCTGGCGACTAGCCCTTCTGGCGTGTCGACATCGATGATCCTACCGTTCTCAATGATGGCTACGCGGTCGCATAGCCGCTCGGCCTCCTCCATCAGATGCGTTGTCAGGAAAACAGTTTTGCCGCGCTCGCGGATGCCGCGCACCAGGTCCCAGATCGCGCGACGTGCCTGTGGGTCAAGCCCCGTGGTCAGCTCGTCGAGAAACACCACTTCCGGATCGTTGATCAATGCAAGGGCAATAAAAAGCCGCTGCTTCTGTCCTCCGGAGAGGTTCATGAACCAGGAGTCCCGCTTATCGGAGAGGCCGAGCTGTTCGAGCAGGCGTTCTCCATCGACTGCTTTCTTCCGGTAGAGCGATGCCCACAGGTCGACCGCTTCCCAAACTTTGATTCGTTTCTGTAACTGTGCCTCTTGGAGCTGCACTCCGATGCGCTCCTGCAATTTATAGACCTGACGAAAGGGATCGAGGCCGAGAACCGCAATGGTGCCGCGGTCGGGCTTGCGCAGTCCTTCAATGCACTCCATTGTGGTGGTCTTACCCGCTCCGTTGGGGCCAATCAGACCGAAGATTTCCCCTTTGTTAACCTCGAAAGACGCTTCCTCGACGGCTATGGTTGAACCGTAGGTCTTGCGGATTCCGGATACTTGAATGACTGGAGGCACGCGGACTTTCGAGATCGCAGATTTGGAGAACCTGATCCGAAGTCTATATCACGACTTGGGCGCGATCCTGGTGGGATGATTTATCGGGGAACTCCTCAACCGGGCTGACACCAAATAGCGAGGCGTATGGTCCCGGATGACAAGAACCGAAACTCTTCTTGATGGAACGTTTGCGGCGCTGTTCCTCGATGAATGCTAAATCGCCGAGTCACTCGTCGAGGCCAGATCAGGAACGACAAGTCGGCTTGTGGTTACACATCGTGTTTCATGACGACCGATCCGATCCCACACACACTCTCTCTCCTTATCAGGGATCATCAGTCGCCTGGACAGTCTCCCTCCCCCCGCCAG
>Ga0224554_1001227_pt1 | contig 17016 bp, 9 predicted proteins | sample 714S22024metaG_FD_180666 | JGI IMG/M metagenome (GOLD analysis project Ga0224554, IMG submission 180666) | Peat soil microbial communities from Stordalen Mire, Sweden - 717 S2 20-24 | ecosystem: Environmental > Terrestrial > Soil > Wetlands > Peat | place: Sweden: Norrbotten County, Stordalen...
AGATAGGTTTCAACCGAAGCGATGACAATGCGGGCTTCCACCGAGAGCAGCTCGATGCCAACCAGTGATACCTTAACCCAAGCATCGATCACAATGCCCTTGTCAAGAATACGGTCAACAACTTCTGCCAAACTCGATGAATCAGTGGACTTATTAACTTTTGCCATGATTTGTTCTCCTTTCAGGCTCTCTTCCGCCGGCTATAGGCCGCACGTGATGTTCGACCTGCCCCTTCTACTGCAAAAGAGGGACCAAACTCGCTAATATACGATTTCCACAGTACTTTCAGATAGATTTGAGTTATCTAACTTTCCCGCCGGAAGCGCAGGCCGCCCGCGGCTGAAAGATAAGTTGCTGAATGCGCATCGATTGGACGAGTTATACGGATTTCGGCATGGTGATATAAAGCGGCGGAGTTTCGATGGAAATATAAGAAGAGTAAAGGATTTTAATAAATCTTAGGTAATGTAGGGTATTCGTTCCATAGCGCCCGCGCCCTAGATTCAGCGAATGGAGGATACGAAGCTATAGGGAGGCCACGGCCCGCTCAGGAGTAACTTCGCGCCGCCGGGAGGAGTAATCTCCCTGGCCTTGCCGCGAAACTCTTCGACGCGGGCACGGGGCGTCAGAAAGGCAAGCGAGAGCAGGCGTCCCTGGCGGGACGAGGAAACCTCGTTGCGCCGTTCGGCAAACAGATCCCCGAGCAGGCCCGCGATCCGGCTGGAGGCTTCGACTTCCTCCTGCGCCAGCGAGCCGCCAGCCTCGTAGCGCTGGCGCAAGGAGGCCAGATAGGCCGCGCCCGGCGACGCCGCGGCAGCAGGCTGCGGATAAGCCCGCGCCGGCCACAGCAGGCGAATTCCCATCTCCGTCATGCCGCGCAGCCGCTCAATGAGCGCCTCGTACTCCTCGCGGCGCTCCTCGAGCAGGCGCAGAATTTCGGCCTCGCTCTCCATCCGGCAGCCATAACGCAGCGGAAGCACGGTCTGCCGGGCGTGGATGCTCTCCACCACCCGCTCGAAGGCCAGCAGCCGGGCAACCGTGGGCGGCTCGTCGGACTCATCCTGCGAGACCACCGCCGCCAGACCATAACCGGCCACAAGGGTAATTCCCCGGCTCTGCGCCGCCGGCTCTTCCAGCCCCTGCTCGACGATGCAGTGCAGAAGGTAGTTCATCCCCGCGCACCATCGGAGAGGTCGGGGACAAAGCTGAAGGGTGGCCAGGGGCCGGTCAGCGCCAGCCGCAGGCCGGGAAAAACCACGTCGCCCTGGAGCCGCTCCAGAGCGGCGCGAAACTCGGCAATCTCCGCCGGGGCGAGCAGGAAGGCCCAGTTCAAGACCGCCTCGGCTCCCCCCTCCTCCGGGGGCATCGCCTTGCGCTCGCGGAAGCCGCCGGCGGCTGCGCTCAGGGCCGAGGCCGTCTGCCGGCAGTGCTCCTTCAGCCGCTGATTGAACTCCCGCTCCGCCTGGGCTTTGATGCGCTTCTGCTCGAAGTAGCGCGCCCCCGGCGAACGATCCTCCTCCGCCGCGGGCTGGCTCAACTTGCGCAGCGCGCCTTCGAGTGCGGTAGAGCGATCCAGCAGCCCTTTGACCGCCCACTCCTGCCGGTCGCCGAGCTGGGCAAAGAATCCGGCAATCGCTTCCCGGCGCTCAAGCACGTAGCTCTTCAGGCTCTCCAGCGTGGTGAACAGCGTGGCAAAACGCGCCGGCAGCACCGCCGCGCGGCTCATCGCCTGCTCGATCACCGCTTCGTGGCGGCAGACCCTGGGGCCCAGCCAGGTCAGGTCCTGGAGGCGCGCCTCGGCCGCCGGGCCGACAAACTCATCCAACTCGACTTCGCTATAGATCGCGCCGATTCCTCCGCAGTCGAGTACCAGGACCGGGTGGCGCTCGTCGACTCCGGAGGCAGCGGCTGCTTCACCGCCGACCCCGGAGGTCAAACAATACAGATAACAAGCCAGCTCGCCGGGGTTCATTCAGCGCCGCCGTGCTTCTTGCAGCTCTGCTTCCAGGTCGCTTGCCTCGATGAGCACCACCACCGCGGCCTCCGGTTTGGCGATCTTGGCGGCAACCGCGCGCCGCACTGCGCTGAGCGCCGCTGCCACGCAGATGCCCTGAATCTCGGCGCCGCTGAACTCCTCCGTGGCCGCGGCCAGTTTGCCGATGTCGATTCCCGGCGCCAGCGGCTTATGGCGCAGATGAACCTCGAAGATCTGGCGGCGGCCCTGCTCGTCGGGCAACGGGATCTCCACGATCTGGTCGAAGCGCCCGGGGCGCAGAATGGCCGGATCGAGCATATCCTGCCGGTTGGTCGCGCCCAGCATCAGAACCCCCTTCAACTCCTCGACGCCATCCAGCTCGGTAAGAAACTGGCTCAGCACGCGATCGGCAACATGCGAATCGCCGCCGCCGGAGCCGCGCGCCGGAACCAGCGCATCCACCTCGTCGAAGAAGATAATGCACGGCGCGGCCTGTTTGGCCTTGCGAAACATATCGCGCACGCCCCGCTCCGACTCTCCGATATACTTCGAGAGCAGCGCCGGCCCTTTGACGGAGATGAAGTTGACCTGGCTTTCGTTGGCGATGGCCTTGGCCAGCATGGTCTTGCCGCAGCCGGGCGGCCCGGTCAGCAGAATGCCCTTGGGGGGGCGGATGCCGGCCTCGGCGAACAGTTCCGCATGTTGCAGCGGCCACTCGACCGCCTCAATCAGCCGCTGCTTGACCTGATCCAGCCCGCCCACATCCTCCCAGTGAACATCGGGCACCTCGACAAAGACCTCGCGCGTCGCCGAGGGTTCAACCTCCCGCAGAGCATCGATGAAATCTTCCTTCCCGACCTCCAGCTTGGTCAATTGCTCGTAAGGAATGCGGGCCAGAGCAAAGTCGATGTCAGGCATGATGCGGCGCAGGCAGATCATCGCCGCCTCGCGGCAGAGCGCCTCCAGATCGGCCCCCACAAAGCCGTGGGTGATCGCGGCCATGTGGCGCATATCCACGTCGGCCGACAGTGGCATCCCCCGGCTATGCACGGAGAGAATCTCCTCACGCCCGGTGCGGTCGGGAATGGGAATCGCGATCTCCCGGTCGAAGCGGCCCGGCCGGCGCAGAGCCGGATCGAGCAGGTTGGGCAGGTTAGTGGCGGCGATCACGATCAACTGCTGCCGCTTGGACAGCCCATCCATCAGAGCCAGCAGTTGCGCCACCACCCGCTTCTCCACCTCGCCCACCGTGGTCTCGCGGCGCGGCGCAATGGCGTCGATCTCATCCAGAAAGATGATGCTGGGGCCCTTGCGCGCGGCCTCTTCAAAGATCTTCCGGAGATGGGCCTCGCTCTCGCCGTAAAACTTGTGGATGATCTCGGGGCCGCTGATCGAATAGAAATTGGCCTCGGTCTCATGCGCGATGGCGCGCGCGATCAACGTCTTTCCGCAGCCCGGCGGCCCATGCAGCAAGACCCCCTTGGGAGCGTCGATGCCCAGTTGCTCGAAGACCTCGGGATAGCGCAGCGGCAGTTCGATCATCTCGCGGATGCGCTGCAACTGCGGCCGCAGCCCGCCGATGTCCTCATACGAGGTCGAGCGGGATGCCGTCTCCGCGGCCTGCTGCGGATTGCCGATCACCAGCCGGGTGGTGGGATTGATCAGCACCACGCCCTTGGGAGTGGTCGCGCCCACCTTGAAGTCGGCCCAGCGGCTGCCGAACAGCGCCGCCCGGATCCGGTCCCCCTCCTGCACTGGAAGCCCATCCAGAAGGCTGCCGATATAGTTCAGGTCGCGCTCGGACGGACGCACGTTGGCCGGGTCCAGCACCACCCGCTCGGCGGGACGGCAAGCGGTCTTGCGCACCTTCACGAACTCGTCCAGACCAGCCCCTGCGTTCTCGCGCACCAGGCCGTCCACCTGGATGCGCGACTGACCGCGCAGCTCCTTGTGCGCCGGCATGGCCTTGCAGACGGTGGCGCGCTTGCCCACGATCTCCACCAGGTCTCCGACGGCAAGCTGGAGCCTCTCCAGGTCTTCCGGACCCATGCGGGCGATTCCCCGCCCCACGTCCTTGCTCAATGCCTCGGCGATTTTGAGTTTCAGTACCGGGACTTCCGTACGCTCCGCTGCCATATCCGCACCCTCACTTTACGCACTTGATTTCAACGACTCCGTTGTTGCAGCTGATCTGCATCTTCTCGCGGGCATAGCTGGCCGTAAGAAGCACTTCCTTGCGATACTTCTTGTCGCCGCGCTCGGCCACGATGGTCAGCAGATCGCCGTCCAACTCGATTTTCAGGTCTTCCACGCAGATGCCCGGCATCTCGGCCACCACCAGCACGTGGTCTTCCTCCTCGAAGACATCCACCACCGGCTCGCGAACCTCCTGCACCACCGAGTGCCCGGATTCCCGGTCCTTGCGAATGTTGCCAAAGGGCTCGATCTGCGGCCGGTCGTCGCCCAGCCCCATCTTGACCGTGAAGCCGTACATTCCCTTGACTTCCTTGTTCAATCCGTGAATTTCGCCGCTGCGGGAGAGTTGCTCTCCGGTTTCTTTCAAGTCTCCCAGCTTTTCGACCAGGTCTCCCAATCCCTTGAGAATCCCCCCCAGCCCCAGCTCGAAGCCGCCTTCGCTCGCTTTCTCATCACGTTTCTTATGCATGTGCCTCGACTCCTTTGATCTGAATGCCGTACTCCTTCACCTTGGAGTGAAGGGTTTTGTAATCCACCTGAAGAAGACGCGCGGCCTTGGCTTTGTTGCCTCCCGTTCGCATCAGGACATGCACGATCGCCGTCCGCTCGACGTGGACCGTGTTGCTGCGGACGATCTCCCGCAGCGAAAGATCGTTCCTCCCCTGGCCGGGCGCGGCGGAGTTCTTCGTCCGTTCGTCTTCCGCCAGCAGTTCACTGGCATTGGCGATAGGCGCTCCGGAACCCGATCCGGGCTTCAATCCGAGATGCTCATCGGAGATCATATCCTCGGCCGTGAGCACGGCGCGGCGGACCACCGACCGCAACTGGCGCACATTGCCCGGCCAGCGGTAACACAGCATGGCCTCAGTGGCTGACGGAGAAAATCCCCGGATGGACTTGGACAATTCGATATTGGCAATGTCCATGAAGCGCTTGGCCAGGTAGGGAATATCCTCGCGGCGCTCGCGCAGGGGCGGAAGCGTGATGGTGAACTCGTTGAGCCGGAAGAAAAGATCGGAGCGAAAGAGGCCGCGCTCGCAGAGAGTTTCCAGATTCTGTCCGCTGGCCGTCAGCATCCGCGTATCCACGCCGATGGGCTTGGCGCCGCCCACCCGGTAAAGAATCTTCTCCTGCAGCATCCGCAGCAGTTTGGCCTGGGATGCCAGTGGCATATTGGGTATCTCGTCCAAAAAGAGCGTTCCGTTGTGCGCCATCTCGATCTTGCCCACCGTCTGCTGATCGGCGCCGGTAAAGGCGCCCCGCTCGTGGCCGAACAACTCGCTCTCGAAGAGCATCTCCGGAACCGCTCCGCAATCGACGGGGATGAACGGCTGCCTGGCGCGCCCGCTGGCCTGGTGAATGGCCCGCGCCACCACCTCCTTGCCCGCGCCGGTTTCGCCCACAATGAGCACGCTGAAGTTCGATTTGGCCACCTGCTTGATGGCCGCGATCACCTTGCCGATGGCCTCGCTGGGACCGAAGGTCTCGCGCGGCGACAGAACATGGTGAACGTGATCGGCCAGATGCTTCAACTCCAGCTTCAGCCGCCGCTCGTTGAGCGCGCGCAGCACCACCCGGATCACCTGCTGATGCTCGAAAGGCTTGGCCAGATAGTCGTGGGCGCCGGCGCGCAGCGCCTCCACCGCGCCCCGCACCTCGGCAAACCCCGTAATCAGAATCACCGGCAGCTCCGGGTCGAGATTCTTGGCTTTGCGCATCAGCTCCATGCCGTCGATGCCCGGCATCTTCATGTCGGCCAGCATCACGTCGGGATCACCGGCGCGAATCAATTGCAAGGCCTCCGCGCCGTCCTGGGCCAGCAGCGGTGTCAATCCCTCGCGGCGCACCAGGTGGCCCAGCATCTGCGCCATCTCGCTGTCGTCGTCGGCGATCAGAATCCTGCCCTGCACGGCGTTCAAAGGACGCCGCCTTGCCGCAACCTGGGCAATCCCAGCGGATAAACCACGTCGATTCCGGGATCCAGGTACTTTGCCGCCTGGTGCAGCATCCCCAGAAACAGAATGCCGCTCTCTCCGGCGCCCAGCGTGGCGTTGATGCGCTGGGCGATAAAGCGGTCCCGCTTCTCCAGCAGCGAGTCGCGCAGTTCCCGCTGGCGGCCGTCGCGCTTGAGGTTGGCCCCGGCGGCAAACGCGGCGGAAGTCAGTTGGTACTCCTCGACCAGCAGCTCGGGCGATTCGGTTCCCATCAGCACCGCTCCGCGCGCCACCAGCGCCAGCAGCAGCCGGTGGTTGCGACTGCCTGCCCCGGCCAGCTCCTCGACAATCTCGCGCTCATGCCCGCAAACCGGCAATCCGTCCTGATAAACCCGTACCGTTCCCTGGGCCAGTGGCAGGCCGGCGGCCACGCCTTCGATCTTCTCCCACATCTTGTCCACCACCGCCGCCTGATGAGCCAGCCCCTGACGCCCCAGGGTGGACACTTTCTGCCGCGAATCGAGGCTCCCAGCGAACCCATGTCCGCCGCGGTGTGGATGATCGGAATATAGATCAAACGCCGGCCGCGATTCACGGTTGGGCCGCCATTCGTCTTTGCCGAGCTGGACTCTTCCCTGGCCGGTTCCTCTTCTCGACGACTCATGATCTTCCCTTCGCAAGCAGTGCCTTAGGGAACCGATCATAGCGCGTTGCACGGTGAACAACAGCCATCGGAATTGACGGAAGAAGCAGATTGAGACTAGCATCATCCTGTTTCGGGAAGTGCGAGAGAAATGACCGTTTCGGGGCAGGTTCCAGAGCAGACGCATACGCAGCTCGCCAAGGCTACGGCAGGGTTCTTCGAGAACGGCTCTCTGCCCATGTGGATCTATGACCTGAGCACCCTCGCGTTCCTCGCCGTAAACGACGCGGCCGCCGAATATTACGGCTACTCGCACGAAGAATTCCGCGCCATGACCGCGCGGCAACTGCATCTGCGCGCCGAGCGCACCGCCAGCCTCGATGCCGCGCTCAGTTCGCCCTTCTCTTCACAGCAGGAACGTACCTGCCGGCACGTGCGCAAGGACGGCACGATCATCTACGTCGATGTCACCCGTTTTGCCGTCTCCTTCGCCGGCCAGAAGGCCTGCCTGGTCCTCGCCATCGATGTCAGCGAGGGCAAGCGCGCCGAACTCATCTATCGCATGTTGATGGACACCATTCCCTCTTCGGTCCTGCTGCTGGACGAAAACCTGTGCGTGGTGCTGGCCAACAGGAACTTCCTCGAGAAATCCCGCCTCACCACGGAAGTGACGGCCGGAAAGCGGCTCGCCGAGGTCTTTCCGGAGGCCATTCTGGCCGGCATGGGGCTGGAGCAGCAGATCCGCGACGTCTTTCGCAGCAGCCACGCCACCCAAGGGCAGCGGCTGACCTATCGCGCCCCCGGCGTTCCCATCCGCGTTTATTACTACAGCGTCGTCCCGGTCAACTGGGGCGGACAAGTCGATCATGTTCTGCTGTTGATGGACGATGTGACCGAGCAGATGCGTCTGGGCGAGGAGATCCGCCGCATGGAGCGGCATCTGGCCAGCGTCGTCGAGAGCGCCAGCGACATCGTCGTCTCCACCGACACCGAAGGCAATATCCTCACCTGGAACCAGGCCGCCCAAAAAACCACCGGCTACGCGCTCGAGGAGTTGAAGGGCCGTCCCTTCTTCGACTATTGCGACCAGACCGGCGACACCAGCGTGCGCCGCCTGCTCTCCAAGGAACACTCGCGGGAGAGTTCCGGCCACATCGAGTCCAACCTGAAGACCAGGGACGGCCATAGCCGTCCCGTCTCCTGGGTCTTCTCGCAGATGACCGACGACGCCGAGCGCACAGTGGGCTTCGTGGCCGTGGGCCGCGACCTGACCGAGCAGCGCAAGTTCGAGTTGCAAATCCTGGAGTCGCAGAAGCTGGCCGCGCTCGGTGTCATGGCCCGCGGCATCGCCCACGAGATTCGCACCCCCCTGGCCATCTCCTCCTCCGCTGCCCAGTTCCTTACCGAGGAAAATCTTACCCCGGAGTTTTCCCGCGAGTGCGCCGAGAAGGTGCATGGCGGAATCCGCAAGGCCAGCGCTATCATCGAGAACCTCTTGCGCTTTGCCCATCCCTCCGCCGACAAGAGTAAGACGCCCCTGGACCTTCTGCCGGTGATGAAGGAGGCTCTGGCCCTGGTCTCTCATCAGGCCAAGGTGCAGAATATCGAGATTCGCACCCACTTTCCCTCTGGACCGTACCAGGTGCTTGGCATTCCCAGCCCCCTGGAGCAGGTCTTCATCAATCTGCTGCTCAACGCCATGAACGCCATGCCCAACGGCGGCGCCGTCGATGTCTTCGTCGAGCAGACTCCCAGCGAGGTGCTGTTGAGCGTACGGGATACCGGCGATGGCATCTCCCCCGAGGACCTGGACAAGATTTTTGATCCCTTCTTCACCCGCGCGCCTCTGGGAAAGGGGACCGGCCTGGGGCTATCCATCTGCCACTCCATCGTCGATCAGCACGGCGGCATGATCGGCGTCGAGAGCCAAAGCGGCAAGGGAAGCACCTTCACCGTGAGGCTGCCGTCGCTCGCCGTCAGCAGGGAGAAAAACCATGAGCCTCGCGAACCGGCTCGTCCTCATCGTGGACGATGACCCTGATATCTGCTGGGCACTCGAACATGTGCTGCAAGGGCTGGGGGTGCGTTGCATCCGCGCGCTCGACGGCCAATCGGCGCTCCAGGCCGTCCGGCTCAACCGCCTGACGCTGGCTCTGCTGGACGCCAAACTGCCCGACATCGACGGCCTGGAACTGGCCCAGCAGTTGCGCAAGGCTCAGCAAGGCATTCCGATCGTGGTCATCTCGGGGTATTTTTACAAGGATGATCCGGCCATCGAAGAGGCTTTGAAGCAAGGCTTGATTCAGGAATTTATCGAAAAGCCGTTCTCCCACGCCGAAATCGTTGCGACGGTGAAAGGCGCTCTTCCCGTTCAGCAGGCAGCAGCGCAATAGGACGCCATTCCGTGGCTCAAGTATCTCTACGACCTGGCCGCCTGAGCCGCTGCTGCGAAGATATTTCGTCAAAGTTGAAGTAGAACTGCGGAAGAGGTGTGCCCACCGACCTTTCGCCATCAACTTGGCGGTGTCTTGGTGACGATTCGAGGTCACCACCCCCCTTCCCTCATTCGAAAACCTGCGCCAAACTACCTCCGAGTTAAGAAATTCTTCTCTCAACGCGTCCGAATGGAATTATGGCGAGGCGCAAGCAGAAAGTGTAGCGCCGGTCTCCTGACCGGCTGTAGCGCGGGCTTCCCTGCCCGCGCTCGCACCGCTCATAGCACCATTTCACCCGGTCAGAAACCTAGAACGCCAGACGAAGCATGAACTGGATCTGCCGCGGAGTTCCTGTTCCTATGGGGCCTGTGTTCACGGTGTTGATGATCTCTCCAAATGTCGAGGCAGATAGATCGGCAAGCGGCTGGCAGTACTGTGCGCGGTTGAAAACATTAAAGAACTCGCTTCGAAACTGAAGATGGGTATTCTCGGAAAGTGGAATGCGCCTGGCGAGGCCGAGATCGAATTGCCACAGGTTGGGACCGCGCGCGATGTTACGCGGGGAATCGCCATAGCCTGATCCGCTCACCAATCCGAAGGCTGCGGGGTTGATCCAGTTATGGATTCCTCTTCCAGTCATCGGCACGGCCGAAACGCCCGGCACGCGATTGGGACGCTGGTTTGTTGTGTAGCCGGTGGCGACCGATGCGCTGGATCGGTCTTCTGTAACATTGACGGGTAATCCGGATCGCGCCGTGGCAATCGCCGTCACGCTCCAGCCGCCAAAAGCCGCCTGAAGGATTCCCGGTCGTGAGAGGAACTCTCTGTCTCGGCCGAAGGGAAGTTCGTAGACCGTGTTTGCGGTTAAGACGTGACGCACGTCAAAATCACCGGAAGTGCGCTCGCACTGGAGGCAAGAAGGATTTTCTGGAAAGTCGGAATCGCCGCCGCCAGCTGCATCCTGGTCGATCTCGTGCGAGTAGACGTAGTTGGCTGAAAGCAGAAAGCCATGGATGAAGCTGCGTTGCAGGCTGGCCACAAGCCCTTCATAGGAGCTGTTGTTGGTATTTCCCCGGTACTCGACCTGGCCGAATGCCGGGTAGGGGCGCAGACCGGTGGCAGGATCGATAAGGTTCAGGTAAGAGGTCGTCAGCAGGTGAGTGCCTTTGCTCCCGACGTAAGAGAGTGTTCCAACGAGGTCGCGAGGAAGCGCCTGTTGCACGGAAATGCTCCATTGGCTGACGTACATATCTTTTCGTCTGCGATCCATATCTCGCGGTGAGACCGTGCCGGGGCCGCTGAGGAATGGCGTGACGGGATAGGAGAGGTTGGGGATCGTCTTTGCGCTGAGCGAGTATCGGCCAACCTCGTTGCTGATCGGCAAGTTCTGGTCATCCAACTGGCCGTCACCGTGATAGATCCCGATGCCGCCGCGAAGCACGGTCTTGCCGTTCAACCTCGCTGGCGCCCATGTAACTGAAAGGCGCGGATCGGCGTCAAGGGCATTCAAATCGCCGAAGCTCGCGCCCCCTCCGCAGAATCCAGCCGGACCGCAGGTCGAGAAGTCGAAGGGGTCGGCCTTGCCGTTGACCTCGTGAAAGATGTTATAAAAGCTGTATCGCAGGCCCAGATTCATGGTTAAATTCGCCGGCAATTTCCACTCATCCTCCGCAAACGAGTAGGTTTCTGTCTTGCGCAGTCCATTTACCGGCAACTCGGCCGCATAACTCGCGGAGCTGACGAAGTTAGCGAGGAAGTTATCTGCCGAGGAATACGAGATCGCCCCGGAAGGCGTGTTTCCCTGGTTGAGCTGGATGTGGCGGATCTCAATGCCAAACTTGAGCGTGTGGTTTCCCCGGACGAGGGTAAGGTTGTCAATGTACGAATAAGAATTGCCCACGCCAATCTTGTATTGATTGTTGGCCAATGTGGTGAAGCCCGAGACGGCGACGGAAAATGGAAGCTGAAATGCGCTCTGGTTTGTGGTGTAGACGTTCCCGCGATTGAAGCCGAACTTCAATTCATTGACCAGCCTGGGCGAGAAGATGTGCAAGGTCTCGAGTTCGCCGTTCACTGGCCTGGAGACGACCTGTTGCCGGTCATTCAGGTAACTCTCGCCCTGGGCGAGCGGAATCTGGCTCACGGCGGCATCGAAGTTGAATCGAAGATAGGCTATATCGTCAGCGGAGAAACGGTGGTCCAGCCGGAGCATCGCGGAGTTTTCATGATCCAGTTGCCGTCCTGAGCCAACAAACTCTTCGATGTTCGAGCTCCCAGGGACCGGCAGGCTCCCTTCGGGATAGGCGTTGAGAATGGGGATCAGCGCCGGGCTGGCCGCGGCCACCTGAGCTTTGAACGCATCGCTGGGAACAAAGCCGGGCAGTGTCTGCCCGAGGGTCTGACGAAGTCCCTCGTAAGTGGCGAAGAAGAAAGTCTGGTTGCGAACGATCGGGCCGCCCAGGTTGCCGCCGAACTGGTTGAGACGGAACGGGGGCTTGTGAGGATTGAGCGTGTCGATCGGTTCGCGGGCATCGAAAATGTCGTTGCGGAGGAATTCGAATGCGTCGCCATGCAGCGTGTTCGTGCCGGCCTTTGAGACCACGGCCACCTGCCCGCCGGGCGTGCTTCCGTTCTCCGCGGTGAAGAGCATGGTGTCGATGCGGAACTCTTCAATGGCGTCCGTGGGAATGGCGAGGCGGACAAAGGGCTGCTGCGCCTGGTTCACGATGTTGGTTGCGTCGATCCCATCAAAGGTGAAGTTATTGTCGTCCAGGCCGCGGCCGGCAAAGCGGATGCTGCGCTGATTGCTGCCGCCCGTGTCAACTGCGCCGGGGGCCAGCGCTGTCAAAGTGGACCAGTTTCTGCCATTGAGCGGCAGATCCCTTACCTGCTCGTACTCTGTGCGGGCTCCAAGTGTCGCTGTAGTTTCATCCAGTTGTGCAGTCAGGCCTGAGACATTCACCTGCTGCGTAATGCTGCCGACAGCGAGCGTAATGTCGAGAGTGCGCGTGTGCCCCACGGTCTGCTCAACGCTCGAAAAAACGGTCTGCTGAAAGCCGGGTGCGGAACAGGTGACGCGGTAAAGACCAACCGGCAACTCGGGAATGTTATAGGTGCCACTGGACGAGGAGACCGTTTCCCGAACCAGGCCGGTGGCGGTTTGAATGGCGGAAATGTGTGCGCCCGGCAAACGCCTGCCGGCATTGTCTTTCACGGTTCCGCTGAGGCCGCCGCGATCGACCTGCCCGAAACTAGCAGCATGGACGAGGAGCAGCACCAGAAAGAATAGGATTTGCTGTGCTGGACGATTATCCATAGAGAATCCCATTCTAACTGTCATGATTGGCATGTTCACTAAGAAGCGGAATTCCCCTCGTCTTCGCGGCTGATTCACCCGGATATGAAGGCGACTTCAGCATAAGCGTTTGCCGCGGCCAGGCCGTGCGCGGCGGGGAATCCTCCCTTGTGGACAGAATTCCCCTTCATGCGTTTACCAGGTTTCGGTCAGTCTCCCATCGGCTTTGATGCCTTCGCCGGTTTCTGATGTAAAGACCGGCGGTAGCGTGCCAGCAGTTGCTCGCGATTCTGGCTCAGATCCAATCCGGTCGGCGTGGATGGATAGGGTCTGTTGCCCATCATGCCCTTCCAAAGAACGCGGTTGAATTCGCCGCCATCGACAAGATCCGCGTCCGTGAAGTCCATCCCCTTGGTGACTCGCGCCCAGTAGGCCACGTTCGGCGTCGGATTCGTGCACGGTTGTGCCGGGCCGGAAAGCGGCAGCTTCGTACAGTAAAGAATTGCCGCAGGGGTAGCAGTGAAGCTCCACGTGGCCGGGGCGGTATTGAAGATGTCGCTCATGGGAGTGGCCAGCGCGTCGTTCAGGTTCATTGGCGGCAGGCCCAGAACCTCTTCCATCGTGCGGATGAAGTCGAGGGTGTTATACGCCGTGGAGACCACTCCGTTTTTCACATAAGCGCCTACGATGTAGGCTGTGGTGCGGTGCGAGTCGATGTGGTCGCCGCCATCCTGCGCGTCGTCTTCCACAACAAAGATCAGCGTGTTGTTCGCGTAGATGCTGTTGGCTATCTTCTGCACCAGCAGGCCTACCGCGTAATCGTTATCAGCCACGTCCAGATCAGGAGTATTCACGCCGTCAATCGCCGTCCCAAAGCTCCCGGTGTGATCGTGCATGAAGCGGACCAGGGTCAGATTTGGCAGCCCACCCGTCGCGTAATTGGTATCGAACTCCCGCTCCCACTCCTTGTAGCGGTAGTAGTCCGGAAACGCGGGATCAAATCCGCGAAAGTACGGATCGGTGAATGGCATGAGCGCGACATTCGAGGACGGGGCCACAATGGTGTTGGTTGAGTATGGGTCATGCGCCAGCGGAGTCTGGCATGGGGGTTCGTTATAGCAGGTCGTGTCGATAAAGAAACCGTAGTCGCGAACCGTGAGGCCCGCGCGCAGCGCGTTGTTCCACAGATAGCCGGTATTGATTTCGTCGTTCGGTCCATCCGGCGCGTCCGCGTTGGTCTGGCCCGGCAGCAAATCCTCGCCGCCCGTGACATTCGGCGATAGAGCCCCGCCCGGCATGAGGGGATCGGAGGCCTGGCGCTGAGCCAGGGTTGGCAGGGCCACGTTTACGCTTCGATTCAAACCCTCGCCCTCCAGGGCAAGGCCGCGTTGCGAGTAATTGACTGGATATTGGTGTTCAATGATGTCGGGGGTGCGAGCCGACGTGCTCATCGACCATCCGTCGTAGCTGACTTCAGCGGTGGCGCGAAAGTTGTCAAGGGTGACGAAGGTTTGCGCCAGGTTATGCTGATTCGGCGTGATCGCCTGTCCGAACATGGCCAAAGCAGGATCGCCATTGCCGCGGCCCAGGTCGCCCAGGATCTGGTCGTAGGTCCGGTTCTCCTTGAGGATGTAGATCACGTGCTGGATGCCGCTATGCACTGTGGCCATGATTGCAGCCGCGTCGGGGCTCTCAACACTGGCGAACCGGTTGTTGGTGGTTACCTGCGCCGTCAGCGCCGGAAGCTGCGTCAAGATGCCGGCTACCGGGAAACTGAGCAAGCCGGCTTTGGTCAACTGCGGATTGTACTCATTTGCGGGAGCGCAAGCGGGGTAACCCGACGGCCCGTAGTTATAGCACCAGTTGGGATTTGCACCCGTCGGCGACTTCATATTGACCGCATACGCCCATGTTCCATCGTTGCTGAGGCTCACCGAGTTCGGATACCAGCCAGTTGGGATCAGGCCGGCCACCTGGTCGCCGTGATTGGTTCCGGTCAGCGCCACCACCGCGATGTTATTTAGATTGCCATTGGTCACATAGAGATACTTCTCGTCCGGCGAGAGCGTCACGCTGTTGGTATTCGCGCCGGTATATTGTGTCAGCGAAAAAGACACTAAATCTGCCGCTGGAGCGATCACCGGTATGGTTTCGACGACCGTGTTCACCGTCGCGGGCTGGTTCTGGCTGGGGCTGCCTTTGTCCAGGGGGTTGAGGTCGATCACGTCCACTGTATCCGACTCGTCTTCGGCCACGTAAAGAAGTGTCTGTGCTTTGTTCAACGTCATCTTGTTCGGCTGGCCTTTTACGGGAATGCGGGCGGATACAACTGGCGCCGCTGTCAAAACACAAGAGGCGCCTGTGGTGCCGTTGGCACAAGCCTCTCGCAGGTTCACGACGTCGATCTCGCGGTCGCGCAGGCTCGACACATAGGCTGTTGCGCCCGGTCCGCTGCTGCCCGCCAGCACCACCCAGAACGGATACTCTCCGCCGGGTATGCCGGGAGTCGGCGATGAAACGGCCTTGCCGGGACGCAGATCGAGTTCCGTCCCTTGCAGCATTCCCTGGCCTCCTTGCGCCGAGCCGGAGTCTGCCACCCATTGGCTTAACCAAACGTTCAAGCCTCCGGTAAAGACCGTAATCGAGTCATTGAAATAATTCGCCACCACCAGCGTCTGACCATCGCTCGAGATCGCCAGGCCGGCAGCCATTGGAGCTACGAAAACCGCGGCGTTGACAGAGGCGAATTGATTGTTGGGCACCGGAAGACCGTTCCCCGATGGATGGCCAAGAACAACAGAGGAGGGGCTTTGGCCCAGGTCAAGTTCGGCTGTATTCACCCAGATTCCGTTTTTCTGCGTGATGATGTGGACGTTGTCTCCATTGTTGGGCAGGGCGTACGGAATCGGGTCGGTGCCGAAGGGAGCATCACCCATGCCGCCGGAGACGTAGAACGCCTGGCCACCAGGATCCCAGGCAATTCCGTGATAGGCATTGGGAATGGGAACCGCTTGCTTAAAAACAGGCGAGTGATTCGTGATGTCGAAGATGAATATGTACTCACTTGAGTAGAGCGGGTCGAATATCGGAAACGCGCCCTGAAAGACGCGGTTGTACCCGCTGGTCAGAACCAGCAAAGTGTTGCCATCTGGACTCACTGCAGTGCTGACCGCCTGCCCTGCCATCCATTCCACCGGGAGCACTTGCGGATTGATCGTATCGGAAACCACCATGCCGGTGTCCAGAAATTGGAAGCTTGAACCTGTGGTTGCCAGCGGCGTAAGCGACTGGCTCATATTCGGAACGACCTGAGGCGCGTTATAGATCGTAATCGTCAGGGGCGCCGTGGTGCTGCCAGCCAAAGTGGAAGCGGTTACTGTGTAGGTTGCCGTAGAGGGAGGCGGGGGCGCAATCGTGGAAGGCACAGCCGAGGGAGTTCCGGTAACGATCCCGCTGACGGAGTTCAGGCTCAGGCCCGCGGGAAGATCCGGGCTCACACTGTACGAGGTTGGCGTTGCACCGGTGGCGCTGGTCGACGGGACGTCCGGCGTAATCGGCACTTCCACGGCATAGACCGGAGCGGGGGCGCTATAAGCCAAACCTGCCGGGGACGCGTCCGCGGTATTTACGGTGATGGCCAGGGTCGCCGTAGTGCTGCCAGACCCGTTATTAGCCGTTACCGTATAGGTGGCCGTGGCAGTTGCCGTCGTGGGTGTTCCACTGATGATGCCCGTGGCGGCGTCGCCGAGGGTGACCGGCGCACCGCTCAGTCTCAGGCCCACCGGAAGAGCCGGACTCACACTATACGAGAGCGGCGCCCCGCCCGTGCTCGTCGGCGCGTTCTCCGGGATCGGCACCCCAACTGTATAGGTCGCGCTGCCGGGGTTATAAGCCAGTCCTGCCGGAGCCGCCAGTCCGCCGGGGCCCGGCACGGCGTTCACCGCGATGGTCACCGGCGCCGTTGCGCTGCCGCCCGAGTTGGTTGCCGTTACCGTGTAGTTGGCTGCTGCGGCAAGCGCTGTTGGGTCACCGCTGATGATTCCCGTTGCTGTGTCTAAGCTGAGGCCGGCTGGAAGCGCGGGAAGCACGGAATAGGAGATCACTATCCCGCCACTGTTCGCAGGAGCGTTCGGTGTGATCGGTACATTGATCGTGTAGGCAGCCGTTCCGGCAGCATAGCTGAGCGCTGCGGGAGCTTGATCGTTCACCGTGATCGAAAGAGCCGTGGTGGTACTGCCGGCTGCGTCGGAAGCGGTCACCGTGTAGTTGGCCGAGGCGGCCACCATAGTCGGAGTTCCGCTCACAACGCCTGTGCCCGTGTTCAGGGTCAGGCCGGCAGGAAGAGCCGGGCTCACCAAGTAGGAACTGACCGCTCCTCCGCTGCTTGTCGGGTTATCCGGCGTGATGGCGACACCTTTTGTGAAGATAGCCGTACCGGCCGTGTAGGTGAGCTCCGTGGGGGGCTTGACGCTGCTGCCATTGCTACCGCACCCGCACAAAAAAGAGATTGAAACTGTCAGGGAAAGGACAAGTCCTCC
>Ga0224554_1001231_pt1 | contig 16984 bp, 17 predicted proteins | sample 714S22024metaG_FD_180666 | JGI IMG/M metagenome (GOLD analysis project Ga0224554, IMG submission 180666) | Peat soil microbial communities from Stordalen Mire, Sweden - 717 S2 20-24 | ecosystem: Environmental > Terrestrial > Soil > Wetlands > Peat | place: Sweden: Norrbotten County, Stordalen...
GCTGCGGAAGCTGTAGCGCGCTCGGCAAAAAACCCTAAGATCCGGCTCGCGCGGCCAGCCAAGTCTTCAGATTCGGCTCCTGAAGGCGGCGCAGCTCAACGCAGCTGTCAATATTCTCAAGCGCGTGCTTCAGAGCCACGTTGGAGGCGGGAACCGGGTGAGCAGCGAAGAAACTCTTCACGTCGTCGCGCGCCTCGTCGGTGCAGAAGCTTCCGGTATGGCTCACCAAATCCGCGCCCAGGTCGGTGGTCAGGTCAGCCTGCACCTGATCCCAATGCGTTTTGATGAAGTTCCACGTCGCGTCGCGATTCTCGGGGATCTGGAGACCGATGGCTAACTGAATTGCGGCGTCCTGGTTGCGGACCTTGCTTGAAACCGAATATTCGAGAGCACGCTCAAGCAGCGCGGGATTGTCAAACTGGACCAGCAGTCGTAATGCGGATTCCTGCAGCTCGGGATCGGTCGAGGTTTCATACACCTTCTGCAATCGGTCAAAGAGCGAGGCGTCGCCGTTCTCCGCGGCGGCTTCAAGAGCGGCCTGCCCGAGGTTCGGATCGACGGCCGTGGGATCGTCGAGGTATTGATCGGCGATCTGGCGCGCCTGAACAGTGAGATCGGCGTCGTTGCCATGATCGACGAGCAGGGCGAGAAGTTGGGCGCGCAACTCAAGCGTGTTGGGCGAGTCGCCGGGCGCGGGAGGGCCGAGCTTCGCGTACTCGGGCGCGAAGTTGCGGCTCACCCACACACCCAACTCGTCGCGCTCTTCCTTAGACGAGGCCACTTTGTCGGCGATGGTTCCCAATTTCTCCGTCGCGTTTGAGGAGACCTCTGCATTTGGATCGGACTTGAAAGCAGCCACGAGATTCAGGTAATCGCCCACGGTGGCTTTGTTGGCGCGCACCTGCGCCCACTCGTCGCCGGCGAGGCTGATGCGCTCCGAGGACGTGAGGTCCAATTCAGCGTGCGCGACGAGAGATGCAAACTCGGCTGGCGCGTAGGCGCTGCGGTAGTAGCCCTTGCCCGCGTTATTGGCGAAGAACAGGCCGGCTGCCGGTACACTTACGCTCGAAGTTTCAGGTGTCGCAAGTTCGCAGTCCTGGGCATCGGTGGCCTTGATGCAGACCGGCAGCGTCCACTTTTGCGCGGGATTGGGCGGGATGCTGGGGCTGAGGAAGAATCGCCTCTGCTCGAGGGAGACTTTTCCGCCTGCGGGCGTGGCGAAGGTGAGGATGGGCTCACCCGGCTGCGCCACGAGCGACTCCATGATCTTGTCCACCGGTTTGTGGCTCGTTGCCGTCTGTGCATTCCAGAAATCTTCCGCCGTGGCGTTGCCGTATTCGTGTGCGGCCAGGTATGCGTGCACGCCTTTGCGGAAGGTCTCCTCGCCCAGATAGTTCTCCACCATCAGAAGCACGTCGCTGGCCTTGCCGTATGCGATGCCGTCGAACATCTGATCGATCTCATCCGGCGTGTCGGCCTTGGCGCGGATGGCGCGCGTAGTAGGCTCCGCGTCAATGTTGAGGGTATCCTGTTCGTCGCCGGCTACCACCTCGGGAATGTTCCACTCGGGATGCATCGCGGCCACGGGCTTATTCTCCATCCAGGTGGCAAAGCCCTCGTTGAGCCAGATGTTGTCCCACCATTGCATCGTGACCAGGTCGCCGAACCATTGGTGCGCCATTTCATGCGCGACGACGAGGCCGACTTCTCGTTTTTCGTTGACCGTAGCAGTCCTGGGATCGAGCAGGAGGTCGGTTTCGCGGTAGGTGATGGCGCCGAAGTTTTCCATCGCGCCGGCTTCAAAGTCAGGGATGGCGATGAGGTCGAGCTTCTTGAGCGGGTAATGAATGCCGAAATAGTCGTCGTAGTAGTGCAGGACGAATTTGGCAACATCCAGCGCATAGGGCGTGAACGCAACCTTATCGGGCGTTGCGCAGACGCGAATGTCCACGTCGTCCTGGCGCCCGAGGGTGCACTGGAAGTCGCCTACGAGGAAGGCGACGAGATAGGTGGACATTTTTGGGGTGGTTCCAAAGACCAGCGTGTGTTTGCTTGCCCCGGGGCCCGGTGTGTCGGCCACGATGGGGGTATTCGAAATCGCGGTATCGGCAGCGTCGATGACAAGCGAGATATCGTAGCTGGCCTTGAAGGCCGGCTCGTCGAAGCAGGGAAATGCGCGGCGCGCGTCGGTGGCCTCGAATTGCGTGACGGCATAGTTGCGGCGCGCGGTTTTTGATAGATAGAAGCCGCGCAGTTCGTTATTCAGGATTCCGGTATAGCGAATCTTGATGGTGGCTTTGCCGGCAGGAATGATGTTGAGAAAGGCGAATGTAGCCTCCTGCATGTCAGGATCGAGGGTCACCGTGCCTGTCTGCTGCTGAACGCCGGGGTAGTCGGGGTAGATGGTCACCGACTGGAACGCAATCTCAATAGCGTTCAGAGTAATTGAGTTCGTGGGCTGGCTGATGTTTACGTCGATCGCTTCCTCGCCGGAGAAAGTTGCGGCTTTGAGGTCGGGCGTCAGTTTGAGCGTGTAGTGCGTGGGAATGACCGTGTTGGGCAGGCGCTGGCCGACAGCGGGGCGAGGAGACAACAGAGCATAAACGGCAAGCACGGCCGCGGCGCCGAAGATCGCGCGCGCGCAAAAGTATAGATGGAAAGACTTCATGGAGCTCCTCGTGGGTTTATGGCAAAGCGGCAAGTCGATCTTCCTTGGCCGCGGGCGAATATACAAACCGGCCGCCCGCTGTGAATCATCGAGCGCCGGAATTTCTTGATTCTTGCATAGCGCGCTAGTTAAAATGCGCCGGGGCCAACTTAGGCGAGATGGCTTGGATGACGATCAGCGCCAGCGGATAGGCAAGGCACGCGATGATAAACAGCGTTACATAGCTGTGCGTTTTTTGAACGATCGCACCTGCGCTGAACAGCAGCAGAACTCCGCCGAATGCCCCAGCCATGCCGCCGATGCCGGTTACGCTTGCCACAGCGGCCTTGGGGAACATATCGGATGGCAAGGTGAATAAGGTCGCCGACCATCCCTGATGACCTGCGGTAGCCAGACCCAACAGTGCCACCACGACCCACAAGTGATGGATAAACGGAGCGGTAAAGATGGGCGCGATGCACAATACGCAAAGCAGCATCGTACCCTTGCGGGCCCAATTCGGTGTGATCCCACGGTTGATCAGGGCTCCCGAAATCCAGCCGCCGCCGACGCTGCCAATGATCGAGATGGCGTAGGCCAGCATTACCGGAATCTTGCTTTGTGACAGACTCAAATGAAATGTGGACTGCAGGTAACCGGGGATCCAGAAAAGGTAGAACCACCAAATGGGATCGGTGAGGAACTTGCCGACGGCGAATGCCCATGCCTCCTTGCACGGGAACACATGACTCCAGGGAATTTTTTCGATCTTCTCACCGGGGTCACTGAGGATCAGTGCGAGCTCGGCTTTGGAGACGCGGGGTTGTTCCTCAGGCCGGCGATAGAAAATGAGCCAGAAAATAAGCCACACGAAGCCCATTGTGCCAGCGACGAAGAATGAGCCCCGCCAGGCTCTCGCGGGCCCAAACACACTCCATTTACTAAAAAGGGCCACGAACACCGCGACCACCACCGGCGCTACCATGTTGCCCACGTTCGCGCCAGAGTTGAAGAGCCCGGTTGCGTACGCCCGCTCGCGCTTGGGAAACCACTCTGCGACGGTCTTGATACAGGCAGGGAAGTTGGCAGCCTCGCCCAAACCGAGCAGAAACATGGCCAGCGCAAAACTGGCGACCGAAAATGCCGCGCCTGGCAGCATGGCTGCAATGCTCCACAGGGTAATGGCGATCGCGAACGCCTTGCGCGTGCCCAGCTTGTCGGTCAGACCACCCGCGACCAGCATCGCGATGCCGTAAGCCAACTGGAACGCGACTGTGATGATCCCGTACTTGTAGTCGTTCAGGCCCGGAATAACGCCTTCGAGCGTGTTTTTGAGGTTGGCGATCACGGCGCGGTCGACATAGGCGATGACCGTGGCGAAAAACAAGAGCGCGCAAATCACCCAGCGCTGATAGGTCATTCGGTCGGCTGGCGCCGCGGTGGCAAATGCAGCCCGTGGGTCGCCACTTGTTGAAGACATTTTGCCGGACTCCGGGATGAAACTGCGTAGCGCTACGTGGTCCGACCAATTATACCGGCCAGACTACGGGGCTGATTTCCCGCAATTTCGTGCCCGGTCAGCGCGGAGCTTTTCGATGCGGAAGTATTGAGTCAAGCAGCAGCAGGCAGGCGCCGGTGACGACGGAGGAGTCGGCCACGTTGAAATCGGGCCAGTGATAGCTGAAGATGTGAACCTCAATAAAGTCGATCACCGAACCATAGACGATCCGGTCGTGAACGTTGCCGAGTGCACCGCCAAGAATGAGCGCGAGAGCAATCGTGGTGAATGTGAACTGATTGCCGAGGCGCAGCAAAACGATGAAGATGACCAGCGCGGCGACAAGCGTGAATGCGACCAGCGCCCAGCGCACTAGGTGCGGAGAAGCAGTATCGGCAAACAGCGAAAACGCCGCGCCTTCATTGGTCCAATGAGTGATGCGCAGGAAGCGGGGGATGATGGGGATCGCTCCACCGAGCGGGATATGCAGGGAGACCCACGTCTTGGTCCCACGGTCAGCAATGATGACCAGCGCCGAAATGAGCAGCAACCAGAACAAGCGGCGCGGACGAGGCCAATTCGTTAACCAGCTCACTGGTTGGCCTCCGCAGGCGCCGCGACGCTTCGCGGCGGTTCAATGCCCATCTCGTGCAACGCGGACTGGCAGCGCGTGCAAACGTTCTCCCAGATGCCGTAGCTGGAGACCTCGGGCATGAAGTTCCAGCAGCGAGCGCATTTGTGGCCGGAGGCGGGCGCCACAGTGATCGACGGCTCTTTGCCTTCAACGACGCTGACACTTGATACGTTCAGGATTTCCTTTAACCCTGATTCGTGGCGCTTGAGCAAGGCCAGCAGCTCGCCCGACTCCTCAATTCTGATCTGCGCCTCCAGCCCTTTGCCGATATTTTTGGCCTGGCGATCCTCTTCAAGCACGCGCATGGCCTGGTCGCGGACCGCAAAGAGCTTTTGCCATTCGGCGAGAACGGGCGCGGGATCTTCGGAAAAGATTTCTTCCGGCTTGGGAAACAGCGCGAGGTGCACACTGACAGGGCGGCCTTCAACCGCGGGCAGGTGTTCCCAAATCTCGTCGGCGGTGAAGGTGAGGATGGGCGCGACCAGCCGGACCAGCGCTTCAGTGATTTGCCAAAGCACCGTCTGTGCCGAGCGGCGCGCCTGGCTTGTAGGCGCGAAGGTGTACATGCGGTCTTTGAGCACGTCGAGATAAAAGGCGCTCAGGTCCACAATAGCGAACTCGTTCACCGCCTGGTAGACGCGATGGAACTCGAAGGCTCCGTACCAGGCGAGAATCTTTTCCGCGAGGTCGCGAGTACGAGCCAGCATGTAACGGTCCAGCGGCAAGAGGTCGGCCTCGGCGACGCGGTCACGCGCCGGTGCAAAGCCATGCAGATTGCCGAGCAGGAAGCGGAAGGTGTTGCGGAGCTTTTTGTAGAGCTCGGCGCAGCGCTGCATCAGGTTCTCGCTGGCGGCCATGTCTTCGCGGAAATCGACAGATGCAACCCAGAGGCGCACGATCTCGCCGCCCATGCGGTTGGCGATGTCGACGGGATCGACGCCGTTGCCGAGCGACTTCGACATAGCGCGGCCCTGCTCGTCGAGCGTCCATCCGGCAGTGGCGACGTGAGAGTAGGGCGCGCGTCCGCGCAGCGCCACGGAGGTCAACAGTGACGAGTGGAACCATCCGCGATGCTGGTCGCCGCCCTCCAAATAGAGAACCTCCGGCCGCTCCGCACCTTTTTCGTTTTCGAATGCTTTGTAGGCAGAACTGAGATCGGGATCGGATTCGCACACGGCGAACCAGCTCACGCCAGCGTCAATCCAAACGTCGAGAATGTCGGTTTCCTTGCGGAACTTAGCGGCTCCGCAATGAACGCAAACCGAGCCCTCAGGCAGCAATGCATCCGCGGCGGGCGTGCGCCAGGCCTCGATGCCCTCGCGCTCGATGAGGGAGACGACCCTGCGGTTCAGGGCGGGATCGATCAATGGCTGATTGCAGGCTTCGCACAGGAAAACCGCAATAGGCACGTCCCAAATCTTCTGCCGGCTGATGCACCAGTCGGGGCGCGTGGCAATCATATTGGTGATCCGCACCTTCCCCCAGGCCGGATCCCAGATCACCTTGTCGATCTCCTCGATAGCGAGCTGCCTGAACGTAGTTTCAGAACCGTCGGCGCGGCGCACCGGGGTTTCCATGCCGATGAACCATTGCTCGGTGGCGCGGAAGATGACCGGCTTGTGGCAGCGCCAGCAGTGCGGATAGGAGTGCTCAAGTTGAGAGCCGCCCAGCAGCGCGCCGCGTTCTTCGAGCATGGCGACGATGACGGGATTCGCCTTCCACACGGTCAGACCGTCGTAAGCCGGCGGCTGCGCGTTATGCCAGGAATCCGGATCGAAGTGAATATGTCCCGTGGCATCGACGCGGGAGGTGGGGTCGAGGCCGTAGCGCTGGCCGGTCAGGAAGTCGTCGGCGCCGTGGGAGGGCGCGGTGTGGACCGCGCCAGTGCCCGTGTCGGCGGTAACGTAGGTGGCCAGCACGCCCAAAATGGAGCGTTCAAGGAACGGATGCTGGAAAGTGACGCGGTCGAGCACAGCTCCCTTGAAGCGGGCGAGTTCTTTGGTCGGTTCCAGCTTGCAGGCTGCGGCCACTTGCTCGGCCAGCGACGCCGCAACGATGTAGACCTCGCCGGATTCGGCTTCCAGCGCTACGTAATCGAACTCGGGGTGGAAGGCCACGGCCAGCGAAGCGGGCAGCGTCCACGGGGTGGTGGTCCAGATGATGGTCGAAACCTGCCGCCCGGCGAGCGCGGGCGCGATGACGGCCGGATTGGACGTCAGCCTGTAGCGCACATAGATCGACGGGCTTGTGTGGTTCTCGTATTCGACCTCGGCCTCGGCCAGCGTTGTGCGGTCGTGGATGCACCAGTAGACCGGCTTGAGCCCGCGGTAGACGAAGCCTTTTTCGAGGAAGCCATAGAACGCCTCAAGAGTGCGGGCCTCGTAATTGTGGGTCATGGTTTTATAAGGCTTGTCCCAACGCCCGAAGCAGCCAATGCGCTCAAATTGCGCGGTCTGCAGATCGACATACTTCTGCGCGTAGGCGCGGCAGGCTTTGAATATCTCCGCTACCGGCAACTCCAGCCTTTTGCGACCAAGCTGCTCTTCCACTTTGATCTCGATCGGCAGCCCGTGGCAGTCGTAACCGGGGACGAAGGGGGCGTCGAACCCGGCCATGGTCTTGGACTTGACCACGAAGTCCTTCAGGCCCTTGTTGAGGGCGTGACCCAGGTGGATGGGCCCATTGGCGTAGGGAGGGCCGTCGTGCAGCAGGTAGACGGGCCGCCCGCGGCCGGCTTTGCGCATCTCTTCATAGAGACGGAGCTCGGTCCACTTGGCCAGCCGAAGCGGCTCATTCTGCGGCAGATTGGCTTTCATTGCGAAGGCGGTTTGGGGCAGGGTAAGGGTCGCCTTCAACTCTGGCGCAGGGGACATCGGGACTCCGTTCGAGGGTGCGAACTTGTTCAAGAATCAGTGTAAACAAAGAGGTCACATTTTTCCCGGTAACAAACCGAACCCAGCCACCGTCTATTGCGTATGGAAGTCCTGAAGCTGGTGGACTATGAGAATTCGGAGACCGGGATTGAAGCCAGCTCGGGAGCCGAGACAAAGGCTGGCGCGGTCAAGCATAATGGATCTATAGGCCTGTTGATGGACGCGCTCGCGTCCGGACAGGCAGGAACACCCGGGAAGAGCACCGGAGAGAAGGCAAGCGATCAATACATGACACCGGACCTGACAGCGGAAGGCAAGGGCGACCAGGGAGCTTCGGTTCCAGTGAGCGGCCACGAGCTGGACGCTTTCCTTGGGCACGCTTTCAAGGAGGAGCCCATTTGGGCGAGCCTCTGGGAGCGCATCCAGGACTTGTTTTTCCCCGTCAAGCTGCCGCCTCTGGAACTGACCTCAACGCCGATTCCAGTACCCGACCGGATGGCCGTGAAGGCAAATCCGTGGGCCATCGGGATCTCATCGACCTTAAACATTACCATCCTGCTGCTGGCAATCTGGCTGGGCATTCGCGCGATCAACAACATCGTGCATCCAGCCGTGCAGGCGACGAATATCGACGTTGGCGATTACAAAATGCCCAAGTCCAGCACGCAGGCCGGCGGCGGCGGTGGCGGCGGCGACCGGAGCATTATCGAAGCCAACAAGGGCAAGCTGCCGGATAGGGCGAAAGATACGATAACGCCCCCGCAACCGCAGACAATCGACAAGCCCAAGCTGCCTGACCCACCGACGATCAACGTGCAAAAGAACATTCAACTGCCCGACAACATGAATATGCCGATGATCGGCATGAAAGAGTCGGCGAATGTGACTTTGGCCTCCGCCGGCGGTGGAAACGGCGCAGGCATGGGAACGGGCAGCGGCGGCGGCATGGGGCCGGGGGGCGGGAACGGATACGGCCCGGGATATGGCGGAAACGCGGGCGGCGGTGTTTACCAGGTTGGTGGCAGGATTTCGGCTCCGGAGGTGGTCCACAGCGTGGAGGCCGAGTTCTCTGACGAAGCGCGGCGCGCCAAGTATCAGGGCGTTTGCCTCATTTCGCTCATCGTCGACTCGCAAGGGAATCCGCAGAATATCCGTGTTGCACGGGCATTGGGCATGGGGTTGGACGAGAAGGCCATCGAAGCCATCCGCCAGTACAAATTCAGGCCGGCGATGAAGGACGGGAAGACGGCTGTGCCGGTGATGATTACCATCGAGGTCGATTTCCGGCTTTACTAACGCGTCGATCTATCGAAGAAATGAAGAGCGGAGCGCAAGCGGCTCCGCTTTTCTTATGGAATCAGCCAATCGCCGTCATCTTCAAGGAGCTCTTTCGTAGCGGCGCAATCGGCCGGCGCATGCGAGCATGGGGCTACGTCTGGACCATCCACTGCGCGCATCACAGTCACAAATTTCTGGTTGGTTTTCATGGCTTCGTCGTGGCACCTTTTGGCCACGGCCATCAGTTGCTCCCACGTGCCCTCGAGTATTTCACCTTTGTTCTTTGTCTGATGGTAGAGGCCGCTGGCATCGATGATTTTGGCGAGGTCGACGGTACGGTCGCTGGCATGATGGGCCTTGCCCTTGGGCAGCACGCTCAACTCGAGAAGCATCCAAACACCCCTTTTTAGTCTTCCTCTTTAGCTGATACATCGAGTCGCGGCGTGACACCGTGATTTGGCATACACGCGCGTGTGACAACACTCACCGTGATCAATGCCCATTTCGCGAAACTCTATCGTCGGCAGTCCCTTTGGCCAGCAAGCGAGGCCGATTTTGCGAGGGACAATGGAAAGGGTGCGATATGGCAGGACCGGCGGTGATGGAAGCTCCACACGAAACTGGAATCACGCATCGGGCAGCGTTTGACCTGGCGGAGTTGACGAGGATGTACGACTTCTCCGGACGAACCGTCGCCATCACGGGCGGCGCCGGCATTCTTGGCAGCGAAATCGCAAGCGCGCTCGCCGGCTGCGGTGCCCAGGTCGCCATTCTTGACGTGAGTCCAGATGCGGGCAAGGCTGCCGTCGAACGGATGGGTGAACATGGCGAGCACGTTTCGGTCTTCCAGTGCGACGTGCTTAACCGCGAAAGCGTGGTGCAGGCCGCGCAGGAAGTTGTCGGCCGCCTGGGGGGCCTCGATTGCCTGGTGAATGGCGCTGGAGGCAACAAGCCCCAGGCCACGACCGGCACCGAGCTGAAGTTCTTCGACCTGCCGGCTGACGCGCTGCGCTGGGTCTTCGAGCTGAACATTCTCGGAACCATTCTGCCCAGCCAGGCCTTTGGCAAGATCATGGCGGCGCAGGGCTATGGGACCATCCTTAACATTTCGTCAATGAACTCCTTCCGTCCGCTCACGCGTATCCCAGCGTACTCGGCAGCCAAGGCCGCAGTGAGCAACTTTACGCAGTGGCTGGCGGTGCACATGGCGCAGGAATACTCGCCGAAGATTCGCGTGAACGCAATTGCTCCGGGATTCTTTCTCACGAATCAGAATCGTTTTCTGCTGCTCGACAAGGAGACCAGTGAGCTGACCGCGCGCGGCAAATCGATCATCGGGCACACGCCTATGGCGCGCTTCGGCGAGCCGGAGGACCTGTTCGGCGCAGTGCTCTGGCTGCTCTCGCCGGCTTCGGAGTTCGTCACCGGCGTCGTTATTCCCGTCGACGGAGGATTTTCGGCGTACAGCGGCGTCTGAGCCGCTGGCGTATCGCGGCGAGGGCGGAAATGGTCCCGGCGATTGAGTGGAATTCTTAAGTAGGAATGGTGTGCCCGGAGACCCGTGGCGGCGGGGAGCTCCCCACTTGACCTCTTTGCGGTGGAAAATGGTGCGCCCGGAGAGATTCGAACTCCCGACCTACTGATTCGTAGTCAGTCGCTCTATCCAGCTGAGCTACGGGCGCACATGCGCGGGCTTCAAGGCGAAGCCCATGGGACGAACCTTAGTCAGAGTATCAAGGCCAGACCGGCAGCGCAAGATTCGCCCGGCGGCGCAAGGCCAGAGCGGCTGCGCAAGGCTGGAGAAGCGGCGCAAACTTTGGCCGGCGGCGCACATTTCGACCGGTGGCGCAACGGGGCTACACCGTTGGCGGGAGCGCCGCGACCGGCACAGCCGCGGGGAGAAGCGGTTCCTCCTCAGCGATATCGAGCCCTGCCTCACGGACGAGTTTGGTGACGGCGGCGGCGTTGAGGCGAGTAGCGTCATATTCGATGCGGAGCGTGCGAGCCACACGATCGAAACTGAGTTTCCGAACGCCGTAAACGTCTCGCACGTGAGCCAGAGCAGACGCTACCTGCTCCGTCGGCGGCGTGGCGTAGCGATAGACGATCTCCACCGTGGTCATATCGCCAGAATATCAGCTAGTAATCGCTCCGGACCAAGACGAATGCCGGTCCTTTCCCGCTCTCATTTGCTGGCCCTTTCTCGCTTTCATTCGCGAACTCGGCCTGGTTCGGACCGGTCAGTGTCAGACGGAAGGAAACAGGAGGGTCGGACAGGCTACCCGGAGGATGAGCGCCCCGATGGCTGACCTCGAAAGCAAGCGTCCTGCCGTCGAAGGTCGGATGGAAAATCGGTTCTGGAATACCTGGCGTCGCCGTTGGCGGCTCACCAGGCCTGTCGCGCCTGATCAGGTAGAACAGGATCGCCCCCTGCAATTCGCCGCCTTCATCGGTGACCACGAGCGTCACAGCGGGCATCCCGTCCATCTGTCCGCGCCAAACACCGGTGAGCCGCGAGAGATCCGGCTGTGACGTCTGCACGTTGCTGCTCTGGCCGAAGCCCAAGGTGACAGCCAGAAACAGAACGAATGTCCAAAATACTGTTCGACTCATCATCGTCTGCTCCAATTCGCTAAAGGTCTCTCACGAGATCGACGACCGGAGCATCCGCACCACAGTTGACACAGTGGATGGTCGCCTTGTCTGTCGCGGTACGCTTCACTTCAAAGCTGGCCAGAAAACTCGACCCTTGAGGCCTTTGCATCTTCACCTGAAACGTGAGTGTATTGCTGTCGGCGACGGGATTCATCAGCACGTGCGGCTCGCTTTCAATCACCTTTGGCGTTCCGCTTCTGTCGTTCACCATGTCCAGCACAATGGTTCCGCCCAGTTCGCCCGTATCCGTAGCGAGAGTCAAAGTTCCGGTGGGTTGGCCGCCCACATTGGCGTGCCAGATTCCCACCCAACCTTCGCTCGCGGTGGTCTGCGCCCTCGCCGTGGCGCACAGAGCGATCGCAAGCACTGCTACTTTAATTCCTCTGCAATTCATTCCATCCCTCCGCTTTTTAAAGGTGCTAGTCCGGATCATTATGACTGTTTGTTCAGCGCCATCGCCGCCAACGAGCCACCCAGGCCCATCGTCTCCACGGCCGACGACGGCACGATCACCATCGACCCGCGTTCCTTGATCGCCTCGTACAGCATGTTCATGGCGCGCAGATGAAGCGCCACGGGATTGTCTTTGTATGTCTCGGCAGCAGTGGCAAACTTGTCCGCAATCTCCGTTTCTGCGGTTCCCAGGATCACGCGGGCGCGCCGCTCGCGCTCAGCCTGTGCTTCGCGCGACATTGCATCCTGCAGGTCCGGAGGAATTTGCACGTCGCGGATCTCGACCGACTGTACAGTGATGCCCCAGGGATTGGTCATTTCATCGAGGATCTTCTGCAATTCCTGGCCAAGCGTCTCGCGCTCGGCGAGCGCCTGATGGAGGTCATGGCGCCCGATCGACTCTCGCAGCGCGGTTTGCGCGCTCATTGTGATTGCATCGTCGTAGTTCTCAACCTCAAGGATCGCTTTCTCTGCGTTCCATACCATCCAGAAAACGATGGCATCGACATTTACGGGGACGGTATCGCGCGTGAGCGTAGTCTCAGCGGAAACGTTTGCCACGCGCACACGCTGATCGACGACCTGGCTCAGAGTCTCAATTACGGGAACAATCAGGAAGATCCCCGGCCCGAGGAGGCCCACATAATGACCGAAGCGTAGCTTGATCGCCTTTTCCCACTGTCGGACCACCTTGATGGCAAAGAGAAGATAGAGGCCAACAAGTGCGCCCGCGAGGGCTGGGGCGGGTTGGCGAGTGAGAACAGTAGCGAGCACGCCTGCCGCGACGCAGACCAGGAATGCGGCCACCGCAACTCCATTGAAGTTCTGAGTGGTGATTTTGGGCGTCATTCTTTCTCCTTCAGGGCTGACCCCAAGGGCCATGCCCGCAACTGCTCAAGCAAATCGTCAATCGTGAATCCTGCTGCGCCGGCGCGAGACACCGCATCGGCAACAATCTGGCCTAACTGCCGTTCCCGCTCTGCATTTGCGCGGGGAAACTTCTGAGCGCTAATAAATGTGCCAGTCCCCTGGTGCGTCTCGAGCAATCCGCCCAATTCCAATTCCCTGTAGGCGCGGACCACCGTGTTGGGATTGATGGCCAGGTCCACCGCCATTTGGCGGACTGTGGGGAGCTGATCCCCCGTCGCAAGCGCGCCGGCTGCAAGGGCGCCGCGGATCTGATCGATGATCTGCCGGTAGACAGGAACCCCGCTCTTGAGATCGAGTAGAAAGTGGAAGGCCGGCTTGGAAAGGGTGCTCATCGTCGCGAAATCAATGTACTATAAGACTAATACTATGATGCACGAAAGCTGTCAAGGATTTTTTCGGAATTTCAAGGGGAGAGCCTGGCCGCCCTTAGAGGCTCTTGAGATAGGAGACGATCTCCGGGCTGGTCCATTCCTGAGGCCCGACGAATTTGCGGCGGATGATTCCCTGGCGGTCGATGACGTAAGTTTCCGGCCACATATCCGTGTGATACAGCCTGGCTGCTGACTCCGTGGGGTCGAAGGCAGTGATGAGGTCGACATGATGGCGAACGATGAAGGTCGAATAGGCGGCGCGATCGTCATCGATGCTGACGGCGAGAATGACGAGATCGGGCTGCTCATGATGGAGCTCGAGAAGAGAAGGCAACTCCTCGACGCACGGCATGCACCAGCTCGCCCAGAAATTGAGCAGGACAACCTGGCCGCGGTAGCTGGCGAGATGAACGGTGGACGTGCCGTCGGAGACGGTGAAGTCGGGCGCGGCCTTGCCGGTTTGCCCGGGATGCGAACCGCGATTGCACGCGGGCAGAAGGGCTAACGGAATCAAGAGCGCCAGGATGAGGCAACGAGGAAACCGCACATCCTTATAATACGGAGCGTAAGTCCGGAAGAAAACGGTGCGACGCAATGAGCAAGGATGAGCCGAGTCGGAGCGGGACCAGAGGATGGACGCCGGTGCTGGGCCTGGCCGATCCGGCCGAGGATTCGCCCTCAACGGACTGGCGCGACTGGGCAGGCAAGACCGCTCCGGGAACCGTCTTCGACCAGTCGGAGCCGGAGACGCTGATCGAGCTGACGGTGATCGTTCCGGCGCGTAACGAGGAGGAATGCCTCAGCGAGTGCCTGCAGTCGCTGGTGAGCCAGTCGGAGGACATCTTTGTGCTGGGCCGTGACTGGGAGCTGATCGTGGCAGACGATCACTCGACCGACCGGACGGCCGAGATCGCGCGCGGCTTCAACGGCGTCACGCTGCTCGAGGCGGGCAAACTGGAGACCGGATGGACGGGGAAGGCTAACGCTGTTTGGACGGCGGCGCGGCGCGCACGCGGCCGCTGGCTGCTGTTTACCGATGCAGATACGGTGCACGAGCCCGGCGCCCTGCGCCGGGCATTGCACGAGGCAGAGCGGTACAAGGTGGGCATGTTGAGCTACTCGCCGCGGCAAATTGTGCGCGGGCTGGCGCAGCGCTCGCTCATGCCGCTCGTTTTTTGCGAGTTGGCGCTGGCTTATCCGCCGGCCAAGGTCTCTGATCCCGCGCAGCGCATCGCCGCGGCCAATGGCCAGTTCTTGCTGGTGGAGCGGGAGGCTTACAGGAGGCTTGGCGGCCACCCCAGCGTGGCCAGCAAGGTGCTGGAAGACGTGGAGCTGGCATTCCTGGCCAAGCGGCGCAAAGTGGGGTTGCGCTTCCGCTATGCCGACGACGCCGTCTCCGCGCGCATGTACCGCAGCACGGGGGCAATGATCGAGGGCTGGACCAAGAACCTGACGCTGCTCTTCAACAACGCGCTCGTGCTGGCAGTCTTCAGGGCCCTGGATTTTGCGCTGCTCTTCGGGCTGCCGATCCTGGCCTACAAACTGTGGAACGCGCGGCTGGGAGCGCACGGGCTCGAGTGGCTTGGCGCGGGATGGGTTCTGGCGCTGCTCTGGTTGCGCACGCTGTTTCGGTTCTATTCGCGGGTGGCGAAGTCGAACTTCCCCTTCCTGGATTGCGCGCTTGCGCCCCTTGGTCTGCCGCTCTTTGTGGCGCTGCTCTATCGAAGCTGGTTCCAGCACCGCATCCTCAAGCGCGTAAGCTGGAAGGGGCGGGAATACAGGGATTAGGAGCGTAGGGATTATAGACGTGGAAAACAGCAGGGAACTGAGACGACTTTCACGTTGAAAGGGAGATCACTTTGAAAAGTGCATCGGCGGTGCTCGCAGTTACGCTGGCACTATTTGACGTGTCTTCGTTTGGTCAAAACAGTGCGTGGAATTATAGCGTCGAGAAGAACATGATGGACAACAAAACCACAGAGTTTGCGATGGTCGATGGTGACAAGACGACCCTCGTCGTACGCTGCGAGACCAACTGCGAGGTCTACCTGAAGTTGAATGACACGATTTTTGCTGATCAAACATCCGTCCGAGTAAAGTTCAACGCGTCAGCACCCAAGCGTTTTTCCGTTTCCAGAGGAGAAGGTTCAGACTCACTCTTCTTTAGCCAGCCACTCGAGTTCCTTCGTGGCGTCCGCGACAATGGCGGATACGCATACATCGAATACTCCCCCTACGAAAAAATTCCTGAAACCGACAAGTTGGGTGTCTGGAACTTACCGCCATCAATTCTTGCGAGGCTGAAGGGAAAATAGGGATTGGGCCGCGGCCAGTAGGCCGAACGATCGACAAGGCACTGTTCCTTCTCGATTGAGTGAAACCTTAACCGTGCGCCGGAATCAAATGGGTAGGAGTGCCATGATCTTTCTAACGCGGCGTGCGACATTTTCCGCATCGCATTACTACTGGAATGACTCTTGGCCCGCGGAGGAGAATGAGCGCGTTTTCGGGCGTTGTGCGAACCGCAACGGCCACGGCCACAACTACACGCTGGAGGTGACCGTGGGGGGCGAGCCTGACCCTGTGACGGGCTTTGTCGTCGATCTCAAGTGGCTCAAGGACGCAATGGAACGGGAAGTACTGGCAGCATACGACCACAAGCATTTGAATCACGATGCGCCGGAGTTCAAGCACGTCATTCCGACCACGGAAAACATTGCCATTGCGGCGTGGAAGCGGCTGGAACCGGTTGTGACCGCAGCGGGCGGAGCGCGGCTCAGCCGCATCCGCGTTTATGAAACGCCGGAGATCTTTGCCGAGTATCGCGGCCCCCACGAGCCCGGGGCCCCCAGCGAGCGGCCTTTGGCCGCCGGGGTGAAGGAACAGGTCTCCGTTCGTGGGGTGAAGGACAGAGGTGAGGCGTGAAAGCGTACTTTGGCCGCCGCTACATGCTCAGCGCGAGCCACCGGCTGCATACGCCGGCACTGACAGCGGAAACAAACCGCGCTACGTACGGAAAGTGCAACAACGAACACGGTCACGGTCACAATTATTTCGTTGAGGTTCTGGTAGGCGGCGCGGTGGATGCGGAGACGGGAATGGTCGTGGACCTGGTGGAGCTGGATAAAACGGTGCAGGCGCGCATTCTGGATCGATTCGACCACGCCAACCTGAACCTCGATCCGCTGTTTGCTGATCGCGTTCCGACCACGGAGAATTTCTGCAAGGCGATCTTCGATTTGTTGCACGACGTGTTGCCGGCGGGCGACCTGGAGCATGTCCGCGTGGAAGAGACGGAAAACAATTTCTTTGAGTGTTCGGCGAGAGGATAAAGACGATGGCGCATCCAATTGCGGTGAGCAAGCCCGTTCGTGGGGCGATCGAGGCGGACGAAGGGCTCAGCGGGATCAGCACGCAGAAGATGTATCGCGAGATTCTGAGCCGCCTGGGCGAAGATCCGGATCGCGACGGCCTGCGCGCGACCCCGGAACGGGTGGAAAAGGCGATGGCCTTCCTCACCAAGGGCTACGATCAGGACCCGAAGCGCGTACTGCACGGCGCGCTATTCGACGTGGACTACGACGAGATGGTCATCGTCAAGGACATCGAGATGTTTTCGCTCTGCGAGCACCACATGCTGCCCTT